>Ga0326734_1000003_pt1 | contig 92043 bp, 109 predicted proteins | sample 15_GP2_1315_FD_207944 | JGI IMG/M metagenome (GOLD analysis project Ga0326734, IMG submission 207944) | Glacier ice microbial communities from Ngari, Tibet, China - 15_GP2_131.5 | ecosystem: Environmental > Aquatic > Freshwater > Ice > Glacier | place: China: Ngari, Tibet | collected 2018-07-18 | reverse complement strand
TGAAAAATATTAAATGTAATGTAGTTATGTTAACTACTGAAAATCCAAGTGAAATTGCTTTAGATATAAAAAATAAATGGCTATATAAAGGTCATAAATTATCTTACAATCACCAACATCTTTATATCACTTCATCTGATGAAATAAAAGAAGGTGATTGGGTAATTAGAGAATTTGATAATACTATTATTAAAGTAAATTCTCAATCAGATCATAAACATTATAAACATAATAAAATCATTGCTTCTACTAATACAGAACTTATCAAAGATGGTGTAGATAAAATTGGATTTTCTTTTATTGATGATTACATATTTGAATATAATAATGGTAATATTCTTAAAAAAGTGAATGTTGAATATGACTCTATTTTACAATTTGAAAATAATCCAGAAATGTATGGTACAGGAATGTTTAATAAACAACTTCCAAATGTAGATAAACCAAAACTCCGTCCAGATGGTACTATAATTATTCATAGACTTCAAGAAGTATATACTAAAGAAGATATGAAGAAATCATATAATGCAGGATTTAAAAATAGATTTGATTTTGAAACTTGGTTTGATAAAAATTATTAAACACACAAAATGTCTTGTAGCCAAGGGTTTCTAGAAATAGGTGGATAATCCTACGACACTATTTTAATATGAAATATACATCAAGAGTAAGTGGATTTGAAATGTAACTTTTGTGTGTTTAATTAAAATATTACCAGATAAGTATAGTTTTCTTATTACATGAGTCTGGTAAAAAACTATCTGCTGAAGATGAAATATTTACTACAAGAGAGTGTGACGTAATAGTATGCTAAGATACGTTTTTCATTGTAAGATATACAGTATTAAATACAGTGTGATTGCCATTCCATAAATAGGCTCATAAGAAGTATATTCCACTTAGAAATGGACAGATAGTTTTAAATATTAAAAATACCAACTATGGTTTTCAAATTGATATGGTTATAGATAATTGGAGTGGTTATAAGTTACGTAGAGTATACCCAGACTAACATCTATTATAAAAAGAGACGTGACCAAATATTTGAATGAATAGTAAACGGTTAAACATTAAATACCGTGTGTAAATAGACTGAGTCCGTGCTACCGAGTAGTTTAGAAGGATAGTAATTTACACAAAAGATACTAATCCTGAAAAGGATCTGGATATTGTATACAACATCGAGTTTGTAATGTGATTCAGGCTGTAAAGCTAGATGTACAGAATCCTTGAGAAAGATACGCAATAGTGAGGCATGTATGCTGCCAATGTACAAATGAGTTCTCAGCAATGTAATTAAACGTGTGTGAATTCAGTATTCCTCCGTAACACACAGCAAGGAGGTATTTAATTACAGTGATCCTAATAGTTCGGCTAAGGATGCTAACTTAAATTTACCAGTAATAATAACAGGAAATGGAAATACTGTTATTGTAAACAATGGCTACCATGTAGATCGTATCCTAGGAACGTAAGTATAATATTAAGTTTGGATGACTCTTTTCTTCGTATTATAAAACGTACCAGTCCTATGCTAATCGTAAGTAGCTATTAACTCTCTTCAAGATTAAATTCTTGGGAGAGTTTTTATTTTAAACTAAACAAACTAAAAAGATATGAAACATAAAAATAAAGAAAATGAAATTATAATAACCCAGTTTAAATCAAGATTTAATGGTAGATCAATAAAAAGCAAAAGTGATTTTTTTTTAAAACCTATTACATATAAAGTAGAATATAATTGTTTAATATTTAAACATGTTTTTTCTGAATATAGAGGTAAAACAGTTACTCCAGGAAATCATAGTCCTTCAAATAATAACCATAATTTTTTAATATATGATGAAAACATTCCCTTAGGAGTATTTGAAATAGATGAAGATTCTACTGAAGATGAATTAATTGTATACTTTAAATAAATAATATTATGATATCAGAATCAAAATATTCTTTAGGAGAAACTGTTTATTTTATGCAGGATAATAAAATATGTAAATCAACGATTACTTGTATATGTTTCCCTACATACTGGAAAAACACTAAAAAAGAATTACAACAAACTAGTTTTACTTATAGGTTAAAATGTAATACATTTAAAAGTAATTCAGATATACCAGAATGCTGGTTGTTTAAAACTAAAACATTATTACTTAAAACATTATAACCTTATTCTTTTTTAGAATTAAAACAACAAACAAATGGAAACAATAATAATACTAATAATTTTAATGGGATGTATAATATTACATTATTCATTAAAAGAAAAAGATAAATCCACATACTACACTGTAAAAAAAATTACTTGGTTATCAAGAGATGCTCCTTTTGATTTTGGTTATGGTAATGGATATGTAGGAGTAAATAAAAATCATCCTTGTTATGGTAAATCATATGATGATGTTCCTGTAGATGTACATGGAGGAATAACATATGCTGAATTACATGGTGATTATTGGGTATTTGGATTTGACACTTGTCACTATACTGATACATTAGAAAAATGGCCTTATGAAAAAGTATTAGAAGAAACTATTTATTTAAAAAATCAATTAAAAGAATTATACTAACAATGAAATATAAAAACTTAAAACTAGCAAAATCTACTTGTAATTCTTGTGGTTGTACTAAAGAAAATACAGTAGTAACACAATTGTGTTTAGAATGTTTATTTAACAATTAAAATAATGAATAAATTAATAAAATTATTATTAGGTATATTAATATGTATTATATTGTTATTAATATATTGGATATCAATATCTTATTTATTATTAGATATAAATCCACTACACTGGAGCGGATTCTTTAGATTTACTACAATTATAGTAGTAGGATCATTACTTACAATGTTAACAGCATTTATATTAATAAAAGATATTTAAAACTTTAACAAAAACTAAACAAACTATCATGAAAAAACTATTATTATTATCTTTATTAATACCAAATTTATTATTTGCTGTAATTGATGTTAAATCATTTGGAGCTAAAGGAGATGGAATACAAGAAGATGCACCATTTATTAATTTAGCAATTGCATCTGCATTGTCAACAGGACAAGATTTATTTATTCCTGCTGGTGTGTATTTATGTAATTCTATAGCGCCTTCATCAAAAGGCTCTATTGTACTTAATCAATACGGTGTTAAGTCAATTAAAATATACGGAGAGGCTGGCACTAGATTAACAACATCGTTAACATCTGGCTGCATATTGCAAGTTTTTAACAAGGCAAAAGATGTAATTATAGAAAACATATTCTTTCAAAGCACACACCCTATTACGCAGAATCAAACCAACGCAGTTTATTTACAAGGTCTTTCTGGCAATGGAATAGAAGATGTTATATTTAGCAACTGTAAGTTTGAGGGATTTAGTACTGCCCTATCTTTAAGTGGTTGTAAAAATGTACTTATAGAAAATAATGTATTTAATGCTCCGCTTGGCCATGATAATGCTCAAGACAATACAGCTCCAGCAGTATTTATATGGATGGCAGACAATGCTAATGGACAATGTTATGATATTAGAGTAGTTAACAATGTTGCTAACGGATTTACTGGAACAGACATAAATGCTACTGTGACAAAACGTCCTATGGATGGATTTGTATATGGATCAGGGTATGGTATACTTGTTTCTGGTAATATAACTAGAAATTTGTGTGAAGAACACATAGCAGTAAGTCCTAATGTTATGTACCCTAATCTTAATTATCCTGTGTTAATTACTAATAATATGTTTTATCAAGGATTACCTACAAGTTGCATGAGAAGCCCAGGAGTTCCTATACAGTCAAATTATGGAATACGTACAGACATAAGCAACGTAGTTATAAGTAATAACATATTCTTTGATTATACAACAGGTATATTAATATTACAAAGTCAATATCCAACAGCAAAACAATTTGGATATACTATACAAAATAACACAATGTTCTCACCTAAAGGATCTAACTACAACATGACGTATGCTATATTAATTAGAGGAACAGTAGGTAATTCAGTATCTAACACTATTATAACAGGTAATCAAATAACTGTTGAAGAAATACAATTAAAAAGATCAGTTCAAGTTATTTCATTAAACGACATGAACAAAATTAATTTTACAAATAATACAATATTTACAAATAATATTACTTTAAATGGATTTACATTTCAACCTACAGTAATTTTAAGATGTACAAATATTTATTCTATAGGTAATAATACATATTAAAATATGAAAACATGAAAAATTTATTACGCACTAAAATTTGGATAGGTGGCGATTCAGAATTATCAGAAAAAATACAAAAAAAATTATTTGAATTAGGATATGGTTGGGGTAATTGTTTAGAAAAAACCATTATAGAATGTAAGTCTATTTTTATAGAAACAAGTTTTTCATTAACATACGCAAATGGTAAAACATTTTTTAATAATAATGATTCTTATAAAGAAATTTTCTTATCAGATTTATTTGATGAAGAAGATTTATCTAAAGTTCCTTATACTGAATGGAAAGTTGGAGATACTGTTGAAAGAATAGTAGATCTAGGACATGCTTTAAAAAAAGGACAACGAGTTGTTATAGATAAAATAATTAATAACGATACACGTTATATTTATTTTAAAGGATATACTGACACATTTGATTTTAACACATTTTTTAAATTAGTAAAAAGAGCTTCAACTGTTCAATCAGATATTCAAGATAATTTTATATTACCTGAGAAATGGTGTACTCAACATACACAAGAAGTTGTAGATTGGCTTATAAAAATAGACGGTAATAATCTAAATGCTTGGAAAGCATATCCAAAATTATTTACACATTTTACAGGTTTAACACGAGTACCCGCACCTGTTAAAAATGAAATAAAAGATGGTTTTACATTTGTAACAACAGAACAATTTAAAAAATACGTTCTTAAACAACTAATAACAATTAATCAATTAAATAAACAATTAAATACAATAGAAAATGACACAAATAAAGAAAATATTAACAGCAAAAGAATTACTGAATCAATCAACAGAATCAGCGGAATTAGTTCAACAAGAGAGGAACTTAGAAGATTCAACTATGGCTTTGAAAAGAGCTATCGAAGACAAAGAATTGGAATTGCGGAAACTGGAAGCAGACGAAGATAAACGAGTTAAAAAGTTTATTGAATCTCAAGATGCAAATGTTTTATTAAATGGTGGTAAAATGTTTACTATTAAAGAAGAAATTTCAGAATTAAAAAGAATTCAAAAAGAACGTAAGTTCTAAAAACAAAGACATATATAGCTCAATTGGTAGAGCATTAACATTTTATGTTAAAGGTTATCGGTTCAAATCCTTTTATATGTCCGAATGCGGATCATTGCCGCTCGCTGATCGAGATTATGGTAAAGTCCTCTGATGGGTTCAATTCCCACGTTACGTTGTAAATGGTGAAAGGAGATTATAGAGTAGGAGATACGAATAAAACCATCCTACTCTATTTATTATTAAATTAAATTTACAATGAGTACAAAAGGAATTAAATCAAATTTACCTGGAACTACTTGGGTAGCTAAATTATGTAAGTGGAGAGCTAAAATATTCTTTAATGAAAGAACAATTTCGTTAGGTTATTTTAATCTTGAACAAGATGCTCACACAGCATTTAAAAATAAATATAAAGAACTTTACTTTAAAGATTATGAGTAAAATATTTGCTAAAGATGTATTAACATTTATATTGTTAATGTTTATACTTGCTATAATTATTAAATATTCTTAAAAACATTAATTAAACATTATATAACGATAAATTAAATTAAAGGGTAATTAATCGTTGTTTAATTAATAAATAACTTGTACTAATAGCGATCCTGTTAGGGTTATTAAAACCTCTATACTTAATTGTATAGAGGTTTATTTATTTAAGATATAATTTTTAACACATAAACAAATACAACAATGATAAAAGTAAGAATAAATAAATGTAGTAGTATTCTTTCATGGTATACTGACCAAGTAGGATCAGAATTACATGTTAGGGAAACTGGATTTGATGGTAAGTATTCATTTGGAGATACGGAATATCTTATAAATAAATCCGACTGTACCGTTATTTTAGCCGACACGGAGCAGGAAGAAAAGAAATTTGTATTGCCTGAAAAGTGGTATTTCAAATCGGATAACACGAGAGATAAAGACATATATGATTGGAGGGAACACAAAATAAAATACTCTTACATGTATATACTTTCAGAATTTAATGGTAAAAAAGGGTGGAATGTTATTTCTTTAAAAGAAATTCCAATAGGTTACACCGAAATAACCCAAGATCAGTTTTTTGCTCACGTATGGGAAAATGAATTTAAGAAAGAAGAACCGAAAGTAATTAATGTTTCAAAAGAAACAGCCGAAAAAGTAAAAGAAATTTTTGAAAGTAACCAGTTAAAGCCAATCGAACCCGTTATAATAGCTAAGGCTGGGGAATGGGTAAAGATTGTTGAATGGGGCATATGTTTGCATCGTGAAGAGATATTTTCTATAAATAAACCCTACCAGTTAAAAACAGATTTTTTTTATGGATCCGATTTTGATATAATTGAAGACAACTCTGGAGATGTAAATGGATATCGTGGCGTAACAGCCAATACTATGAAATTCGAGCGTTGCGAATCTCCCGTACCAGTCGTACAAGAAACAACAGAAAGCGACTTTGTTGAAAAACCTACTATTGGGTTACTTAACAGAATAACGCATTCAGAAATTAGAATAAAAGATATAATTAACGCAATTCAAAGATTTGATGAAGCGGAACTAGAAATTCCAACAGAATGGTATAAAGAGCTTTATGAGTTATCTAAATTTATTAATCAATAATTATGGACGTAGCAATAAAAGCACTAAAAAGTTGCATAAGGTATGAGAATATAAATATAAACAATTGGATTCATTATCTTAAAAACAGAGCACTATCTTTGGATCAAACAGCGGAAAGAAATAAACTTATATTAATATGTAAATCAAATATTTTATCTTACAAACTAGCAATTGAAATATTAAGGAAAGAAAACAAATGAAAATATATTGTAAATTATGGAAAAAGAAAAAATAATATCTGAATATGAATTACAAAAAATATTAAATGCTCGTCTTGTGATAAATGAAATATTAATAAGTGGTTATGCTGGAACAATAGCAAATGGAAATATTGTAGATAGACGTGAATTTCCAGAAGCAATTCCGATAAGAGAAAATACTATATTTAATATACCAAAACCACTTAAATAATGGGAAAAGAAGAATTGCAATTAGAAAAATTACAAGAAGAAATTTTATTATTAATAGCCCCTGAAAATAAAGGTAAAGCATTAAGTGTTTTAAAAGAACTAAATAAAGTTTCTAAACGACAAATCTGTAGAGATATACGAAAAGCATATAAATCTTCTGTACGTTTTATTATGAAAGAAAATGAATTATGATAGGCCATATTAAAATTTATCAGCAACCAAAAGCAGAAGGTACAAATGTATACATATTTAAACTTGATAAATCATGTTTGGAAATACTTAATGTAAAAAAAGTTGAAGTAAAATTTACCGGAGAAAATACTATTATTTTATTTAAACCTTCATATAATACTTGTTTAGAACATAAAATAAGAGAAGATGATACAATAAGAGTATCAACTAATAATGCTTATATAGACTTAACAGGAGAATATTATATACATTCTGAAGAAGATGATTCTTTAGGATTTGAATTAAACAAAAAATAAATAAAATTATGAAATTAATAAACAGAGAAATTGATGCATTAATATCTAAACTTGAAGAAGAAAGAAGTTTAGCATACAAAAAAGAATTGGAGGATTTTAAACTTAATCCTAAAGTACAAAAACTTGCTAAAAGTTTACATTCAGAATATTGTGGTATTAGTTTAACTATGAGAAAAATAATTAATACACATATAGTAAACATTAGTTACGATTATTGGATAAAAAGAGCTATTTCTTTTTTGAAATTAACACCAAAAACTCCAAAATGGCTACCAGATAACACACGTAGAGACATTATATTAGCATCTGCTGATAGTTCTACAATTGAAGAAGTTTTAACTAAATTAAAAATCAAATAATGAGTAAGTCAAGTTTAACAATTGGTACGTTAAGAAATCAAAAAGAAAACAGACAATCTATTGATAAGGTTGTAACATTAATTAATTTTAAAATTGAAGCTTTAAAAGAAAAAGCTAAAAAATCTTAATATTAATAGGAGTAGGTAGAAGTCTACGTAAACTATTGCGAGATAGTCTACTTCTCAAACATTAAAAATAATAGGTTTAAAGAGAGTGCTTAATTTGTCGACAAGTAATAATAAGAATTAATACTATAATACTAGCACTTTCTTAATCTATCTAATAAACTTAAACTAAAAAATTATGAACAAATATGTACATTGTAAAACTCAAGAAGAATGGGATTTTGCAGTAAAAAAATTAAATAGAACATGTGATGTACCATATAAAAAATGTGGAGATAGTATAAATATAAAAAATCCTGGAGATTCTACTTTTATTAAAAATAAAAATAAATATGTAACAATGATAAATACTATATTTTATTCTTTTCAACAATGGTGTGATGAATATAAACATGTAAATCCTTTTATTAAAAAAGAATTATCTGAAGAAGAGTTATTAGAATATGCTAGAATTCATTATTCTATAGGCACACAATATATACCTGCACATACACATCCTAGTGGTATAAATATAGTTAGAAACCTAAATTATAACTTTTGGGATATTGATAAAAGTATTACAGTAGATTCTAACCGTATAAAAGAAGATTACAATAATAATATATACTATAATGGTAAATGGGCAGAAATAGTTAAATCTGAACCTACTGTTAAATATTTATATAATAAAGAAGATTATATTGTATGTAATGAAGAAGTAGGAGGATGGGTTAATAAAGGAGAAATAGCTATTTTAGGAGGAACGTATTGGAATATTGAACAAGTAAATGATTTTCATTATTTAAAAGCTAAAACAGTAAAAAATCCTGATGGTAATGGGTGTTCTAGTAAAACAGATTTTAGACATGCTACAAAAGAAGAAATAGATGCTTATAAAAGTGGTATAAGAAATATATTTAAAATAAAGCAATCTGTAAATGTAATAACTTCTTTTAATGAATATAAAATAGGAAGTATTGTTACAACATTACAAGAAGGAGGTAATAGTACTAGACATAGGAAATATGAGAAATCATATGAAAAAATAGGAGAATTACTTGAAATAGAAAGTTTTGAAAAAGTTTCTAACGGTATATTAGCCATTTGTAAAGAAGGATATGTTATATATATTGAGCAATGTCCTGAATGTTTTAAATTATTTAATAAAATATGGGAACCTAAAGTAGGTGAATATGCTATTATTATAATAGATCGAGCTAATTGTACAGATAAAAAAATAGGAGATATATTTAAAATAGAAGAAATTTCAAATCAAGGAAACTATTATTTAAGACCTAAACAAGGTATGTCTACAGGAATTTTATTAGAAAACTGTCGTAAAGCTCTAGATCATGAAATACCTAAAGAATTTAAAAAATTGTTAATGCAAAGCAAGTTTGAAATAGGAGATAAAGTTTTAACTTTTAAAGGAGAAGGAATTGTTTTTGGATTTAATGAAACAGGTTCAGCACAAGTAGTTGTTAAAGGTATTAATCATGGACACGGTGCTCGTGGAATTAATATTGTAGATAAATATGGTAATAAAAGAATTACTACAGGAGAAGATAATTGGTTTTTTCTAGAATCAGATTTAACGTTAATATCTACTGCTTCTAATACTATTAGCATTACACCAGGAATTAAGTGTGAAGTAGGTGGTAGTATGATTGGTGAAACTCAAATTCTTCCAGGAACTATTGACAGTGGATTAGTTTATGGAAATTCAATATCTTGTGGGTTTCTTGATACTCAAATAATATGGGGAACAGTTTCTAAAATAAAAGAAATACAATTGTTAAAAACCAAGGAGGATAAACGACTTAATACCTCTGTAAATAAAATTGAGTCAGTAAAAATACAATTAAAACAAAAAAGTAAATTAATTAAATTTTAAAAAAGTTATGACAACTAGTACAAAAATCAAATCATTTGTTAAACAATTTGTAGCAACAGTTCAAGGTGACAACGTTGATGCTCAAGCACAAAAAGTATTGCGCCAAGCAGATTCAGCATTAAAATCTCAAATTCCTTCTTTAGAAGGTGATCTTATTGGTCTTGAAGATAATCTAGAATCAGCTAAAGAAAAACAAGCTCTTGCTCGTATTAACAGTGGTAGATCAATTGATAATCGTCAAGATTATATTGCTAATCTATTACGTGCTAAAAATGCAGTAACAGAAGCTGAAGAAAATCTTGAATTACACAAAGAAAAAATTACATTTTTGAAATCAGAGTTACTTGCTCTTGATGAAGAAGTAGATGCTTAAACAAACTAGATAGAGTAGGTATATCCTACTCTATTTTTATTTAAAAAATATGAAAGAATTAATAGGTAAAAAAATAATAGGTGTTTCAATAGATAAAACATACAATGATGTATTAGCTTTTTTCACAGAAGATGAAACATTAATATACACTTGTTGGGGAGATTGTTGTTCTGAAACATGGTTTGCAGATATCTTAGGAATTGAAAATCTAATAAACCAAGAAGTTACAAATGTTGAAGATATAAATCTTGAAGATATACAAGATGGTAGAAGTAGACAAGACAGTGATGAATTTTATGGTATTAAGATAACTACTATTAAAGGAGTTGTTGATATTATATATAGAAATAGCTCTAATGGATATTATTCAGGATCATGTGATTTTGGTGGAAAACTATCAGAAAACATGGTTTTAATTACAAATGATTGGATTTCTTAAACTTAAAAAAGATATGAAAAAGATAATAATATTTCTTATAATACTAAGTGTTGTAAGTTGTAAAAATACTGAAAAAACACCTTCTCCTAAAGCTAATAGTACAAATTCTTCTATGTCTGTGTTACATAATACAACATGGTTGTTTGTTGATCAAGGAGATAATAATGGATCATATTATGTTACTAAACCTAATTATATTAATCAATCTATAAATAAATCTACTTTATCTTATAAAGATAGTACATTAATATTTAAAATGGATGGTACTAATACATCTTGGACAGCTACATATTATTTAGATAGTAATAGTTGGTTATATTATTATTATAATCCTAAAACAGCTAATAGTACTTTTGTTCCATTTGGATTACAATATAATATACAAGGTAATATAATGTATCAAACAAATAGTTCTGGTGAATATCAAAAATATTTAAAACAATAAATAAATGGCTAAGAAAATAGAATATCCTAAATTACCTCCTGTATTTAAAGCTAAATGGTTAGCAGCTTTAAGAAGTGGTGATTACATAAAAGGAAATAATTATTTACAAAGGACTTTAGATAATAAAACTACTTATTGTTGTTTGGGTGTAGCTTGTAAAATACAACACCCAAAATTAGATATTGAATCACATTATTTTATTGAAGACGAAATTGCAAAAAATGCTAAAAAAGTTCCAAAATTATTAAAAGGTGATAGAGAAAATAGCTTAATTCAAAAACTTGCTGCTATGAATGATTTAGAAAAACACTCATTTAAGCAAATAGCTAATTGGATTGAAAAGAATTTATAATACTTAAATAATAAAAAACATGGAAAAGAGAATTGCAATACCAGTTAAACCTATTAAAGAAGTTTTCAAATGGCAGAGTAAAACAGAATTAAAATCTGTTACTGATATGGATGATGATCATCTACAAAAAGCGTTAATTACTTCTCAAAAATCTGAATTATATTATCATAATAAAGCAACTTTCTTTTCTAAAGCTACTGAAGCCTTACTTGAAGAAGGTGAACGTAGAAGTTTAAAACTTACAGAACTGGATGAATTAAAACAAATGGGAGATTATTTTAGAAATAAAAGAATACTTCAAGTAAAATAAAAATTAAAATGTACGGAGAACAAATATTCTTAGATGAAGTACAAGTATGGATAAAAGCGTATCATCAAGGTCCGCTTTTATCTGCTACTACTGGTGTTATTATAACAAAACATGCTGTAATAAACAAAATAAAAGAATTAGGAACTATCAATTGGATAGATGAAGAATTAATTGAAGATCAAATTAATAAATTATAAATATGTCATATCAGAGAAGTACTATTGACGTGGAAACCTTGTTAGGTTGTTTCACAATTACTTTTCTGGATTATGATTCTGATAACTATGAACAATATGTTATTTCAGAAAGGATAAATCAAATACAAGAGATTAAAGAAAAATTAAAAAGAGTAAATTATTTTATAGGATTCAACAATATCCATTTTGATAGTATTATTTGTAACTGGTTAATTAACCAGAAAGAAACAACTCCAGAAAAGATCTATAATGTTGCTCAAACAGTTATAGAACAAGATGATAATTATAATAAATACAGACAATACAGTAAATACAAATACAATAGTCCTTGGATTAATGTAGATCTATTTATGTATTGGTCTAAAATGTTAAGATTAAGTAAGAAAATGTCATTAAAGTATTTTGCTGTTAATCTTGATATGGTAGTACAAGAGATGCCGATGTCGCATAGTAAAAAAGAATTTAAACCATATGAAATACTAGAAGTATTATCTTATAATTATAATGATTGTTTAGTTACAAAAGCTTTAGCTAAAAAACTTAATGAACAGATTAATCTAAGAGTAGGTATTAAACAAACTTACAATTTAGATGCTATTAGTTGGGATGCTCCTAAAATTGCAAGTGAATTATTACTAGATAGTTATTGTAAATTAACATTTGAAAAGGAATTTGCTAATGGAGAGACTCCTGCAGATTATACAAATTTCTATGATTATAAAAAAACAATAAGAAATACTAAACCAGATGGATATGATTTTATTAACAAAGAATATCTTCCTAAAATAGAGTTTAAAACTAAAGAATTTCAAGATTTATATATTGAAATATGTAATTCTAAGAATGGTTTTGAAAAGGAAATTATTCATAAGAAATTTAATGGAAGTAGGGTAAAGATATCTTACGGATCAGGTGGTATTCATACTGTACATAAGAATGAAGAATATTTAAGTAATTCTAAATCAACTCTTTGGACTTCAGATGTATCTAGTTTGTATCCGACTTTATTAGAAAATTATAAATTTATAAATCCTAAAATACATGAGGTTTTAGATATTTATTCACAGAAAAAGAAAGAGCGTATTGAAGCTAAGCGTAATAAGTGGACTGTTATAAATGAAACTTTAAAGTTAGTTCTTAATAGTACAACTGGATTGTTAGATAATAGTTATTCATGGTTATATTCTCCTGGTCCTATTATGGGATTACGTCTTACAGGTCAGCTTATTCTTACTAGATTACTTGAAGAATGTAACCTTAGTTCTTTTTCAGTAATTTCGATGAATACTGATGGAGCTGAAGTTATAATTCCAGTTGGTAAAGAAAAAGCTTATTTACAAGTTATCAAAACTATAGAAAAAGAGTTTAATATTGAATTTGAACATGATCAATATAAATCTATTAGATATAAAACAGTTAATGATTATATAGCAATTACTACATCTAATAAAATTAAAGTTAAAGGTGAGTTCTTATATGAGAAAGAAATTGATAAATCTAATGAGTTCTTAATTATACCTATAGCTGTTAAAGAATATTTTGTAAATAATATACCTGTAGAAATTACTATTAATAATCATAAAAATATATTCAACTTTTGTGCTGCTAAGAAAATTGATAAAAAATACAAAGTTTATCATATGGAAACACAACAACAACAGCTTAATAGATTTTATGTAAGTAAAAAAGGTGGTTATTTATATAAGAAAAAAGAAGGTAAAAATACACTAGAACATGTATTTAAAGAATCAGGAATACAAATAATAAATAATATTCCTGAAGAGTTTCCTACAGATATTGATAATCAATTCTATATTAAATCTGCAAGAAATATAATTAAATTATTTGAAAAAGAACAAATTTCATTATTTTAAATATGACAACTAAAACAGTAACAATACCTGAAAGTTCAACTGAAATTACTTTTGATAAAGAATTATTAGAAGAATTTAAAGTTGAATACAATAAAGCAGTAAAAGATTCACAACTTATGTTTGTGTTCTATGATAAATACTTTATTATAGGATATGCAAAATATTTAATTGAATACTTAGAACCTTTATTAAAATAAATTATGTCTAAAGTAATTGATAAATTAAAGTTAGTTAGACAATTAAGAGGTTGTGTAAAATATATTCAGCATATAAAATCTTTAGTAGATTGGCCCAAAGGTGCTATTCTTGAATATGCAACTGGATTTGGTAAAACATTTGTATCTATAATAATATTTAAAAAGATATTAATAAAGTGGATAAACTGTGAGTGTATTGTAATAGTACCTACAACACAATTAAAAGGTCAGTGGGAAAAGATATTAAAAGATGAAAATCTTAAAGCAAAAGTTTATGTTATAAATACAGTAGCGTTAGGTGATAAGAAATATAAGTGTGATCTATTAATACTTGATGAAGTACATTTGTATCCAAAAGGATTAAAGTTCTCACAAGTATTTAATAAGATAAATTACAAATTACTATTAGGTTTAACAGCAACTTTATCTGATGAACTTAGAAAGAAATTAGAACCTTATGCTAAAGTTGTAGATACTATAACACAAAAAGAAGCTAAAGATAATAATTGGATATCTGATTACATAGAATACAACTTACCTGTTGAATTAACTGAAGAAGACAAAGAGACTTACACTAAGTTAAATAAAGAATTTAATAAGTATTTTTCTTATTTTAATTTTGATTTTAATTTAGCAATGAAGTGTAGAAAGAGTTCTGAAGCAAAGTTATATGCTGATCAAATGGGTTGGGATCATAAACAAGTAACATTCTTTGCTAATAGATGGGGGTTTTTCATGAAAGAACGTAAAGAATGGCTTTACAACACTCAAGGAAAGATTGATCTTACTGTTGAAATAATAAAAAGATTTAATGTAAAAACTATAGTGTTTTCTGAATCTAAAGTATTTGCAAACGAGGTAGCTAAACAATTAGGTGACAAGGCAGTAGCTTATCATAGTTATTTAGATACTGAGTTACGTAGTAATAACAAAACTATAGGATATTTAGTAAAGGAAGGAAAAACAACTGTATGTCAAGATGTTAACTATAACCCAATATCTTTTTCTGATCTTGAAAAAAAGTATTCTAAAATTTCTAAGTTTGGAAAAACTAAACTTCTTAAAGAAGCACTTACTAAATTTTCAGATAATAGATATAAAATAAATGCGATTTGTACTGCCAAAGCTCTTAATCAAGGAACTGATATTCCAGATATAGAGTTAGGTATAATCGGTGCAAGAACATCTAGTAGTATTGATTCTGTACAGGAATCAGGGCGTATCTGTCGTAAATACAAACGTAAAGATGGTACTATGAAAAGAGGAGTTATTATTAATATTTATGTACCTAAGAGTCAGGATGAAAAATGGCTTATGAAAGCTCAAAAAAATCCTGACGTGATTTTCATAAAAAGTATAGATGAAATTAAATTTGAATAATTATGAATCATAAAGGAAAAACTTGGGTAATAGGTGATAGTCATGGTGCATATAAAGCTTTAGTTCAAGTATTAGAAAGATCTGGATTTGATAAAGAAAATGATTTACTCATTACTCTTGGAGATATATGTGATGGTTGGTCTGAAGTATATAAAGTAGTTGAAGAATTATTAACTATTAAAAATAGAATAGATATTAAAGGTAATCATGATGATTGGTTTAATGAATTCTTAAAGTTTAGTACACATCCAGTAGGATGGCAACAAGGCGGTCTAGGAACACTTAAATCTTATTGCAATCAGTTAGATAAAACTTATACTGAAAGATTTAATAAGGGGTATATTACTGATTTATTAGATACTGATATTCCTATAACACATAGAGAATTCTTTCATAAACAAGTTAAATACTATAAAGACGATCAAAATAGATTATTTGTTCATGGAGGATTTAATAGACATTATTTATTAACAGAACAAGACAGTAATAAATTTTGGTGGGATAGAGATTTATGGTATTCTGCTTTATCAACAAAAGGATCAAAAACTAAATTAAATATTAAAGAACCTTTATCTGAAATATTTATAGGTCATACAACAACTATGAATTGGAAAAATACAGATACACCAATGAATGCAGATATTGTTACTAATTTAGACACAGGAGCTGGTTTTAAAGGTAAACTTACAATCATGAATGTAGATACACATAAGTATTTTCAATCAGATAGTGTAGAAACTTTATATATTAATGAAAAAGGAAGAAATTAATTATGATTGTTATATGTATCAACTCAAAAGGAAAACCGAGATAATTTAGGTTATATTTTGTATATTTAAATAAAAATGCAAAAATATAAAATTTACACATTAAGTTGTCCAATATCTCACGAAATAAGATATATTGGTAGAACTATTGACCTTTTATCTAGTAGATTAGCTAAACATGTTTATGAAAGAAAAAAATTTAAAAATCACAGATGTCATTGGATAAATTCTTTATATAAAAAAGATTTAAAACCTATTATATTATTATTAGATAGTACAGATAATAAAGAAGATTATTTTAATTTAGAAAGTTATTGGATTTATCAATTTAAAACATGGGGATTTAATTTAGTAAATGAAACTTATGGAGGAGAAGGTTCTTTAGGATATAAACATACTAATGAAGCAAAAGAAAGAATGAAGTCTATTGCTATTAAAAGATTTGAAAATCATAAATATGTAGAAAAAAAAATATGTATGACAAAAAATGAACAAGCTAAATTCATTTCTAAAAAACTTTCAAAATCTGTTATAGAGTATGATATAAGTGGTAATTTTATAGAAGAATGGCAATCTATAACAGAAGCTTCTAAATTTTATGATATATATCCTACTACTATTTCTAAATCTGCAAAATCTGATAATATAAAAGCTAACAATTCTTTTTGGAGATACAAACAAGATTATATACCACTTAAAATAGATGTAAAACCTAAACTCGGTTTTCGTAATCCTTTACTTGTATATGATATAATTCTAAATGAATTTATTGTATTTAATAGTAGTACTGCAGCTTTTAAATATACAGGATTAAAAAGAAGTAGTTTGTTTAAATATTTGAATAAAGAAAATATATTTAAAAATCATTATAAATTTACAACTTATGAAAGACAATAGAATCACTTGTATCAACTCAAAAGGAAAACCAAATGATATTTTTCAAAAAGATTGGTTAAAAGAAGGGGAAAAATATACTGTAGTTAAAGTACAAAATAGTTTAGTATCAGGAATACCTTTCTTTGTATTAGAAGAAATACAACCTGGAGCACCTTATGGTGGATATGCAGTCAATAGATTTGCTATACCTACAAATACAGGTATAGAAGTAGAAGAAGAAGTTAACGAATTAATAACAGTATGACAAGATATTTAGTATTAAAAGATACAGATAATGAAATTATTATTTCTATTTTAGAACAAAAAGAAGGATCTAGTAACGATCTTTTAAAATCTAAAATAAAACAATCTGTACAAGATGAGTATATGGAAGATGTTGAATCAGTAAAATTAACAGAATTAAATAATTCTTATAAAGTGACAGCAACATTAGTGTTAGATAATGGAGAAAAACATACAAGAGATTTTATATTAACTTATATCGCTTTATATTAATATGATAGAAAAAGAAACTAATGAAAATACTATTTGTGTAAAAGTAACAGGTATAACAGAATTAAATAAAAAAAAAGTATTTATTGTAATTGCTAAAGACTTACCTGAAGCATTTTATAAAGCAAAAAAACATACTTTTAAAAATACTAAACTTAAAGTTGTAAAAACTATTATAAATTTAGAAGTTATTGCTGATGTTGATACTAATAATTTATTATTATGATAGATACTAATAATTACGTACAGCCTGTTAAAATTAGAATAGAAAAGAAAGACTATTATAGAGTAAAACATGTTACTTTAGAAGGAGAAACTATTGAGAATTGGGATTTTGAAATAAAAGATAAAGAGAAAGAATTAGAAATTAAAGAGAAAGCAACTAAAAAATATAACCAACTAATAGAAGATGAGTCTACAATTATCAAAACCAAGATTACTTAAAACACAGTTGAGCATTCTTATAACTCAAGGATTAAGTATAGAATCTCCTTTAACAGATATACAAAGTAAAATATCTGAAGTATTTAATTGTTTTTATCTAATTGACGAGTTAGAAGATGAAATATTAGATATTATAGGAAGTAACAGAGAAGAAAGTACAGTATTAATACCAGAGAATTATTAAAATTAAAAATTGAAATTAGATATAGAGAGAAAGTGTTGAAAACCTGAAGAGGGTTATGGATCTAATTATCAACTTTTAAACAAAAATTAAAATGTATTTTAACTCAAAAATTATTGTAGAATTCTGTGGCAAACACAAATTAAGTATTAATGAATTCTTTATCTTGTATTTATTATATAAAAAGGATTATCCTTTAGTATATCAATATATAACACAAGTAGAAGCATTTAGTACTAATCAAGATCGAATGAAAAGTTTGCAAGCTAGAGGATTTTGTGTAGACAAAAATACTTTAGCAGGTGGACAATATTATCCAGATCAAGTTGTAATAACACAAAAATTCTACAATAATTTAGACAAGATTTTTTCACTTGAAAATGCTGCAGAAGAAGTCTGGGAAGCATTTCCAGGAGTATTGAATTTAGATGGTAAGAATTTTCCAAGTAAAACTATTTCTCTTGAAGAGTTTGAACCTCTTTACATAAAAGCTATTAAAAATAATTCAGAAACACATCAAAAAGTACTACAAGCTTTAGAAAAGCAAAAGAAAGAAGGTAGTCTAATGTGTGGATTAAAAAAGTGGGCTGAATGTAGACAGTGGGAATTAGAAACAACAAATGGTAAACTTTTATCATTTAGTAGAGATGTCTAAAAAAAAAAGAATAAGTGATCAGATAATAGAAGATATTGAAAAAGGTATAAAAGGTCTTAATATGGGTCTACCTACAGGTTTACCTAAATTAGATGGAATCATATACGGAATTCAAAAATCTACTTATTATGTTTTTGGTGGAGATACAAGTTCTGGAAAATCGTCTTTAGCTAATCAAATAGCTTTATTTGAACCTTATGAATATTCTTTACAACATCCTGAAAAAGTTAGAGTGGAGTACATATATTTCAGTTTTGAAATGCAAGCTCGTAAACAGTTTTTAAGAGGTTTAAGTAGAGAAATTTACAAGAAAGAAAAAAGAGTGTTTAGCAATGAATATCTTTTATCAAGAAAAGGAAAGTTATCAGAAGAAAGTTATAAGAAAGTAAAAGAATACCTTCCTTACTTTGATAAATTAGAAGATCACATTGCTTTTTACGAAGTATCTCTAACGCCTCTACAAGTTGAAAAAATAATAAGATATCAATTATCTAAATATGGAGAATTTTTAGTAGACGAAGACGAATCAGAATATTATGTATTAAAAGAAGAATTTAAAAACTTACACTTTATTGTAATTTTTGATCATGCGAGTTTGACTAAATCAGAAGCAAACGGTGATGGTAAAATTAAAATGGATAAAGTTTCTAAAATTCTTATTAAATACAGAAATATGTGTGAAATATCTCCTGTTATTCTTCAACAATTTAATAGAGGTTTACGCTCTATGGAACGTAAAAGATTTGATTCACAAGAGCCTACGTTAGACGATTTCTCAGGCAGTGCTGATATAGGACAAGATGCAGATGTAGTTATTGCTATTGCTTATCCTATAACATACGGTGTAGATACCTATAGAGGTTATTTAATTACACCACAAGCAGGAGGGTTTGGTAATCGTTTTCGTATGTTACATGTACTTAAAAACAGAGACGGAGAACCTAATGTTAATTTAGGTATTTGTTTTTTTGGAGAAGTAGGTATGTGGATTAACTTACCAAAAGCTGAAGAATTTACTTCAGCACAAGATTATACACAATATTTAAAACCATAATAATGGGTAAAAGCGTAGGAATATTTGGTTTATCAGGATCTGGTAAAACAACATCATTTATTATAAATCCAGACGGTACAGTTGATTTAAGTAAAGAAAATTATAAAGGAATTGATCCTAAAACTCACTTTATTATTAACTGTGATAAAAAAGAATTACCTATTCCTGGTGGAATGTGGTCAATTGAAAATAAAAATTATGCATCTACTTATGATTTTGATGCAATTAAAAAATGTTTAGACCATTGTGCAGGTAATACATTGATTAAATCAATAGCATTAGATACAATCAACAGCTTTCTTACTTTTAAGGAATTTAATGATCGTAAAAAAATGACTTTCGATCAATGGAAAGATTTAGCACTAGATATTGTAGAAATTATTGATTATGCAAACTCTAAATTAAGAGCAGATCAAATTTTCTATTTATTTGGGCACGTTGAACTGATTACAGATGCAACAGGAGAAGAAAAGAAAGTACTTGCTACAAGTGGTAAGAAATTAAAAAAGATATTTCCAGAATCATTACTTCCTATTGTATTATTTACAAGAGTTGAAGGAGGATTTGATGGAGATAACAAACATTACTTTGAGACAAAGTCCTGTAAATCAACAGGTAAAACTCCAATTGGAATGTTTACTGAATTTTTAATTCCAAATAGTTTAAAACTAGTGGATGATAAAATCAGAGAATATTACAAAATGTAATATTCTAAATCGACTAAAGCAGAAAAGATAAGAGCAGAAAGATGTACAAATTAACAATAACAAAATGTTTACAAGATTAGCAAATACAAGAGTACCAAAAGGTGTAGAATTAGGAACACCCGTAATTAAAGTTCAAGCAGCAAACCGTATTGTGTTTACACAAGAAGCTGTGTCTTTATTAAAATTAAATGACGAAGATAGAATTGATGTTTTAAAAGCAGATGAAACTGGAAAGTTTTATGTTGCTAATGTAGGAGTAGGAACAGAAGGAAGAAGTATTTCAAAACAAAATTCAATTACACACGAAAGAATTTCATTAGAATTAGGAGGTAAAGGGAAAGCATATACAATAACAAATAAAGTAGTTGAATTTGATAGTTTAGATTGGTATGAATTAGAATTAGTTAATAATACCGCTATTTCAGTAGAAACAGAAGTATTAGATACAGTAGAAGAAACTGAAGAAGTTTAGTCTAATTCATAATTAAAAATAAATTAATCAAATAACTAAAAATAATATAACATGTTTAATTCAGATACAGTACAAGCACAAAATAATAATACACCAATTAAAGCAGGTCCTAGTGTACCAGTAACACTAGTTTCAGTAACAAAAGGTGATAAAGTAGAATTAAAATTTACCTTTAAAGGTACAGATCCTAAAAATGTAGGTGTGTTTACACATACTGAGTTTGCTATTGATCCTACAGATGAGCGTTGGAAACAAGAAGGTCAAGATAGAACTATGGCTCGTGTTCTTCATATTGGTGCTAGATTTGCAGATGAAGCAACTGCTAGAGCAGCATTTAAAGGTGATAGTTGGGATAAATATGCAGATAATGTAATTAAATTCTTTAGCCCTGCAGTAATTAAAAACGCTGGTGCATTGAATGCTAAAATTACAATTAGAGTAACAGCAGAAGGAAAAGTTTATAATCAATTTCCAATGTTCCCTAACTTTTTATCATCAGAAAAGTTTCCAACACAGTTTACTACAAGTCCAGGATATGATAAATATTCTGTAGATACTGTTACAGATACTCCAGATGATATGTCTAAGTCCCAGGGTAATAGCGATTTACCGTTCTGATCTAATTAAAAATAAAATTTAATTTATGTTTGAATCTCAAAAGATAGACAAACAGTTTATACTTGAGAGGTTGGGTGAAGAGGAGATTCTTGAACGTTATCTTAATATTAAGATAGAATACGAGAAACTCCTCTGTAATCCTTTAAGATCTGATAATAACCCAACAGTTACAATTAAACGATATTCTAATTGTATTTGGTTTAAAGATTGGTCTGGTTCTTTTCAAGGAGATTGTTTTGCAATTGTACAATTAATTTATAGAGTAAACTTTTATGAAGCATGTAATATTATTGCAAGAGATTTTAACTTAATATCAACAGATAAAAAATATAGTCCTGTGAAAATTGAGTGGAAAGAACATGAGGTAAAATCTAAATCTAAAATACAAATAAAAGTAAGAAATTGGGAAAAATACGATTTGTTCTATTGGAACAGTATCGGAATTAGTTTAGATACACTAAAAGAATTTTATGTATATCCTCTTAAAGTTTTATGGATAACGAACGTAGTTCAATATAATAAAATTAATAATATTGATACTGCTTATGCATATTACTTTTTAGAAGATGAATTTAAGATTTATTTTCCAAACAGAAAAAAGTTTAGATTTAGATGTAATACTAATAAACTTCAAGGTTATTTACAATTACCTTATGAAGGAGAAATACTAATAATAACTAAATCCTATAAAGAAGTTATGTTATTACATGAATATGGTATTTCAGCTATAGCTCCACAAAGTGAATCTGTTATTATTACATTAGAACAATATCAGGATTTAAGTAAACGGTTTACTTATATATTTTCTAATTATGATTTTGATTTGGCAGGAATCAGATCAGCTAATAAAATGAAAAGATTATATAATATAGATCCTGTGTTTATGACTACAGGTAAATTTAACACAATTAACTACGGAGCTAAAGATTTAACAGATTTTAGAAAAATAAAAGGAAAAAATAAAACAGATGAACTTATAAAAAAGTTTACTCAAAAATTTATATAATATGCCAGAAGAACTTAATACTAATATAGTAGAATATAAAATAGGAGATTTAGTAGTTATAACACAAGGTACATCTGATTGGGTTTCAGAAATGAATAGATTTGTAGGTAAGGTTGTAAAAATTACGGAATGTTTTAAAAATTATCACAATAATGGATATAATATTAAATTCGATTTAGCTGGAGCAAGAGGTTGGGTATGGAATTCTCATCACAATCATTTTAAATTATTAACACAAAAAGAAATAGAAAATATGCCAAAATACGAATATCCAGAATTACATTATTTACCAGAAGATTATAATGGATTACAAGATGAAGTTATCAATCATGAAGGATATACTTGTTTAAGATACAAATGTTGTGAAATAGAAGATGTATGGTATCATTTAGAAATTGATGAAGAACTAATAACTAACGATGAATTTAAAGGCGATTATATATTAGCAGAAGATTCTGTTGAAGCAAGATGTAATAACAGACTAAGTACTAAAATAACACATGTTGACAATACTATAACATTAGAAGATGGTGAATATACTTATATAAAATATTATGTAGATAGAGGTGATTGTAATCATTATATTGTTTTGTTACATAATGGAGAATATTGTTCTAGAGATGACGCAAATTGGTCAGATGTAACAAATGAATGGTATCATGAAAATGAAGATTTACCAGAAGAAGAAGAAGATGAAGATAGTTTATTTTGTTATCATTCTAATAACACAAAAGATTTTTCTAACGATAGTAAATTTAAAATAGGATTTGAAATTGAAAAATCACAAATGCCTGAATTTGATTTTGATAAATATGATATTTTAAACACAACAGGTTTTGTTTTAGAAAAAGATAGTTCAGTAGATGATGGATTTGAATTAATATCTCCTATTTTAGATTTATATGATCAAAAAATATTATCTCATTTTGAAAAAGTAAAAAATTTTATAGATATTCCTCATATTAATAATGCTGGAGGTCATATAAATGTATCTATTCAAGGTAAAACTGCTAACGAAACTTTAATTGCTTTAAATGGATGGTTGCCGTTAATTTATGCTTTATACAAAGGAAGAGCTAATGGAACTTATAGTAAAGCTAAAAAAGTAGCTGATCTTATTTATGATACAGATAAATATCAAAGTGTAAGAACTAAAAACAATGGTGTAGTAGAATTTAGAATTATATCTGCTGTAAGAGAATTTGGACAATTAGAATTTAGAATAAATCTATTTAAGATTATGTTTGAAAACTTAGGTATTTCTTTTCTAGAAGTGCTTCAGTTAGCAACTGATCCTAAACATAAACTTTATAAATTATTTACAAAAGATATTTATAAAGATTTAGAGAAATTTAATAATCTAGTTTCTACTGCTATTAAATTTGAAAGAGACCTTGAAGGAATTTATACTATTAATCAAATAGAAAAAGCTACAAAAAAATTAAAAAAACTTAAAACTGCTTTAAAAATACCAAAAAAGGATAGTATAGATACGGGTAGTGTTATTACTTTAGGAAGTTTATCTTTACCACTTAGATCTAGAACTGCAAGTAATGTACCTATTACTATTACAAGTAGTAGTAGTAGTATAAATTATTTATCAGAAACAGATTTAGATTCAATAATATTATAAAATATAAAAACACATGTGCATCGCAATAAAATTATGTGTATCTTTGTAAAAAAAATACTGTAGTTTTATGAAAAAAGTTTTTATTTATGCTTTATTAGATCCTATAACTAAAAATATAAAATATATAGGAAAAACAGAATATACCTTAGAAAAACGTTTTAAAGAACATCTTAAAGATGGTAATAAAAAAACCTATAAAAATAAATGGATAAATTCTTTATATAACAAAGGATTAACACCTGAAATAATATTAATAGAAGAAGTAAACGAAAATATATGGAAAGAAAAAGAAATATTTTATATTTCATTATTTAGAAGTATGGGGTCTAAGTTAACAAATATATCTAAAGGCGGTGAAGGAGGAGGATCTATAGGGTATAAACATACTAAAGAATGGAAAGAAGCTCAAAAATTAAGATTAATAAAAAGAAATAAAGAAAAACCTTTAGGTAAAGAATTTTATGAAGAGTTAAATGGTAAAAAAAGAATTCCTATAATACAATTAGATTTAGAAAACAACTTTATAAAAGAATTTATATCAACTGCTGAAGCAGCATCTTCTCTTGTTTATTTACAAAAAGATCGTAATGTTATAAAAACAGCAAATGCAATTACAAACTGTTTAAAAAATAGAAACAAAAAAGCTTATAATTTTAAGTGGATTTACAAATAAAAAAAAATTAAAATATGTGTATCGGTATATTGAACAACAAAAAAACATTAAGTAAAAAACATCTTAAAAATTCATGGGAAAACAATGATGATGGAGCAGGTTTACTTTGGGTTGAAAAAGGTAAATTAAAAACGTTTAAAGAATTAAACTCTTTTATTGTATTTTATCATAAATATTTAGAAATAAGAAGTAAAATAAAAACACCAATTGTATTACATTTTAGAATAGGTACTCATGGTAAGAAAAATGTAGATAATCTACATCCTTTTATATGTTCAGAACATGTTGGTTTTGTACATAATGGTATAATTTCTGGTTGGGGTAACGTTTTAATTTCAGATACAAATGAATTTAATTTAACTATTCTTTCTAAATTACCTAAAGGATTTGAACAAAATGAAGCTACATTATTTCTTATTCAAGAAACTATTGGTTATTCTAAATTAATATTTCTTAATACTAATAATGAAGTATCTATTGTAGGAGAAGAAAAAGGTTCGTGGTCTGGAGATGATTGGTTTTCAAATGATTCTTATAAAGAACTTAATAGTTATGTTTATTATGGTAATATTAAAAAAGATAAAAATACAGTTCATACTAATTTAGTTAGTCAAGAAAAACAAGATTATTCTGAAAAGACTTGGTGGGATGAAGAAAGTAGATGGTCAGGAAGTTGGGATGAATATCATACAAAAAACAAAGCTATATCTATAACTGTAGAAAAAGAAGTTACTAAAGTAATAGATACTTGTGATACCTGTTTAGTAATATCAGAAGTAAATGTTTTAGATAGAGGTTTTACAAAAATTTGTGATTCTTGTTTAGTAACTTATGCTGATCATTATTAAATTTTAACAGTAAGGTAGATTTATTCTACCTTACTTTATTTAAAAAATATGAAAATAACAATTGAATTCCCTAATTATCCTAGAAAAGTAGAAATAGCTAAAGCTAGAAGAATTAAATATTTTACTCCAGATAAGCCTGCTAAAGCAGTTAAATATAATGATAGAAGTAAATATCAATATTTATGTAAACCTGGAGATAAAAGTCTTTTTTTATATGAAATATCTACTAATCTAAAAATAATTGCTAACCCTAAAGCTGCAGGAACTCCTTCATATGAAATTATAAATGCTCAAAAACTTTATAATCAACATATGACTAGTTTTACAAGAGCTAAAATAGTTACTTTCTTACATAATTATTTTAAGTTTGAATTATCTAATAAAGAAAAAACATGTAGAGCTATAAAAGCTTTATCTGAAATAAGTCCACTTAGAATGTCTCTTGAAATACATGATACAATTAAAGTAGACGATAATTCTTATTGGGATGCTGGTAATAGAGGATGGTTATATGTAAAAGCATTTGAAGATACTCTTACTAATTTAGGAATAATTAAAGATGATAATACTCTTTTTATTCCTAGACCTTGTGCTTATTTACATATTCCTATACATAAAGACATAGAAAGAAAACTTGTTATTATTTTAGAAGCTGAAACAGATCCTAGGATAATTAACAACGATGAATATATGTCTTTAAGAGCATCTTATGTAAGAAAAGAAATTAAACCAAAAGTTAAAAAAGTTAAAACTAAAATTCCAAAAAAGAAATGATGGCATTATTCACAAATATTATTGATTTATTAGTTGCAATAGCAACTATTGTAACTGTAATTTCATTATGGTTTACTCATACAGATACTTGGCAAACATCACTTGTCTTTTTTATGGTACTTACTTCATTAAGAATTTCATTTATTAAAATTAACATATGAAGAAATCAATAACAGTTATATTAATTACTTTTTTATTATCTGCAGCAGCATTAATAGGAGAAGTATGTTGTATTTATAAAATGTGTACTTGTAATTGGGAACCAATAGGTAAAGCTGAAATATTTTATACAGTTGGAACATTTACAGGTGCAGGATGTATTATAGGATACATAAATATAGAAGATAAATAATATGAGTAATTTAACTAAAAATTTTAATTATTCAATAGGTCAATTAAATTCTACGTTTGATGAACTAAACACTTTAAAAGATGATTTAGAATTTAGAAATAAAAGTTTAGAAGAACAGCTTGATGCTCTTATATCTGAAAATTGTAAATTAATAGATGAAGTTGATAAACTACAAGGACTCATTAAGTATCTCAGAGAATAAATATAATATTATATGAAACCTGTAGAAATTAAATATAAAAGACAACAGTACTTTTCTAAAAGGTTATATATAAGATTTATAAAAGACTGTATTAAAATAGAAATTAATAACTATTTAAGAAATAAACAAAATGATATATTTTAATATAACAGTAGTAATTGTATGTGTAACTATTTTAATTGCACTAGTAATAGAAAATGTAAATAAAAAAAAATAAATTAATGGAACATCAAACACCAAATGAAAGAATCTTTAATGAGATTAAAGAATCTGCTATAAAAGTATGGAATACAAAAGATAATACTTACGGATATGTTGATGAAAAACTACAGAGAATAAACGCTATTACTAATTACGCAGATAATGTAATGACGTGTTATAGAATGTTTGATCGAGGTAATCAACAACTAATGAAGCAAGAATTATCTGAAGAAGCTATTAATTACATAAACACTAACGATTAAAATTATGACAACTATTATTATATGTTTAGCTATAGGATTCTTATTAGGATATATAGTAGGAGTAGAATACAATAAAAACGACAATAATCAATATCCAAATAATATTTAATTATGACAGAACAGAAAAACATTACAAGTATGAATAATAATGAATTACAAAAAGAAGTTTTAGTTTGGGCAGATCAAAAAAGTCTTTTAAAACGTGAAAACGCATTTAAACAGTATATTAAATCTGTTAGTGAGATGGGTGAACTTGGAGATGCTATTATTAAACAAAATGAAGAAGAAATTATAGATGCACTTGGAGATGTACAAGTTACTTTAATTATACTTGCACAACAATTAGGTTACAATTATGATGAATGTTTAGAATCAGCATATAATGTAATTAAAAATAGAACTGGTAAAACAGTAGCTGGTACATTTATTAAAGATTAATTATGTTAAAAGAAAATCCTTATTATGATGTAGTAGCTATATCTAACTCTAGTTTATCAAAAATAAATCCATCTCAATCTAGTCATCCTAAAAAGTATAAAGCTTTTATAAACGGAAAAGAAGAAAAATTAAATACTTTATCTCTTGAACGTGGTAAATTACTTCACAAATGGGTAGAAGATCCAAATGCTTTTGAAGTATCTGAAATAGAAGCACCTTCTGATATGGGAATTGTTTGGGTAAAAGAAATATTAAGATTAGAAAAAGTAAATAAAATAACAGCAGAAGAAGAATTAGATGTTGTATTTGATAAGCTTATTTTAATGGCAAAAAATAATACAGGTGTATATGTTACTACTAAAAAAGAATTTACTATAATTGAAAAATTTAAAAAAGATCTTTTAGAGTATTATACATTTCTTAAATATCCTTCTGATAAAATAGCAATTACTAAAACAACTAAAAACATTCTTTTTAGTTGTTACCATTCTTTATATGCACATCCAATAGCAAATAGATTATTATTTGAACAATTAGAAGACGTACAAGTACTTAATGAACAAGCTATTTATTTTGATATAGAAGGTGTAAATTGTAAAAGTTTATTAGATAGAGTTATTATAGATCAAAAAAATAAAAAAATTAAAATAATTGATCTTAAAACTACTTCTAAAGCTGTAGGTAATTATCCTAATGAATTTGCTTACTATAGAACATATAGACAATTAGCATTTTATGGTAAAGCTATTATTGAATTATTAAAACAATTAGGTTATACAGATATCCAAGATTATGAAATAAGTTATCATATAGTTGCTGTAGAAACTATAGGACAATTTACAACACAAGTTTTTGATATTGATATTGAATGGATTAATAAAGGTATTCAAGAATATTTAGAACTTATTAAATTAATTCAGTGGCACACGAGTACTGATAATTGGGAGTTAACTAAAGATGAGTATCTTGGTAATAATGTATTAAAATATGATGAATTTAAATATTTAAAAAATCAATAATGTCATATTATGCAAATATTGTTACAGAATTATTTATAGATAAAGTAAAAACAATGGATGATAAAATAAATCCTGATCATTATAAAGGTAAAGTACAACCAATAGATTTAATAGAATCTTTAGATTTAGATTTTAATACGGGAAATGTAGTAAAATATGTTTCTAGACATAAAAAGAAAAATGGATTAGAAGACCTTTTAAAAGCTCAATTTTATCTTGATCGAATAATAACAAATTACAAAACAGAAACAGAGTCTTAATTGACTCTGTTTTTACTAAATTTATATGATAGAGATTTGTATAATAGAAAACAGAAAAATTGCAATAAAAGGTATAGGTAAATTATTCTATGAATCTGGTTTTCCTATATCTATGACTGTATCAGAACTAAAAAAAAGAGGTATTGAAGTATCTATATTACACGTTGCAGATGAATGTTTTAAAAATGGTTGGTCTAAAGAAACAATTTTAAATAAATTTAAAGTTGATTTTGAAGACGATATAGATAAAAATAATTTTGATTTTAAAAGATTAGAATTATTTTGTTCTTCTACATATGAAGAGCAAAGAGAATTAATCTTTAATTATTTATTTAAAGATATTATAGAAAGTAAAGAATGGTTTAAACAAATTATTATACAATGATACAACCACCAAAACAAAAATTATTACAAGATTGTACTCCAGAAGAAAGAAATCAGTTTATAACAGATGCTATATTTTTATTAGCTCATACTCAATTACAAATTGAATTATTAGATAATATTAAAAATGTAAAATCTATTTGGAAACAAGTCTTAAAAAGAAAGGCTATTACTTTAATGGAAGAAACAGAACCTATTCTAAAACAATTAATAGAAGAACAAGGTGATGGTGCTCAAGAACAAGCTTTATTTTTAATTAATAAAGTTAAAGAATTAAATTATATTGCAATAAAAGAATTTAATAATTTGTATCATGCTAAAAAAGATGAATCTTCTATTTGAGAGTAACCCGTTTTGGTTTAACCGATTGATTTGCAGGTATCAAAAGTGGGAAAACAAAAAGTATACTAATTTTAAACAGAAGTAGAAATGGGGGTTTAGTTCAAATGAAGAATGGCCGGATCTATCCGGTAGATGCACTATCGAAAGGTGTAGCCTCCACAATTTAAAAAGTATTAACCTATCAAATAAAATAGTATGAGTAATTATAACCAACCTGCATTTCCTACAATTGAGCATGGCTTTGACAAAGTAGGAACTCCGGCAGTATTTACCACCGATGGAATGACTTTAAGAGATTACTTCGCAGCAAAAGCATTGTCTACAATGAATATCGGGGGTTTGGCAGTATGTTATGATGGCTTTGCTGAAAATGCTTATAAAATGGCTGATGCAATGTTAAAGGCTAGGAGTATTTAGGTAGCGAACGGGAACAAACAAGGTAAACACATAAACGAATAACTGAATGAAAAGAATTACAGATAAATTTCTAGATGATCATTTCAATCCTTATGATACTGGATATTGGAGGATTAACAATGAAACAATAATTAGCTGCGAGGGTCAAGTATATGCAGAAAATGGCGATAATTCTCTGTTGTGGTATGCGGAAGTTAATAATTTTGAAGAACTAAAGATGCTATTATCTGTTTTGAAAGTTGAACTACGCACCCATTTAAACGAATAACACATGGATATAATACAATTAATTTTGAAGGTTCACGAAATGTATAGTATTAATCATTCTATACAAATATTTTCACCAAAGGATATTTATATAATGAATTCTGAAAATATGAGTATACTTAGATTTGCTTCTATGGAAGACCTTATTAAACATTTAACATTAAACCCATGAAAGCATACGCAATAAAAGACCCAAAAGGAAAAGTTAAAATACAAGACATTAAAGAGTTTGAAGACGAATGTATTGATTGCTTTCTAGATTCTTTTTTAATTTGCATAACGTGGCAAATACTTAAAAGTCAAGGCTACCGTTGCGTACCCGTAGAGATAACAGAGATAAAACCAAAACCATTATCCGGTGAAGCATTAAAGGCTTTACATAAAGCGATAAAGGCAAGTGCTAAAAAGAGTACAGAACTTAAAGGCAGGAAATGAGCACAGAAAACCTCAACAACTGGATAGGGTGGTTACAAGCCCGAATACGTTCTTTAAAAGAATCGCATAACGTTTATTGGCTAAAACAGGCAATGGAAGGGTATAAAAAAGATAGCAAACAAATCCAAATTGAACCCGACTTTCAAAAAGTTCTTCATGAAACAGTTTTTGAAAACATGAGAGATAAGCCGTTAAAAAATAGATTAGGCAAATTAGGTAAAGACAAAATGACTGAGAATTTAGAAAACATGCTAGGCAATTTAGGTTCACCAAGCGTAGCGGATTTAATACTTAAAAAGTACGAGGATGAACACAAGTTCCATTTCCACGAATTAGATAGAAAATGGATTATTGAGTGCATGAACGAATATAAGGATGCGTGCGTCGAGCAAGCGAAGGAAGAGTGGGAGAAAGAAAAGGAGCTATTGGAAGAGGATATCGCATGGCTTAAATCACTATTAATAAAATAGATCATGGAAAATAAAGAACTGCCGAGTGCAGAAGAGTTTCTAAAAGACAGAGCATTTCATCATACAGAAGACATTTCATATGATGTAGTTTGTTCAATTTTAGAAGAATACGCTCAACTAGTAGCTGAATACCGTTTAGAGCAATCTTTAATTGAAGCAAACAACAGGATGATAGACCAAGCCTTTAAGCTAGGTATACATAAACAACTTATAGAAAGTTTAGAAATGGCAATTCTAAACGCTTACAAGGTATAAAGAACAACAATTTTGATATTACGTTAAACATTAGTAAACACAACATGATCGCATACAATAAAAGTGCAATATTATCAAGTAAAGAGTTAAAACTACAAGCTATAACTATATTATTATCTAATAAATATGAAAATCTAAACGGATTAGCTTGTGCTGAATCAGTACATAAACAAACTTATAAAAAGAAACCTAGAAAAAAAGAAAGTAAGTGATTTAGATAAATTTAATCTTGTTGAATGTCAATTTTTAAAAAAATTATTTAATATACCTAAAAAAAAGTAAGAAGGTTAAACCCTTCTTACTTTTTTATTTTTATAATGATTATTTAACTTTTTTAGTTCCTTTGGAATATTTGTTATTTCCTTTAAAGAATTCAATATAAGAATCATACTCTTTCTTAGGTGCTGGTTTTTTAGTTGCTGCTTTTTTAGCAGGAACTTCTGGTCCTGGTTTTTTCATAATATTAAAATTTAGGTCTTATTTTAAGTTTTTTAACTGGTACACCTGTACCTTTTTTAACTGTTGGTTTAGCTCCACTAATTGATCCACCTCTAGATTTAAGAGGATCTGGTTGATAACCTTTAGCTGTAGTCATATAATCCACAGCATTTTGTGCATTAGGATCATTTTTAAATTGTTTCATTCTTTCTTCTGCTGAAGGAGTTTTGTTAGCATACGCAGAAGGTTTTTTCTTAGGTTTTGTTGGCATAATATTTATATTTTAAAGTACTCTTATTAAGAAATTACATGTTACAAATGGACTATTAAAATCAAGTGCTGTTTGAGGAGTAAATGCTGGATCGTATTGAAATCCTACAGAACCTGAAAAACTTTTATTACTATGTTTATGAATACCACCATTAGTTGTAAGTGTAGTGAATTGAGTCGTACTTTTCCAGCTACTATCACCACCGTCGCCAATATTATCAGCACCAGAACCTGCAAAGTTAGGTAAAAAACCAACTAACCCAAAAGCTGCTTTATGAGCATGTGCTCCAAATTCAACAGGTACATCAGCTAAATCAACATTATTTACAATATTTATATCTGCACTATTATTTTTTGCAGGGTGCTTATGTGCAGGTAAATCATATATAGTTAACATTTTAGAATCTAATCCACCTATTTTACCAATTACATTACATAATGGATTTGTTATATCTAAACCTTTAGAAGTCTTACCTTTTTTATTAGGTAAAGCAAATGTAGTTCCTGGACTAGCTCCTTGACCTTGTGTTACACCCATAATTGCAAATAATGCAGGATAACTTGTTCTTAATAAAGATCTACCATCTTGTATAAAAAAATTAGCATTAGGATCTGTTACTCCATAATATTCAACTCCTGCTCCAATAGGTATAGAACCATTAAATGTTCCACCTGTTAATCCTGAAATAGCTGCTGTGTTAGAAGCAATATTTGAAGTATTAGTACCAGTTTGAATAATATTGTTTTTAAGAGCAATAGATATATTACTTAATATACCTCCTAACCATCCTGAAAATCCTGCTGTTATTTTATGTTTATATACGTTTCTTGTTGTAGGAGTTACATTTGAAACATCTAAAATAGGATCTGTATAAGTTGCTCCATATGTAGCATCTGTAAGAGTTATAACTGTATCAGCATCTTTTACTGTTTCTGGTAATTGATGTGGTTGTACAGCTAATGTTCTATCAGTTAAAACTGCTTGAAAAGCTATCGCTTGAAGAGAAGTAGATGCTACTACATGACCAACTAAACTTTCAACAGGTTCAGAACTAGATTCTTTTGCTTTATCTTCTATATTTTTAGTAATAACTGTATCTACTAAATTTTGCATAGTTTCTTCATTAGGTCTATCATTTAACCTAAATCTGGTTCCTCTACTTATTGCAGTTTTTGTTATTATAAAAAACCAACTCTTTTTTACTATCATATTTATAATTTTTATATCGTACAAATGGTCATATTAACATATGCTGTCCAAGCTATTGATTTATTTAATTGTCCTTGTATTGCAATATCTATTTTTCCTGCAGCATTACTAATTAGTAAATTACATCCACTTAAAGCTACATCTTCTATAACATCTGAAACAGTTAATCCAGAACCCATGTTTACAGGTGTTCCAGATATATTTTTAACAACTCCTGTAATTACTCTTGTACAACAATCACCAATTGTACCCGCACTTCCTGCTGTTTGTATACCTACAATTTCTATTCTTAATTTAGCAATACTATTTACTAAAATAGGTATTCCTGAAGGAGTAAAAGCATCTATTCTAAAAGGAATATTTGCTGTATTTTGAGTAGTAGCTTTTAATGATAATTTTTGGTTTCCTGATATAGTTCTAAAAACACTATCTGCTTTATTGTTTGTATGTGTTAACACACCACTGTTATCTTGATTTAACATACTAGAAGCTGTTAGAACACCTGCTTCATCAAAATATAAAGTTTGTTTTGCTGTACCTGCAGGTACTGTTTTATCCCATAAAGACTCTATAATATTTTTAGAGGCTTTCTGAATATCTTCAGAATCTGTTTCATTACCATCATTTTCATAAACTAAAGCTTGTATAGAATTTAATAATTCCAGTTTAGTGCTATATTTTGTACCTGTAGCCATCGTTATTCAATTGGTTTTTTAAAATTTAATACGTTAAATTCTTTCTTTTTAAATTCTCCATTTAAAACTTTATTAGTTTCTTCACAACTTCCAATTATCCAAGCTTCAGAATCTGATCCTTCTCCTAATATAAAAGAACCTAATCCTACACAATTATCTTGGCAATTTTCTTCTTGATAAGAAATACTAAATATACTAAATAAAGATATTAAATATTCTCTATAATTTACACCTAATTTTTTTTGTATACATTCTAAACTTTCAAGTATACAGTCTATTTGCATCTCTACTTGTATACTTTTACCTAAACAAGGTGTAGATAATAAACTTTGTTTTTGAAATTTATGACGTATAAGTATACAATAATTTATTAAGAAATAATAATAAGCTACTGCTTTATAATAGTTTATAGCGTTTTTCTTACCATATTCATCAGCAGATATACCTTTTAAAATAAGTTTATCTATCTCTTTTTTAGCTAAAGAATATGCTTGCGCCAATAATATTTCATCAGCGTTTGGATCTAATTTGTTAATAGAAGGATTTCTTAATGACATCCGCAATCTCCTTTTTGACTAGTTGTTTTATTACACCCACAATCAGAACTTTTATCTAAACAACCTGTTCTTTTACAAAACTCAGTTAATTGATCTAAAGTCTGTTTAATATTAGTAAGTTCATCTAATTTAGTTTGTGTAAGAGCAGTATATATGTTATTAATATAATACTCACTATGTAATTTTATAAAATATGTATTACTTAAAGCAAACAATCTTATTAAATTTAATTCATTTTCTAACTTATCACATGGATCACAAGATGGATCACAAAATATATCTAAAGTAGCTTTTGTAAGACAATCTTCTAAATCACAATAGTTATTAATTACATAATACTCTGTAATATCATTGTAAGTTACAGTTACTGTATAAAGATTAGTTCCTGGTAATACAAATTGTGTATTTGATTCTTTTTGTAAAGATCCTTGAAGAAGAACTATACCCGTTAAACTATTAATAGTATATGTAATAGGAATAGTAGTTGATCTATTTTCAAATGTAAATGTATTACAATCTATATAAGATATATCAATAAAATTAATAGTATTAATATTTAATGTAGAATAATATTTTTTATTACCTTCTACATCTGTTAATATTCCTTCTACTGTATAATTACCTAGTTTATCTAAATTAAAGTTTATAGTTACACTAGGAATATCTATATAACTTATAGTTGTATTTACTACTACAATTCCGTTAGGATCTGTAATAATATATTTTACTGTATATGTAGAAGTGTTATTTAAAGTTATAACAGGAGTTACAGTAACAGTTTCTCCTCTAGCGTATCCTTTATCTAATTGGCTTAAATCTTCAGGATCTGTAGAAGTTAAATAAAAAAGAGGTCTAAATTCTATTTCTGTAATATTTTTATTTAAATCTAAAAGTAAATAAACTGATATATCAGAAGCTGTATTTGGAGTAGTATTTCCACTAATACCTACTGTATCAGTAGCATAAGTTGAATCATATCTTAAACCACCTAAAGGATTATAAGTAGTTCCTCTAACTTTAAACTGATAACTACCTATTGTTTTATAATCTAATACAATTTTATTACCTGTTCCGTAAGAAGTATTATTATAATACCATTCTATATTTCCAGGATAAGATGATCCATTATAAAAATAAGTTTTAAATGTATAGTTATCCTGAAAAAAGAAGAAGTTGGGATATGGTCTATTGTAATCTGGATCAACAATACTAACTATTTGAACTAATACTATATCTATAGTCTTATTAGCTGTAAATACACTATCAACAGTCATATTATAAACATAATAACCTGCTTTAAGAATAGATATTACTGCAATACTATTATTTGCTACTGTAAAAGTATGAGATACTCCAGTTGTTACATTGGGAATACCATTAACAACTAAATCTCCAGTAGTTACAGATAAAGCTGTTTTTACTCCTGCTATATAATTATATGTATTTATTGTAAGATTCATGCTGTAAAATTAAGTAATATAAGTATGTAATCCTTGTTTTATTAAATATATTTTATTAGTTTTGAATCATGAAAAAAGCATTTAACAATCAGTTTAATTTTAATTGGAATCGTAAGATAACCTAAAGAAAAACTATTGTTTAAATTAAACTATATTAAAACCCTTTAGGATAAAACTTAAAGGGTTTTTTGTTTATATAACTAGGTGGTGAAATTGGCAAACACGCATTCCTGTCTCGAATGTTTACTTTTAACTAAAAGTATTTGGAGGTTCGAAGCCTTCCCTAGTTGCTATTCTCTCGTCTAACGGCAGGACTACAGTTTTTGGAACTGTCAATTAAGGTTCGAATCCTTGGAGAATAATTTGAGTCTATAGCTCAGTCTGGTAGAGCGTTACCCTGAAAAGGTAAGCGTCATAGGTTCAAATCCTATTGGACTCACAAACTGATAGTGTTCCCTGACAGAGGGAGAAAGCAACTGTGTATAAATTAAAATGGCTCCTTTTAGGAAAAATACTCTGTCATTTGGAAAGTTAGCTTAGTTGGTTAAAGCTCTTGACTGTTAATCAAGTGATCCTCAGTTCGAATCTGAGACTTTCCTCTACACACATAGATAGTTCAATGGTAGAACCACGGTCTCCAAAACCGTTAATCTAAGTTCGAGTCTTAGTCTTTGTGCAAATTATCTAACTAATAATATACCTAATATTAATCCTATTAATCCTGCTGTTAGAGTAGGTATATTTATAACAGGTTTTTTATCTTTAGAATCAGGTTTAAATAATTCTTCTTTAAGTAAGACAATAGTACTATCTTTTTTAATTATAGTTAATTTAAAAGATTCTATTTTTTGATTCTGTTGTACAATAACAGAATCTTGAATACTTATTTTTTCATCTCTGTTAGCTATAGCTGTATCACATACATAGAATTTATCTCTGATTATTCTATATATATCTACAGGTATAGTAACTGTATTATCAGAATTAAGTTTTATTTGACTAAAACTTTGGTAAGAAGATATTAGAAGTATTAATAGAATTAAGTTTTTCATTATCTTTTTTAATTTTAGTACTAACCACACTATTTCTTTTTTGTAATTTAGCAATAGAACTATCAAACTTTTCTTGTAATCTGTTATTACTTACAGTTATTAAAGAGTCTGTATAAAGAATACTATTTATTCTTTCTTGTTTGATTTGTTGTTCAAACTTTGCAAATCTCTTATTAATAATATAATTTTGTATAATTAATGCTGTTATAAATAACACTAATATTCCAAATACAATAAGGACAATTTTATAATTCAGTTTCATTTCTAGGTTCTTTAGATGTTGTTTCTTTTATAGTAATTTCTTGTTTAACTTCAGATATTGTATTTTTAGATCTTTCTATTTGACCAATAATATAACCACATATAGCTAATTCTATACCTGCCCATAATAAGAAATCTCCAGATACCATACTATCTATCTTATTCATAAGATAATATATAGAACCCCATTGATATACAAAGAATGCTATACCACTCTCTATCCTTTTTTTAGAAAAGTATGATTGATCAGATGAACCTATTTTAATAAATTCTTTAATAATCCATTTAATATTGGTCCATCCCAGAAACCATTTTTTTTCTTTTACCATATAAATGTATAAATTAACAATGTTATAATAGATACCAGAAAAGCATTTAATCTTATAGACCAAAGTACTTCTATATCTGCAGTAGATGTTTGTGAATTACTACTAAATCTATAATCAGGTCTGTTTATACGTCTAGCTGTTTCATAGTAAAATCCATCATGAAAGAATGGATATGCCATTGAAGAAATTCCAAAACATACTAAACTTTCTAAAATACTCATATGTACAAGATAAGGAGCAAGTAAATATCCTCCTAAAACAAATCCTGCTTTTAATACATATAAAACATGCTCATTCCATTTAAATGTTTCTGCTCCTTGTCTACCATAAAGAATAGCTTCTACAGACCCTGCTAAAGAAGAATAAATAACAAATAATAAATATATATATAACATAATTAACGTCCTTTAGGATATTTAAATTGTAATTCTTTTAAAGACATAGGAGATTTTTGAAAATGAGGTAAATCATATCGCTGACCTTTTTTGTTAATTAAACCCCACTGCCATCCATATTTTTGAAATATAGCTACAATTTCCATCCAATCAGCTTTACCATCTCCATCAAAATCTACGTTAGTTTCCCATGATGCAGTTTCAAATGTACCATCACCATTAGTATCTTTAAGTAATACTATATCAACAGCGTATCTATAGTTATGTATAGATTGTCCTGCTTTAGCATTAGTTACTATTAAACCTGGTCTTGTACGCCCTTGAGCATATATAAATGTTTGTTCTATAAAAGATCTAAATACATAAGCTAATCTAAGAATAGCTCTACCTGTTAAAGCTTTGTTAGATTCTTTTATAATTAGACTAAGCTCTGAATATAATTCAGGACTTATTTCTTTTGCTCTTTCTAATGTTAGTTTATCTTCCATTTTTTTTCATGTTCCTCAGTTATTAAGCTATCCAGCCGATTTGAAATAATATAAATTGCACTCTTTAATCTGTTTATCTTTTGCCCTTCATCATACAAAGCCATAGCCGTAATTATGACTAAAATAAACAGCATTATGTAAATAGACGTACTTGAATTAGGGCTTTCCTCACTCATCTTTCTTTTTATCGTGCTTTAAAAGCTCAGCAAGTATTGGATATTTAGTCTTGAATCGGTGCATAACAAAACGAAGTATCATAGGTAGCAATACGCCTATACTTACTGTTATTATTGTCAATGTTATTGCGCCAACAATATGAGCAAGGCCAACTAATCTATCAATACCTCCAATAGTAAGTATACTTATGCAGGTTCCAATAATAGGCTCCGCTTTCAGAGATGTTACGTCCCCCTCATAAATTTGAGTCAATAAATACTTGCAGAACCTATTCATTATACTGCTTCTGGTTTTTTGATTAATACTAATTGTCTTGTATTAAAGTTTATGTCTTTAACCATATAGTCTGATACGCTGTGCTCAGAAGCATTAATAGAAGTAAATAAGTTATCATTCAAATCTCTTAATGACTTTTGCGCCTTTAATTGGAAATAGTTATTCTGTACAATCAATTCGTTTAGGTCTGAAAAAGACTGCTCCGAAAGTTGTATAATTGCTTCTGTGCTTACTTCCTGTACTTCGATTGTATTTTCCATGATATTTTTTTTACAAATATAATAATTATTGAGTTATAAAGTAAGTAAATGTATATGGTGTTGCTGCGTTTAATGGCGTACCTCCAGATGTTAAGTCAAATTTTAGTGCTGTTGTGTTTGCGTCGCCAACATAAACCATTGAGGCCCCACTCAAAGCTGCTGAATTAACCCCTGAATTGTACAATATAACTTTAGGTGCTGCTGTAAATGGAATTGCAAATGTAACCGTTGCTATTGTTGCACCCAAAGTAGGTAATGTTCCCGTAGTTACCGTAATTACTCCACTTAAATCCGTTGCTTTAGTAATTGTAATAGTTGGGCCTGTTCCTGCTCCTGCACCTGCTGCAATAGTTGGGGCATTCCCACCACCAATCAAGTGATTAATAGTAGCGTTAGTAAAGTCAGATAACCATGCTACTGTTTGGCGTATTAATGAGGCAGGTGTTTGAAATAATCTAAGACCATTATATTCAACCGACCCAGCAAGAGGAGCACTTATAAGTGAACCTATTTTGCCTAACACTGTAACCGCTGCTGTTGGTGTTCCTGTAAGTGTCAAAAATGCTTGTCCTACAGTTGCAACAGGATAATCTCCATTGTACGTAGCTGGTGTAAACCCCGTAAGTGTTACTATTTGACCAACTACATAATTTGACTGCGGCTGTGCTGGAAAACCTAAAGAAATTATTGTACCGCTGCCGCTTGCTGAAGTTGGCTGTAGTAAATCAAAATTCATTGCAGGAGCTAAATGATTCCCCCCCATTGTTGTTAAATACGAGTTTGGATTTAGTGTTCCAAACCCAACCCTATCACCTATGTAGTGCGGAGTTCCATCTCCAGCCAATATAGACCACCCCACTTTTGTTGTCGAAGGTCTTACAGATGCAAACTGCGCAAAACCTGTTGTATTAATTTGCGCTATTGTTGGAGCCGTTCCGGCAGCTTGAAATATAATATTTGTTGCATTAGTATATTGCTGAAGGCTTCCTAAATGTATGCTTCCCCTTCCTGCTGTTGTGTTATTTAGTGGATTTATTATTAAACTTCCGGACGGGTGTACATAATGAACTTGAGTGCCATTTATAGCGTATTCCATAAAAGCATACTGAGGTGTACTTTGTGAGTTTATCCTAACAGATGTTTCTGCGGAATTAGGATTATAGATATCTACTGTATAATTTCCAACATTACCAGCTCTATTGAACCCAAAATTTGAAAATCCTGCTGAATTACCTCTTACACTAAATTGTATAACATCTGCTAAATTTGTACCAGTTGCAGGTGCTTTAAATAAAGTAAACGCATCTCCAACATTTGAAATGTTTGCTTTCCATGAGGGCAAAGATGCCGAATTAGGTGCTGATGCACCAGACAATAGCATTACTCTATTTGTTGCCAAAGATAAGCCTTCTTGACCTGCAATTAATTCGTTATACAAATAGTTGCCATCACCCAAGAACACCCCTTTGTATACGCTAGATGTGTGTTTAACAGGAGTTGTATTGTTTGTTGTGCCTACGTTAACATTATAACCGTCTTCTTGAAAAGAAATTCTTTGTCGAGGGAATCTAAACGTTAAAGCATTTGCAACTAAAGCCCCAACTCCTGCGTGCCCATTATAAGGCCAATGCGTGCCGTCCGAACTGAATTTTGCAGCTAATGAAGTTCCGCCATCTTTCAGGTAAGTAGTAATGTCAATTACCTGAATGCCCCACAAACCCTGCACTGTGCCAGTCAACCATGCGTTATATGTATCTATTACAGTAGGGGAGCCAGTCGTTACGGGAACTGTAGTAAATAAAGGTATTGATCCTATTGATCGGCAATAGTTTATTATTGTAGTTACATTAGCTTGAAATGTCGCTAGAGATACGCCGCCTGTTGTATCGTTTACTCCTATACTTAATAGGGTATATTTTGGCTTCAATAAACCTAATTCGGGTAAAGAGTTTATTGAATCTGATGTTTTATTTCCAGATGTACCAAGTTTTTCTACACGTATATTTAAAGTAGATGCTAAGTGATTAATCCATTCAAGCCCCGAAGCTCCTGCATTGTAACCATCTCCTAAACTATCGTGCACCACTGCTATTTCTGCACCCTCCTGAATCTTGCTAGAATAAGCAAAGTTATCAACTGTGTTACTTCCGCCAAGCTGAGCAAATGCAATACGTGCAACGGTTCCAAATGTAAATCCTGTAGTTGACAGGTCTGCATTTGCTGTTACCGCTACTTGATTTGAAGGAGTTGTAGTATTGTATGCTGTTAATGTTACTGAATTATAATTTCTAGATACTTTAACATGTATAGTTTCACCTGTCGCAAAGCTAACTAAACTAGTTCCTGAATTTGCTGCATTTGTTAGCGTTGGATAATCGTAATCAATAAATAATTTACCTGTATTGTCTATTTTAAAATATGATGAAGCGATGGCCCCCTTTAAAATAATAGCTAAACCTCCGCCTGCCGAATCTATTACAAAGTCAGCTTCAATATCCCATGTTTTTAAATTTACATACCAATCGTTTCTGAGTACATGCGTAGCATAAGATCCGGCTCCAGACAGTGCTAACTTATTTGCTGTTATTGCAACCCCGATCGCACCTACTTGTGTGTAATTCCCTCCTAAAGTTGTTCTAGTAAAGTCGTCTGAAATTATAACTCCTATTTGTTTGCCTGTTGATGCCTTAATATTCCCGTCCAATTTTTGAATGGCTGTAAAAGGTGTATCTGTAGCGGAAACAACACCAGGAAGCGAAACGTATCCAGTAAGTGCAGGTAAGTCAGCAAGAGTAAATACTACTGCTGCTGCTGTCCGGCCATTGAAGGACGTTAAGCCAGAAGGCCCAACTATTGAAATTATACCGTTTATTTTTTTTGCAATTTTAGCCATAATATTTTTAAACGTTAAATAATGTTAAATCTATAGGTACAATCATTAATGGGTATGAATTAGGAGTACCATGCAGCCCATCGACAGTAGCATAATTAGCCGTACCATTTACAATCCATTTACCAGAGTTTAATGAAGACTCAACCGTTGCAGCCACGTCAAATATGCCTCTTAATGGGTGTAAAATATTTCCCGTTCTTACTATATTTGTCCCTGTCGCTCCTGTCGCTGCTGCTACTTTAGTACTATAGTTTATTGGTGCCCCGTCTCGCATCCATGTATTTATAAAAATCCTTCTTGAGTCATTTACTGATGCCGTTTGATTTGCTATTGTTGCCCAGGAATCTGTGCTTGTCGTATATGGTGTAATTGTCGTTTGGTATCCTTTAATCCCGTGTGCATAATTATTATACCATATGTTAATATAATGCGATTGCATTACAGATTCGGAAGTAACAGGAAAGTCGTTAACTCCTAAATTAGAAATAAAAAGCTGTACAGAACTTAGCAACTCATCATAATATTTATAATTTACACTTAAATTTTTTTGAATTGAAGCTAAAGAACATCCCGGATTATTTAGCGATAATGTATTATATGCAAACCCAAACGCTCTGCCATAAATACCACCGCCAAATTCATATCTTAATGGAACAGGATTATTATCTCCTGATCCTGCACTTATTGAATCGCCGTATAGAGCTACAGAACCTTTAGTTGTGCTTCCAACCCCAAATATTGCAGTAGGCCCATAACAGTACGAGTTGGTTTGTGGAATAGTTCCTGACATTGTATTATCTCCTGCTAGAACTCCTTCAAATGCTTGCCCATAAGCATAAAACCCAGTAGCCGAAACCATTGATCTACACCATTTTTGACCTGAAACTACTGTCACACATGTGCGAATCCAATATTGAGTATTTTCAGGAATAAATATTTTTACAAAATCCGAAGCAATGCCAAAACCACGTCTTAACAAAACGCTATTGTCTCCATTTTTAAAAGTTATTTTTGTTAAAGTTCCAGCTGGATATTCTAGCGACGCTGTTAATGTCATATCGTCAGATGCCGATATTGTCGAAGATTGGAAACTATCATAATTTGTAAAGTAAACAGTCAATTCAGTGGATTTACCTATCATGTAGTAAGAAATTTTACTAGTCTCCGCTACATCTGTTGTTCCGTTAGACAGTATTCCAGAAACGTACGGAGAACAACTTCCAACCCCCATTATATTTTTATTTGAAAATGCTCCGAATCTACGTTGAGAAGAAGCTGTTAGTGTCGCTATTTGATTTGTATTTAAATCTACTGCCGTTTTACTCCCGAACCTTAAATCTAACTGGCTTAAAGCATTACTGTCAGATTCTACATACCATATATTAGAATCAAATCTTAATAAACAAGCTTGATTAAGAACATACAATACTAATGTTGTAGGCCCACTTGCTTTATTAAATGTCTGTCCAGATGCGCATGTAATAGTAACCGTATTTGTACTTCCTTGGGTTATGTGTTTTGCCCCCATTCTATCTTTAGATAACGGGGAACTTGGCAGTGTTATATTTACACTGTTTGCTGTTGTGTCGACTGGAATTAATAAATTAGAACTTGCTAATGTGGTATTTGCTGTAACTATAGTCGCTAATGTTAAAGCGTTTTCAGTATTACTAATCGGAGAAATTTGTGTAGTTTCTATGTATGTTGAATCTGGATTAAACTCAAATACCGTAGTACTTAATGCTGTACCAACAACTCGAACTACAATACCTTCTGTGTCTGGCACAACTGAAACAATAGAGCCTGCTGCACCTACGTAATATATAGCACCTGCTGTTAATCCTGTTGTTGTAAATTGACCTGTAATTAAACTAGAGCCTACGGCATTTACGGTTATTGCTGCTAGTGCCACTCTTAATTCTGTTGCGCAAGTTGCTACATTCAGACTTTCAGACTTCCACCACTTGCCATCGTTTTTTAAATATACTAAATTGCCAGATGCTAAATTTTCTCCTGCTGTAATGTTTTCAATTAACGAAGTAGCAGAGCCACCACCTGCCGAGCCGCCACCAGAAGCAGGAACTAGATTAGAGTCTAATATTCCTCCGCTATACATGTGTAAAACTGGCACTCCTGCTGTAATTATTTTTGCTTCTTTACCAATAAACCGAACAGCAGAACTTATTGCAGCGTTCGCTTCCGCAACGGTTGCATAAGGGCCTTTGTCTGTTTCTACTTCATACGGGTTTAAGGTCTTTACGCCTGCCTGTAGTTGTAATGATGGGGGAGTTTGTGCCATATATTAAGATATTGATATGTTAAATCTATGATTTGAAGAATATGCAACTGCAATGTTTGCTTCGTAATAAGGGTATAGCCTAGCTGTACCACCTGCATCGGTTACACTTATGTTTCCTACGAATGTGTAAGTAACATTTGCATTTGAAGCATCTAAATCTATTGCAGAAACTACAGTAGAACCTGGAGGAACCGCAACACCAAATTTAATACCCGTACCTGTATTTAGTTGTATTACTCCTCCACCAGTGTAAAACTGTGTTTGAGGTAATGCTCTAATTTGAGCAGATGTTGTTGGAGTACTTGTTGTTGCACCAAAAAATAATATGAATCTACCTACTACATTAAAGTCACCAGAATTGAATGTTCCTACAGGAGATGTATTATTTCCTCTAAGTCTCCAGCTTTGTGTTGCTCCACCAGTATTTAATTGAATTGTATTTATTGTTAATGTTTGTGTTCCATCATTAGGTGTTCCAGCTAACAAAGTAGTTCCTGCTGTATTATCTAATATATCTATTGTAGGTATTGTACCTGATCCTGAATTGATAGACCATGTCATTGTTCTAGAACCAGTTAATATTGTACCTATTTCTACAGTTTGTGCTTGACCTGTAAAATTAAATCCAGTAAAGCTAGGGTTTATATATGTAACTGTTAATAGTTGAATTACTTCAGTAAATGTTTTACCTGTAAGATTTGTACCTGAAGGTATTCCTCCAACAGTTACATTTGATGGAGAAACACCTGTATAAGTACTTCCACCACCACCGCTTCCTGCTACTTTTTCAACAAGATTTGTATCTGCAGTTCCACCATCCCACCAGTATTCTTTTCTAACTGTACCATCATCAATTGCAACTGTACGTCCAACTAATAATCCTGTAACACCAGAAACAGATCTTAGATAAAGAGTTACTTTAGCATTTGCATCTGCAATAGATAAATATGGTCCATAAAGACTATCTACATGATAATTTCCTGTTACTTTTAAACCATCTCCTAAATTAGTATCTTCTGTCATCTTTTTAAAATTTTATTTGTAGAGGAAGTCTACTGACTCTGCTAAATTACGATTTATTTGTGAGTATATAGGTGTAATATCTGCTATTTTTTTAAATATCTTTTTATCTCCTTTTCTTTTACCTTTTGTATATTCTTCCATAGGATTAGTTAATTGTCCTAATAGTCTAAATATTTTTTCTGAAAAAGATAGGGATTGGGCAGGTGATCTTAAAGTACGTCCTATTTCTATAGGATTTACCCAGAAAGATAATTCACTATATAATCTACGAGTTAAGAATGCTCCCATTAATTGAGTAGTAGTTTCTTCTTCATCATCATCTTTATCTCCTTTTAAAAGCATAGACAAAGTAAACGCAAGAAGTGCTATATTCAATTCGATCATAGTTCTTTTAAATCTTCCTTTTTCAATATCTGTCATACCTTCCCAGGTTTGACCTATAGCTTGCATTTTTAAAGTTTTAAAATCCTGATACATAGTACGTAAAGTACGTATTGTAGTTATATAATCCCCTTCTACATAGTGACCAAGAACTGGATCATAATGCTGAGTATTATAATTATCTTCTCCTATTCTATTCTTAATGTTTGATATACCTCTGTATCTTCTTTTAGCACCACCTACAAAAAACTTCTTTAAAGACACAACCATGTTACCTACTGCAAAACGTTGTAACTGAGATATATTAGTACTTGAATAGTTACCAAATTGATGTGATAATATCCTAGCAATACTTGCAGATATATTATATAATTGCTCAGGTTTAACTGCATCCTCATATCCCTCCTTAGCTTTTATTTTTCCATCTACTATATCAATAGCATCTGTAAACTTAACTGTAACACTTTCACTGTTAGTTACTTTAATAGTATCTAAATATGCATACATTACAGATCCTTGGATCATATGTTCACCACCTGTTTGAAAACTATAAAGAGAATTTACTTTTAATAAATTACTAGCTTTACTATTCTCAGAAAATCTATTATGTAATACATCAAAAGAATCAAGTACATTAAATCTTTCTAAAAGTATATTTGTTTTAGAATTAGGTCTTCTATTTCCTATATCACCTAATATGTTTTTAGTATCCTTAGCATATTCAGCTTCTCCATTTTTTAAGTTAGTAGTATTATAATATGTACTACTTACAGATTCAATGAGTGATGTTACTTTACCATGTAGTAAATTGGCTGGAGCAGATAAATAATTAAGAATCATAACTGTACCACTAGCCCAGTTATTTAATTGACCCACTTTCTTATTAAAACTTGCATCTCCTAACATTCTAATACCATAAAGTCTAGTATCAAGTAAAGATTCTATTGCTTTATATGTATTAGATGTACCTTCTTTTTTTACAGCTTTACCTGTAAAATTATCAAGTTTTAATTTACCATCTGGAGTATATTGATTTACCTGTCTTTCATAAACTAAATCTTTAGCAACTTCTAAATCAAGTGCTACTTTAGTTTTTTCACTGTAATTTTTACAAGTTTGATAATTAGCTAAACATAAAGTAGCTAGATCATAAGATTGATCTTCTAAGTTTGTTAAGTCTTTTCTATAATGAATAGGAATAGCTTTCTTTTCTCTACCTGCTTCTGTAGTAAATACATTAATAACTGAGTCTACAACATTACGTAGACTATTAATACCTTGTTTTTTATCTACTCCTTGTTCTTCACCTAAATCAATATCTAAGTTTGTTTTTCTAAATGAATTTAAAAAACCTTCTCTTATTGCAAACCAAGGACCTTTATCAGAAACTCTTTCAATAGTTGATTTTTCTATAGAAGGTAATTTATAACCTAATCTTTGAGCAAGAGGTACTAAATTATCAGCTTCTAAGTTATAACTTATTAGTTTATCATATAATTTAGCAACAGAAGAGTCTTGTTTTCTAAGTTCTTCTAGTTTTTTATATTGTGGATTTACCCATTTATTCTTAGGTAAACCTTTATCAGGATTAAGTACAGACTTATCTTTAGGAGATAACTCAGACCACATAGGTAATAAACGTTTAGTATTAGCTTTTGTATAATACTGTTTACTTAACCATTCGTCATATTTGTCTCCAAGTTGCTTACTCTTTCTTTTTTTGGTTTCTATAAAACTTTCTGATTCTACAAAATCAACTTGGCTATAAAATTTATTCTTTAATTTATCAGGAGTAGATTTCTTGTTTTCAAGTAAAGTTTTTATTTCTGCTAAATCTTTATCTGATACATTACTTTTATCAGAATATTTAGCTAATATTCTATTTACTTTATAATTAGTATCATCTGCAGATAAAAACTGATCCATTTGATTTTGAAAAGATTCAGTGTATTTACTTTGAATATTATCTTTGTTCCAAGCAACAGCCTCAGTATAAGCTTTTAGTGCTTCAGAAGAATCTTTATTTTCAAAAGAATAGTATTTATCCCATACTACCTTTTTCTGTTTATCAAATTCAGAAAAGTATTGAGATACGTAATATCCTGTAGTTTTACTTTCATAAGTTTCTAAAGATTCTTCATATAACTTTTTCTGATCAGTTGTATTACTTTTAAGTGTAATAACTTCTTTAAAGATTGTATCTACATCTGAATAAACATCTTGAGTAGCAGAAGTAACCGTAAAGTCAGCAACTGATAATTTATTTTCAAGTAATTGTAATAATTCATCATTTAAGTTTCTGCTATCTGTAACCCATAAATCTACTGCACCAATATCAGAATCTGTATCCGTTAATAACTTAACTATACGATCCTCTTCTTCTTGTATTAAAATATTATACTCATCAGCTATATGTTTGTTTATGTACTCTAATTTCTTTTGTTTTAATTGATCTCCTTTAAGAGAACTGTATTTTTTAATTTCTATTTTATTAAATTCTCTTTCAAGTTCAATACGCCTAGCTGTAAATATTTTACTTTCTTTTTTATTACTTCTAGCTAAAGCTATTTTAGCATATTTTTTATAAGTACTTGTTATATTATCAATATGTCTTTTAACAATATCTATTTGATTAATATAATTAGTATCTTTAAATTCTTCAGCAATAGAAGGATCTCTAAGTAATTCAGATACTTCTTTAACAGAAGAATATGCTTGACTATATTCATATATAGTTCGTAAATCTTCTAAAGTAAAATCATCTTTTTGAATTGTACTTTGTAAACGTTTTTCAAGTGCAAGTACTTCTCTAGTAGCAGTATCTAAAAATGAAGTTATAACTTTAGTTTGTTCAGCATCTGCTAAATCCGCTACAGTTTGTTTAAACTCATCAAAACGTTCTTTTTGAATAGGAGTTTTACTTTCTATAGTTCTAGAAATTATACTTACTTTTCTCTGTAATACACCTACAAGTTCTTTAGCTGTATTAGCTACTTTAGTTATTGCTTCAGGAGATAACTGTATAGAAAGATACTTCTTTATGTATTCTTTATTAACAGTATTTTCAACATAAGGATTAGGTATAAGTCTGTCCTCTACTAAACGAATAGGTAAAGTATAAATAGAACTAGTTTGAATACCCATATTCTTTAAAGCTTCAACTTGTAAACTCTGTTCAGCAACAATACTATCAGTTGTAAGTTCAGATCCTAAAGTAATAAACAGATTATATATATCTACTTTACCTTTTTGAGATACAGTACTGATTTGTATGTTACCAGCTATATTAACGTTATCTCTATCATCTACTACAGTATTTCCAATAAGTACTTTTTTACCCTCTTCAGTAAATTTATCTTTAAACTTCTTACAGTAAGTATATACTGATTCTATATCAGTATCATTCAGAAAAGTAAGGTAGCCAAATTTAGATTTATCTTGTTCTTTCTTAAATTCTGTTTTTACTGATCCTAAATCTAAGTTGTTATTTACTAGTTTAAATATCTCAAGTACAGATCTTTCATAAGATTTCTTCTGTAGTGTATTTCTAGGAAAATCTGTAGATACTAATTTACTTATGTTGGTATATGGTACACCATCTTTAATAAGTACATCGCTATTTTCTCCAGATGTAAATTCACTATTAGCAGAAAATAATTTATTATAAACTTCATCTTGTGTACCAAGCTTTTGTTTCTGATAATAATTAATTCCTTTAGGAGTTCCCGTACGTAACTTATTACCAAACATCTCTTTAGCTAATTCTTTAGCTACGTTTCTTGGTATACCTATTAAAGATTTTAATTTATTAAAAAAGTTATCTAACCATAAACTAAATTTAGATCTTTTAATGTAATCATCAAATATCTCTGCACCCTCTAATCCTATTGCAGTTGCTAATACTTCCTCACCTAATTCTTTTTCAGTAAGTGAAGAATACGCTAAAGCAACTTTATTCCATAATTCAGATCCTTTAAGTTGAGCTATTCCTTCAGCAATCATACTATCAGAATTACCACCTAACAAGTTAATATATACGTGACCAAATTCATGTATCACTGTATCTTTATTAACTAATATAGGATTAATTCTAACAGTAGGAGTTTCTCCAGCTTCATAAGGATCTACTCTACCTAATTCTTTCATATCAGAATCTAATACAACATTTGTATTAAAATTCTTTTTAAGACGTAATATCTTATTAGATAATCCCTGTAAACTTTCAAAACCATAATTAGATTCTTTTTGATAATTACCTGTATAGAAATCTGGTTCAGAACCTCTTTCTACATCTGCAGTTATTAATTTTGTAGAATCTCTTAAATCAACTAATTTTTCATGATAAGTTTTAAGTACAGTAGCATCTATACTGATAGATTCGTATTGTGTAGATCCTTTATATTCTGATTTTTTAAGCGTTAGTATTTTATCTTTTATACCAAATATTTCTTTAATTTTATTGTTGTAATCAGCAACCCATTTTCTAGATTTATTTATACTATCAGTTCTAATACTTCTAGTATAATATCTATTAGACGTAAAGCCTTTTTCAAACACACCTGAAGCTTTAATATCTTCTCCTACAACATGATGTACAGAAGTTAAGTAATCTTTAGTTTTACTTAAAGCGTTAGATATTTCAATATAGTTTGGTATTTTACAAGCCATAATTAACAAATTAAATCGTTTTCTAGATCTATTGATTCATTCAAAGATACATCTTTTTTTACATATTCTTTAAATCCTTCTATATCTTGTTCTGTACCTAATACATGTATTTGTTTTTTTGATTTTACAAAATACTGTGTTTCTTGTTCATTAGTTATGTTGTTAAATGTAGTTTTATTTTCTACATCAGGATTGTTTATTACAGCACTAACAATTTCTCCATAATTTTTAGCAGAATTTATACTAGGTGTAAAATAATAACCATTCCCTAATTCTCCAATTTCATAATGTCTATCGTCATCAGCACTAAATAATTCACTATTGTTTTTAAATCCTTCTTTTAATATTTCATTTTTATTATTTGTACCATGATAAACAATATCTGTTAATGTACTATTTGGAAATATAGTATCTAAATAATTAGAATACTGTTTTTTAGTTCCTACCTCTTTTAATATAGGATTTTCATTAAATACAAATTCTAAATTTTTAGTTTTAGATACATTTTTTTCATTAGTATTTTTTAATGGCGTATTAAATAAATTGTGCCATATATCTGATTCAGAAAGTCCGTCTTCAGCTAGTTTACCAAGTAGTATATTTGCTAAAATATTATTTAATTGGCTATTTAAATTTTTATTTCCATCTGCCCATTCTTGTAAAGCACTTTCAGCATTCTTTTTACCGCTAATTAATTCTTCTTTAGTATTTTCTTCAAAAGATAATAATTGTAAAGCTTTAAGTTCAGATACAAAATTAAATTCATCATTTTTATTTTTTATAAAATTTGGTAATATAGAATTTATATAATCAATAATTGCTTTTCCTAATGTAAAATTAGTATTATTTACTTTAGTAAGTTTATTTTCTGAAGTATTGTTATACGATTCTGAATTAGGAGTTTGAGGATATAAACTAACTTCTATTTGAATATCTTTAACTAAAAGATTAAATATAGATTCTTTATTCTCGTTATAAGAATATTCTACAACTCTATTACCATCTTTAGCAGAGTATCCTTTAATACCTATTTGAGTATACATAGGTACATTACTTATATCATATCCTTGAAGTTTATATAATTTACTTGTTTTATTAAAGATTTTAATTTTTTCATTACCTTTTGTTATAACGTTTTCTACTATTTCAACTGATTTAATATATCTACTGTATTCTATTTGTGTAGTATTATTAACTGTAGAATATCCTATAAAGAATTTCTTTAAAGAATCTTCTTTAATAGTAACAATACCATTTTTATTTATAATATCATTTTTATTAAAATCCTTGATATAATCAGAATCAATATTGTTTTGATAAAACTGTTCTTTAAAACTATCAACAATTTGATTATTAGGATTTTTCATAAAGTTATCCATATAATCACCAAATCCTATTTGTTTCAAATACTTATAAGGAATGTATTCAAAAAAGGATTTGGATGTAGGGTTAAATCCAGATGAATAAAACGCATATTTTACAAGATCTTCTGCAACAGCTTTTGTTTTAGGATTGTCTGAAGAAAGAAGTTCTTCCCAACTTTGAGTAATTTGATTCTGTACTGCTATAGACTTATCTCTAAATTGATTAATACCTACTGTTCCAGGAATAGATCCTTTTTGTTTCTGTATTTCTAAATATTGTATAAGAATATTATTACGTACAGTAGATTCTTTACCATATTTTAAATTATATATTCTATTAGCAATAGATTCTTTACCATAAAGTAGTTCTTTAAGATCTGTATTTTTAAAGAATTCTAATCCAGATGATACATAAGAATAGAATGATTCAGATACTTTTTCATTAAGTTCTAAATCAGTTGCAAATAACTTACCTTGATCTGAAGATATTTCTCTTATAGCTTGTTTGTTTACAGAGTTATCTGAGAATAAGAAATCTCCAAACATATTACGTAAAAGAGTAACAGAGTTTTCGTATGCTGCACCTAATGCACCATTAAATTTATTACTAAAATTACCTATTTTATTTTCAGAATTTACTTTATTAACTTGTTCAGATATAGTAAATGCTTCTACGTTAGATTTACCTGCACCATTTGTATTTTGTTTAGATGCACGTATTTGTTCTTGAAGAACTTTAGCAGATCTATCAAATTCTACAAACAAATCTAATATACCTGTTTGTATATCATTAAAGTTAGATACAGAATCTTTATTTTGTATACATGACTTTAATTTACTGATAGCAATACTAGCACTAACTTTATTAGATTCTCCTTTATATTTTGCTTTTACAATTGCTAAAACATCATTATAAGATCTAATTCTTCCTTTATTAGCATTAGTTAAAGTAACATAATCTTTAAGAATAGGTTGACCCATAAAGTTAATAATCCAATCAGGAGCAAATCCTGCACGTACTAACATCATCGTAGTAGATAATGTAGTATCATTAAAATTACCTTTAGTTATATATGGATCTTTAGCTATATCTACAAAAGCATTTGCAAACCATGAAAGAACAGAGCTTATTTTATATACTGTACCATCTTGAGTAGCTTCACAATCAAGTCCTGAGAATACAGTTTCACCTTCAATTGATCTGTTACCACGTCCTAAATCAACTCCATTTAATTTTAAATCCCATATTTGTCCTTGTACGTGATCAACAATATTGTTAGCTAATATACCAATACCTGTTTTACCACCTCTAAAAGATGTTTTAATGTTATACTGTTGCCCTGGAGACATAAAGATTAAATCTCTATTCTCAACTTTATCTACACCATGTAATTGATCAATAGTATCTGATAAGAAAGGTGAATCTAAAGGTGCTACTACAGAAAGATAAGATTTAGGATCTGATAATAATGTATTATAAAGATCTAATTTATAGTTCTGTAATCCTTCTTCAGTTTCGTTAGTTGAATCATATTTAACTTTTTCAATTCTACCTGATTCTTTATTATAGTTATAATTAGGAACCATGATATACATTTTATCTATATCAAAATCTGCTCCTGTTTTAGTAGTTACTTCATTATAAAGAACTACTGAATCACCTGCTTCAACTGGAAGTATACCTACAATTTCAAGAGAATCATTTGAAGATAATCCTTGATTTGGAATACGATATCCAATAGCATAAAGAGTATCTTTATCTATTTTAGAAAGTAACTCACTCTTAGACATAGTTTCCCATCCTTCAATAGATTCAACTATTGTGTGAGGAACAAGTATTTGTCCTTTAAGAGAAGTAATTCCTTCTTCTGTTTTAACTAATTTAGGAGGAGATAATTCTTTTTCTCCAAACCATAAAATACCCTCCTTAACTTTTTTATTTAACTCTGTATAACCTGTAGGTCTTGCAATACCAAAACCACTTATTTGAATAAGAGGTCCACCAGGCATTTTAAGTTTAACTCCAGAACTATTAACCATAGAGTTAAAAGCATTAGTAACTCTTTTAGTTGCTTGTGCAATTGCTGAAAAAGGGAAAGATGTATCTTGTAAAGTTTCTCTAATATTATCTGAAGCTCCTCGTTTAGTAAGGTCTTCCATAATATCTTTACGTAACTTTTTATAATTATCTGGTGTCCAATTATCTGTAAATTCGTATTTATCCTTTAATTTCTGCCCACCTATATCATGTAATTTAGCTTGTGTGGATTGTAAAGTAGCTATAAGTTCTTTACCAGTCATACCATTTGAATAAGTATGAGTAAAGTCTACATCTGATTGTACAACATTAAATATTTGAGAACCTTCAAGAGATTCATCAAATCCATGATAAGGTAGATCTTGTTGTAAGTAATAATTATAACTTGATAAGTTTTTAATCTTATTAAATTTAATATTACTATTTATATCTCCATCCGTACTTATAGATGTAGCACCTTGAGTACCTACTTTTTTACCACTTCTAAATATTACGTGATCTACAGAACCTTCCATAGACTTACGTAATTTATCAAGTGGAGTACCTACTGTAAATACAGGATTAAGTACTGCTTCAGATTGTTTATTATATTCTACAATACCTATACCTGGATTAGAACTATGAAACTCCATACCTGTATGTACAGATTTAAGAGGTTGCATAGCTAAATCAGATTCTTTAGATAATTTTCTAGCTAAATTTAAATTCTCAGTTGTAGGATTAGTTTCCCAAGTTTTTATAGCATCAAAAGTTTCTTGTTTAGCTGTTGACCACTTACCCCAACCTAATTGAGTAATTCTATATCTATCAAGAGTTATATATGCTTGAGCATCAGTTTCATTTACTTTTTTGTAAGCACTAAATTGCTCTGTTAATTTACTTAATTCAGATTCTTTAGACGTACCATTAAGTTCAGAATATATATCTGCTAAGTTATCTATATACTCAGGAGTATAATAGTAAGAAGCTATTTCACTATCCTCAAGTACTGCAGATCTATAAGTTGGTGGTACTACCCAATTGTTTTCTTTATCTCTATAAACTCTTTGAGCACGTCCTGTTGCAAGTATAAGAGGTGTTCTTTTCTTAATATCTGCAAATGGATCTATAGCTGTACCTTTATAAAATGCAGGATCACCATGAAAGAACTTAGTAGTTTCAACATTGTTTATTACTCCATTTAAAGTATAATCAGCAAATAGACTTATTACAGCTTCCTGCTCAGTCATAGTTTCTTTACGTTTAGAAACTAATTTATTATCAAGTGATATATTTTCTAATTCTAAGCCTTGTTTAACAACACCTACTTTAAGTGCTTCAGCTATTTCAAAGTTTAATACTTTTCTAAAAGAAGTATTTATATAATCTCTTATTAAAGTATTTTTAACAAAGTTATCTGATATAGGATAAGGTACACCTGATTCATCATAAATAGCATCATAAAGATCTTTATTAGATTCTTTTAATAACTTAGAACTTAATTCAGGGAATAAGAATACTCTAAATGCACCACCAGATTTATCAAACTTATCTTTACTTTTTGGATCATAATGATAATATTCTACAAGATCAGAAGTATTATTATTTTCTTTCCATGTATCTACATCTTTATGTGCTTGTATTGTTCTATTTAATTCATCTATTAAATAACCAGATAATATATCAATACCTGCATTACTTAACTGATTATTAGTATACTTTGCAGGAATTAATTTAAATCCAGCTATAAGAACATCTGTAGATTTATCTGCTTTAGCTAAACCTGTAGAATAACTTGATCTATCTGGAGTATCTATATTAGCAATTATTCTGTTTATAATATCTGATTTCTCTTCATTAGGTGCAAGATCTGTAAGAGAAGAACCTGAATCACCGTTATTTTCTTCTTTAAGAGAAGAGAATATAGAAGATGTTATACTACTTGCCGATACTTGATTAGTTTTTAATTGATGAAACCAAACACTATTTTTAAAGTAAGGTGTGTTAGATAAATTTTTAATAAAGTCAGATTCATTAATATTATTCATACTAGAAATAACTTTATTAAAAAAACTTCCATAAGAATAAGACCACTGTTTATTTCCACCAGCACCTACAATAGATGATTCAAAACCATCTTTTCTAAACTTAGCTTCTAAATTAACAACATATGTCATACCTTTTTCATCAGGAAGTACGATTGCAGGATCTTCTCCTAAAGATATTCTTTCTATAACTTTATCAATACCTACACTTTTACTTAATAAAAATGCAGATACTCTACCTTGTAAATTATCTGATTTAATACTGTTAATAACATAACTAAGTGAATTAACAGATGTAAATCTAAATCCTAAATCATTAAGAGTTTTATATATATTTTCTATAATAACATTTAATTCAGAATCTGATAAAGATCTTTCTTTAAGTTTGTTTTCTATAATAGATATTTTATCAGTTATAGATTTTACTTTAATCACATCTATACCAGAGTCAGTTAAAAAGTTGTTATTAAACAAATCAGACCATTCAGAAGTAATTCTATTAGCTACGTTTTTTTGATTTCCTTTTTGAAACTTGTATTCGTAGTTATATTTTTTAGTTTCTGCATTATATGCTTTAGTTAAAAGAGTTGTAGCAAAATTATTCTTAACTAAATTCATATCAGTATAAAACTGAGTACGTACTGTATCATCAGCAGAACTTAAATTATTATACAGTTTACTTAATTCAGGTCTAAATACAAGTGAATCTTTAATACGATTCATCATAATATCAAGGCCGTCTTGTTCGTTAGTTGGGTTTATATTAGATAATAAATCTTCTAAGAAAGACCAAGTACTACCGTAATCAGCTATTTTAACTAAACCAAAGTAATCATCTTTTTCATATATATTTTTACCATCTTTAATTTCTTTAATAGCAGGTAAACTTGCTACTAATAACTTAGTATTGTTTCTAGATGTTTCTTTGTTTGAATAATTATAACTTGCTTTAGTAGTAAGTGGAGTATAATTATCACCATCTGTTTCATCTAAACGCTGATCTTCTAATTCAGTATCTAACTCTTCAATAGTTTTTTTACTTATTTTAGTTTTAATACCTAGTGTTTGAAGTCCTTCATATAAGTTAGTTGCAAGAGGAGAATAGTTATCTATCCATTCAACTTGTTTTAAATCTATTTTAGGATTATTAAATATAGTTCTCCAATCAGATCTACAAAGAGAATCAAATACTCTTTCATATCTTTCTTTAAATGAAGAATCAGCTACATTATATACTTTAAATAATTCAAAAGTAGCTTTATTAAAATCTAATTTACTTATATCTTCTGAACCTAAATTCTGTGTAACAAAAGCTAAATAAAGTAAATGATCAGTTATATTCTTAGCTTGTTCTACAGATAAGTTATCTACTCTCTTATCATAAGAAGTAACTTTTAAATTTTGTGGTAAGACTTTATTAGTATAGAATCCAGAGTTAATATTTTTAAATACTTTATCTACAGTTGTTGTATTACTAAATACAGATTTAATCCATTGAAGTAGCTTTCCAAAAAAAGAAGACGGGGATTTATCAACATATTTATAATCAGCTTTTCCATCTGATTTTACATAATAAGCAAACTCATCTGCTAATAATTCTTCTGCTTGTCTATCAGTTAATTGTTTACCTTCAGCTACTTTTACTTTATTGTATAAACCAGTTCTTTCTTTTTCAGTAAGATATAATTGACTTACAGCATGAAAAGCTTCATGATATTCTGTTCCAGTACTAGCTAATCTAGAAAGTATAATCATACCTTCAGTAAAACGTCCTATAGATTGTGTACCATCTTTAAATATCTCAATAGCATCATTCTGTAGTTCTACAGGAACCATACTTAAATTAGATCTTAACCAAGCAATTGCTTCTTGTTCATTAATAACAGTAGCTTTAGTAGGTGCAATATCTTTAGAATCAAATATAGAAGGAGCTTCTAAATCTTCTCTAACTATAGTAGTGGGTTGACTTTCATCAGGTACAGATATAGCTTCTGTTTTAACAGGTATAAATACTCTTTGTGTAGTATCTGTAGAAAGTACTATAGTAGGTTGTATAAATAAATTACCATCTACTGCAGCAGTATTGGTTTTAAGAATGTTATCAAATAAGAATTTCTTATACTTATTATCAGCTAATAACTTTCTATTAACTTGAAAGTACTTGTTAGTAGTTGTATAATTTAAGAATGCTTCTGCATCTATATTATTAATATCTTGAGTTAAATTACCAAACGTTAATTTACTTTCAGATAAATATAGAGGATACTTAGCTGTAGCTGTTTCATTTTTACCTTCATAAACTAGATTCTCTAATAGAGTTCCGTATGTAGGATTATCTAATATGTTTATTAAGTTTTTAAGTATATCTGAATTAGAACTTTTAAATTCAGAAGATAAAGCAGCTTTACGTCCTTTAGAATTTATCTCTTTATAGATATTAAGTATTAAGTTAGATATCTCTGGAGTTATTTTACTATTCCATAATTTAACAGGTACAGATTTTCCATTAGTATTTTTATGTACGCTATAGATGTTACCTTTCTTTTTAGGACTTGGTAAATCAAAGTCTTCAGTTCCATCTGCTTTAATGTAATAGTTATCAGAAGATACTCTTAAATCAAATTCTTCAATAGGTAATTGAAAACTAGTAGGTACATTTTCAAACGTATCTAGTTGTTTAGCAAATACTCCACCAAGTACACTTGTAGTATAATCTATTTTTGTAATAACAGATGTACCTTGTTTGTATGCTTCTACTACAGATCTTTTTAAAGATAATAAGTTATCTATTTGTTCTTGAGTATTATATGTTTGATTTCTTAAAGTATTACTTGTATAAAGATAAGATATATAGGTCTTACCATTTTTACCCGTTAACTCTGCTTTAATTGGAATATTACCAATATCTTCAAGAGTATCTAATTGAGGTATTAGTTTAGCTAAAGATGGATTACTTTTCATGTAATCTAAATCAATTGACAAATTAATACTCTTTTCAAACTTCTCAGAAAAAGGAATAGGAGTTTCAATAAGATCTGTAAAATCTTTCTTATATCCTTCACGTAAATCAGTAGTAGGATTATCTCCTCTATATGATTTATAAGCTAATCTACTCCCAGGTAAGTTAGGTTTTAAATAATTAGCTTCTTCAGACTCTTCAATAGTAAATTCTTCAATTTCAATAATTATATTTGTACTTTCTTTTTTAGATTTTAAAGCAGCTAATTCAGCATCATATTTAGCATTAATATTATCAATATTTTCAAAAGCTAATTCTTTTGCTTTTTCTGAACTATCAAAATTAATAAATTCTTGAAGTTGATCATCAGTAAATCCAGAAATTTCTTTTATTAAAGAAAGTACTTTATTTTTAACATTTAAATCTAAAGAGTTTATTTCATTTCTAAAATCAGAGTCAGTTAAATACCATGTAACAACTTCTTCTTCTATTGAATTTCCTATTCCAGTATATCCTCTTAACATTCTACCTACAGTAGAATCTCCTTCTGAAAGTTCAGATATTCTATTAAGAATAGAAATAGCTCTACTTCTAAATTTTAATCTTGTATCAGTATCAAATCTGCCATCTATAAACTTATGTATTAATTCGTGTAATAAATTTCTATAATTTCCATCGGATGATAAAGCTATGTCTTCAGAAGAAATCCCATTTTTTGTAATCTTTCTATAAGCAGCAATATTTCGTAATGTTTTATCAAATATTATTTTTATTGTTTTATTAAATAAAGATTTTAATCCTGATGGTAAAAAAGATAATAATTCTTCTTGTCTTCTTCTTTCTATATCAGCTTTTTTAGATTCTATATCTTCACTTTCTTTAGTATCTTCAGTAATAATAACTGTATTTACATTATTCTCTTTTGTAATAACTGCCTGAGAAGGATTTACTACTTGTAATATTTCTTCTCTTTGTTTAGCTGTAAATACTTGTGTATTATAAAAGTTATTGTTATTATAATCTTCTTGAATGTCATACAGAGAAGATTCTATAGCTTCTATGTAATTAGCATCTTCTATAGGATCACCTTCAAACGTCCATACACCATCTATTTTTTTAAAGTATACTTGATCTGCTTTCCAGAAAATAAAATCAGGAGTAACAACTCCGTTGTTAAATTGTCCAAATACAATAGCACCATGTTCATGTGGATCTTCTACAGATACTGTATCGTTATTAACTAAATCAAGTGGATTAATAACTTTACCTTGTTTAATAAGTAGATCATTAAATTCTGAATCAGGATCATTTTTGAAGTTATTAGCTTCAACTTGATCAGGTGTTTCTATTGAAGGACTTGTAGGTTGTACAAAAGATATTTCTTTTTCTACAGCTTCTCTTTTAATATTATCTTCTTGTTGTTTTAATTCAGAATATTTAGATTTTAATTTAATTCTGTAAGCCTCTTTAGTAGATTCATAAGCATCAATAGGTAAAGTACTAGCAATAGTTTCTAATTCTGATACTGTGTTAGCTTTATCTATAGAATTATTAATCTTATTCTCTTGTATTTTTTCAGGATTATTATTTAGCTTATTGATTGTATCAATAGCTACTTTTAAATCCATATCTAAGGACGCTCTTCTAATTAGTTTAGTATTAAGCTCTTGATTATTTTTATCAAAACTATCTATAACAGATCTATCAGATCTTTTTTGTTCTTCTGTAGTTTCTACTAGTTTAGAATCTTGAATATCTTTTTTTGCTTTAGTAATAGATTCTTCAGATTTAGCAATATTATCGTTAAGAGCCTCTAATCTTTTACCAGTTATATTACCTGATTCTCTAGCTTTTTTAAGTGTTTTTAAAAGAGCTTTATTACTATTGATAGTATTTACAGCAGTAGCTTCTATAACTCCAGCAGGACTTAGATCAGATAATAATGGGATGTCTATAGATAATCTTGCAATATCTCCATCTAAAGTTCTTCTTGAAAAATCTTTAGTAGATAAATCAAATTTAGATTTAGCATAAGTATTTGCTAATCCTTTATCACCAAACTTTCTAAAACCTTCATTGTACAAATCTCCTATCTTTTTAGAATCTTCTATTAAAGTAGGAAGTAATTCTTTAAACTCTTGATTATATTCAGTACTGTTTTCAGCATTAAAAGCATCCATTTGTTCAGGACTCATAGCATTAAGTCCTTCTAAAAATTCAGTATGTTTATCTATGTTACCTAAATCAGAAGATTGTAAAGCAAGTTCAGTAGATAATTCTCTTCTGAATTCTTTAGCAGATTCTTTATCCTCAGCTAAATCAGCTTGTTTAATACTTTGATTTATATCTTTATACTTATCTGCATAAGTCTGAGCATTAATAATTTTTTCAGTATTAAACTCCTCTTCTTTTACAGAATCTTCTTTATTTAAAAACTTAGCAGCAATTGCATTTCCTCCTTGTATAACAGTAGAACCAAACATTCCACTTATTACAGAATTAAGAAATTCTCCATCTTGTACATCTTTTTTTAATCTATAAGATCTACCAAAATCAGCGTTAGCTAGACCACTATCAATATCAGATTGTGCTTTAGATTCTTGACCTAATATATATTGATAGCCTTCTTCAGCACCTTCTGAAAGAGCATCTGTACCTAAAGCAACTAAACTTTTACCAAATCCTTTTAAACCTTTATCTGCTATTTTAGTACTTGCTGGACTCCATTTAGATCCAAGTAAAGTATATTGAAATATATCTTGAGTAAGCATAGCCCAGTTACCTCTATATGTAGAAGCAGCAGCTTTAGAAGCGGTAGATTTAGCTTCTAATTCAGTGTAGCCTAACTCTTTATATTTATTATATTGTTCTTGATAAATACCATCTGCTTCCATAGAAGATTCTATTTGCCTTGATACAATAGCAGAACTAATTCCTTTAACAGCTAAATTTGCATACTTAGCACCTAGTCCTACACTATTGGCAGCTTTAGAAAACCTAGAAGCAAGTGTAAGTCCTTTAGCCGCATACCCTAATCCTTTAATTATTAATCCTGTAGGAATAACCATTGATAAAACAGATCCAGCATCTGCTAATCTACCCATATAATATCCCCAATCACCAGGATTAAAATCTCCTTGCTTTTCTTCCCAAATAGGATTATTAGATTGACTACTTTTTAAAATAGCATTACCTATTTCTGTCATGCTATTTGAATAAGCATTATCGTAATTATTAGCAATGTTTGAACTTTGTGCTAAAGATTCTATATAACCAGCTCCAGTAAATAAACCACCTATTCCATGACCTACTACAACTTGTTTTGCAACATTATAAAGCTGTTCTAAATTACCTTGATTTTCTGCTTTTTGTTGATTCCATGTTTTATCTGGAGTAACAAAATTGATATTTTGATCGGCTAAATCTTTTATATCTTTTTGAGTAATAGTAGTTGTAGGAGCAACAAGAGGATTTAACAAATTAGTTTTACCTATATTATCAAGTACTTGTTCTCTTGTAGGTTCTGGATTAATTACTAATTTATGTAATGGTACAGGTGTTACTTCTGACATATGTTTGTTTATTGTTTTTTACCGTATTCTTTTATTACTTCAAATAATTTTGGAATTTTTAATGCTTCTTGTATTGTAGTAGTTACTTTTGTTCCACTTTCATTTCTATATGTTATTTGTTTGGAATCATTATGAAGAGTAGCATCTACAAGAACATTGTTGTAATATAAAGGTACGTCATTTCCCTTACCTCTCAAATTAATTAATCCTTTATTTATTAAATATTCAGGAGCAGTTTGAGTAGCTGGTTTTACAGGAGACACTATATTATCAACACTAAATAAAACACTAACTCTATCTATTACAGTACCTGAAGCATCTTTAATATCAAAATATTGTTTACCTATTTGCTCACCATTATGAGGTGTTCCTGAGTATTCTACTCCTAATTTTTTATCTGCAACTGGTACAGCAGAAACACCACCTTCAATACCTAATTTTTCAGCGGCTAACAATGCCGCCTTTGTACCACCTTGTACTGTTTTTTGTTGGTATGGATCAGTAACATCAAAATAAGTAATATCATTAGAATGATTAATTACAAGATTACTTACTTTATCAAAAGCATCTGTTGAACTAAAATTATCAGTTTTGATACCGTTTAGAGGATCTTGTGAAAATGTATGTGTTACTTTGTTATTAGTAGCTTCTATGTTTCTATTATTTGTTTTATCAAAAGAATTATCAGGTTGCATATCTTCAAACACATTACTAAAATTAAATATATCCCCTTTCTTAGATCTATCACTACTATTTACAAATTGAGTACCAAAATATTCAACACCATTTACAACAGGATTTCCTTTGTCATTCATATAAGTATTTCCTTCTTTTTTACCTGTTGCGTGACTTCTAGCTAATTTTGCATAATCGTTTTTATTAATCAATGTAAGATCTGAATCAATATATTTATCATTCATATATCTACCTATATCTACAGACCTTTTAACTAACATCATACCAGGTTTATACAGTTGATCTACTGTTGTATTTATTGCTTGATCTACTCTTTGATTAACTGCTTCATTTTTATTAAGCGTTGGTAAAATACCATTTTTAAAATTATCTAAAACTGCTTTATCGTAAGTTTTACCATCTACTGTTTCAAAATTAAAATCTCCTGATTGAAGTGCTTCTTTAAGTTCTTTTGCGTTTTCAGGTCTAAGTGCGTCTAATAATTTTAATTTTTTACCATTATAAACAATAACATTATTTCTATTAATTTTGTTAACATCAAGTGCTCTTTCTATAGATTCTCTATGTGTAGCATTAATATCATCGTAATTTTTTCGTACATCAGTTGACGTGTCACCTGTTTCATTATGACCAATAATATCTTGAGTAGAACCAGCCATATTATTATCTAATTCTTTATCTTTTCTTTGAGCACCTAATTTACCTGTTTCACTTTCGTTTTTATCTACTTTTGAATTTGTAAATACTGCTCCTTTAACAGTACCATCTACTTTATCATCTATGAATTTAGTCAATTGTTCATCTGTAACATCTTCAGGTGAATTTACTCCTAAAGCTAACATTGCTTCATATTTAATACTTGATTGACTTTTAAGAGTTGATTGTAAAGAAGCTCTTACTTTTTTATCTGTTAAATATTCTGCTCCAAATTTTGTTAAATAATTAGGATCACTCATATCATACTTTTGATATCCATCCACTTTGATATTACCTACTGCTTTATCTAACAGTTCTGGAAACTTAATTCTTTGCCCGTGATTAAAAGGAGTAAAAGATTGTTTACCTGCTATTTCAGGAACATCATATTCTTGCATTCTTCTTTTAAGATCATTTTCCTGATCTAACCCATTAATACCACTTTTTTCTGAAATATCTTTTATGTTTTTAAACTGGTCTAATGTAACTTGAGTAGAATTATTTATTTTAGCAATACTACCATATTGTAAATCATCTTGTAATCTTCTACCTATTGCTTGTAATTTAGGAACAGCAAGTGCATAATTACCTCCAGCTTCTTCTAAAGTTCTATCTATTTCAGATCTGTATTGATCTTTTATTTGTTGAGCTTCAATTTTATGAGTATTAAATAAAGGATTAATTTTTATATTATCTGTAATAGTATGACTTAATGCTTCACCGGCATCATACTCAGCTTGTTTTTTAGCTAATTGATTACCTAAAAATTGAAAGTTAATAGGTTCATATGTATCAACATGAGTATTTTGATGTTGATTTATAATAGGAGACATGTACTCATTAATCGGCATAATTATTTTCTTTTGGTTTTAGTACCTGATTTATATACATACTTTGATTTTGCACTTGTATTACTTCCAGTTTTTTCAAACTGTGGTTGAAATCCTACTTCATCTGGATTACCAAAATAGAAGTTTCTATCTCTAAACGTATCAAGATATTGATTATCTCTTTCTTTTAAATTGTCTTGAGCTAATCTTTGTAATTTTTCTTGTTGTTGTATTTCAGATAAAGAAGCTGCTTCTGAAGCAGCAGCAGCTCCAAATGATTGTTGAGCAGCTCTACGTTTTGCAGCTACGTCATTATTATAATAAGCTCTTTCATAATTAATTTGATTCTCTGTATTAGATAAATCTACATTAGCATTTTGAATACCTTGTTTACGTTCGTTTTCTCCAGCATTTATTTGACCTAATTGATCAGAATAATTGTTTTGAGCTTGTTGACCATAAGCTTGTTGTTGACCGATAGATGAACCTGCTCTACCTGCATTATACAATTGAGTAGTTCTATTTTGTCTAGCAGCTTGTCTAAGAGGATCGGACATGTCAGAATACTTATATCTGTTAAGTTCTAATTGTCTATCTAAAGTTTGTTGTGGTTTATTAAGTGCTTGAATAGCGTTGTAACCTATGTTAGCATATCTACCTACGTTATTAAGACTATTCGCATTAAATCTACTTGTAACTGCAGATTTATCTGAAGGTAAGCTTCTACCACTTCCTTCAGGAATACCTAAAGTTCCTGTACCATTTAAAGAATTAATTTTATCTGTTGAATAACCTAATTGATCATAATTATTTCCTTTATCTATAATAGGATCTCCAAACATATCTGTACCAAGATTATCAGAAGCTAAACTTCTTTGGCCGCCATAATCAGGTATGTTTAATGAGCCTGTACCAATTAAAGGGTTAGCTTGAAAATCATATTGAGTTCCAGGATTAGTTCCAGTATAGTCATATACATTAAATGGTTTTACAAAACTATCCCCATCATATTTTTTAGTATTTGAATCAGATGGCATTTCATTACGTCTTTGTTCAAGTCGTTTATACGCATTTTTATCACCCTTCATTTTATAAAGAGAAATATCTCTTGTAACTTGTTTATAGTCTTTTTCACTATTTTGTGTATCAAATACAACATCTCCTTCAGTAGCTACAGTTTTAGTACCTCCTTCTGAATGTGGAGTAGTACCTAATGTTTTAATATTATAGTTTTTATCTGTATGTATTTCAGGATATTTCTTTCCTTCAATTTCTATTTGTTTTGACTTAGTATAAGATGATCCTTTTTTAAATTGATAGTTTTGTAATCTAGGATCTATCCCAGTATTCATATTTCTATCTGCTTGACTATTAATAGCAAGTGCTTTAGTATTAGCTAATTGAGCTTTATCTTTATCTGAAAATCCTTTAAGTGCTCCTGCAGCTCCACCTACTACTCCACCAATTGCTGTTCCCCATGGACCAGCTACAGATCCCATAGCAGCACCTGCAGCAGCACCACTTAAAGCTTGTGCTCCTACATCTGCTCCTGTCATAGTTGGTGGAACATCTACTTTCTGTGTACCTTTATTATATTTTTTCTTATATTTTTTCATATTATCTATAATTCTGTTCAAATAAAGATTTAACAAAGTTAAGAATAAAATCTTTACCTCCTACGTTATTGTATTCTAATCTGACTTCAAACCACTTACCTTTTAATTTCTTTTTAAGATTTGTAAGTAAATTTAAATTAGTAGGTTCAAATATATCAATATTAGGATTTACAACTATATCTCTAGGTAATCTTATTCTGTATTCTTTGTTTAAATATTTAGCTTGTGTTTTAGTAACATCGTAGTTTGGTATTATTGTATTGTTTATTTCTATAGGTATTAAACTTGTATTCTGAAAATCATTATAAACTTGTACTGCTGAAAACGTATCTATTGTATTACTATCTAAATCTAATACTTGATTATCAATACTAAGGTTAGTAAGTACTTTTGTTGTATCAAAAGGTGTACTTAAACTGTATTGTAAAATAGATGGATATATAGTACTAGTAAAATATACTCCAGGTACACCTTTGTTTAATTGATAATATTTAGAATTTGCTCCATAGTTATAAAAACAAAATGTATTTTTATCTCTTGGTATATAAACACTTGGAAGATAAGTATGTATACCCATCCAAGACTGTGAAAGAAGAGAATATGAAATAGTAAAACTATTATCAGTATTTACTTCTCCTCCAAAGTTAGATTTTGTTATAAGCAATCTTCTAAGATCTGCATCATAAGCAGAAGTTATACCATATCCATAAAAAGGATTATCTTTATAACTATCTCCTAATTTAAGTGAATCTCCTATATTTTTAAAGAAAGAGATAACTCCAGCATCAGATAATTCTGAAAGTCCTCCAGCTAATAAGAATACTTTACCTTGAAGTGCATCTACAAACACGTATCCAAAAGACGTTATTGTTCCACCATACTGAGATATGGATCCAGCATAACCTCCTTTAGAAGTAACTATTGTTTCAGAAGATCTAGAGAATTCTTTACCTGTACCAAGAACAACTTCAGATACATCTGTTGCAGCAATAAACGTATTATTATTAAAGTATGTTCTCCAAAGAGCTTTAGGTGTATGTAAATAAAGAACGTTATCAAATACAAAACTATCCCATATTTCACCTGTATTAGAAGGAATATCATGAAAGTTATTGATAGGAAACTCTTTATAGTAATCTACAGAATCATCTAAATTAGCTCTTTCTGAATATATTGATCTTGTTGCAAATCTACCTTGTACTTTAAAATCAAAAGACTTGTTTATAAAGAATTTAATTTTATTTTCAAAACTGTATTGTGTGTTGTAAGAATTAGGTTCACCTACTCTAGGATCTGTTTTAAGAGTACCATAATCTCCTCCTTTAGGATAAAACGTAGGTCCTACATTAGTAGTAACAGGATCTATAAATTGATGTCTATATTCAGCGTTAATAACAGATTCTACAAAAAAGTATTGTAGACTTCTAATATCATATCCTGTAGCATCAACCATAGTATCAATTGCTCCAGATCCATTATACACATAAGTAAATTTAGTTATTGCAGCAGCGTTTACAATAGTATGTCTATATGGTTTAAATTGTAAATTATCTTTTAAACTATATGCAAATCTACTTACAAATGTATCTCCACCATAAACTTGAGTTGTATCATTATTATTAGGAAATATAGATATTCTTTTAACAGGTATATACATAGCTGAAGAAACTGAACCATACTGTGAAGTATTATCAGAATATATATTATACAAGTTATTAGTTACATTAGAATTTAAAGTATAAGTATCATCACTAGTAATATCTTGACTAAGTGCTCCTACAGAAGAATATGAACCAGATGGCACTACAGCTTTAATATTTAAACTTAATACTGTAGATACCCCTAAATTTAACTGATCTGCTGTAGCAATAAATGTATCTTGTTCTCCGTAAGTATTATATATACTTTCTGAAAATGCAGCAACTGTAGCAGTAGCCCCTTCATCTATTTTTTTGGATTCTGTTATTACAGTATCAAATACTTTACCTCCTTCAGAAGTAATCGTTTCATAATCATTATATTCTGCGTATAACCATAATTTAGGATAAGTTTTAAGTATTGTATCTGTTTGAACACCTTTATTATCAAGATGATAAATAGAAGGTTTAAATTCTACTATTTTAGGAGCAAAAGCTTTTAATTTTTGTTCAGCTCTAATTCTTAAACCTTGTAAATTTATAGGATTTAATCTTTCAAATAAAGTATCTGGAGATAAAAACATAAATTCTTTGCTTGTAGGATTTTCAAATACAAAACCTGCAGATTTTTTACCTCCTGTATCAAATACTCCTGGTGGAATAAAGTTACTTACTGTAACAGTGGTATTATTAAATCCAGGCATTTTTCTTTTTACTTTATCACCTGTTGGATCTGCAGTTTTTTTATCATAATCTAAATATGAATCTACCAATCTATCTACAATACCTTGAGCAAATAAAGATGTGTTTTGATCTCCATCTCTACTTTGTCTTGTTATATAATATGCTTGTAAATCATCTTTTAAATTTGTAGGAAACCCTTTAGTAAATACAAGTTTTAAACTTAATATTCTAATAAATAATTTAGTTGTAACAAAATCTCTTCTAAAAGAAGGTTCTTGTTGTAAACTTGGCATTACATGATGAGTAATTTTTCTAATTGTACGTAAACTAGAAATATCATCACCTAATAAATTTCCAGGATAAAATTGATTAAAAGGATATTCTAGTGACGATATATATGTACCACAAACTCCTTCTGTGTTTCCTACTACAACTCCAGGACTATCTGGAATAGCTGTTGTATTAATTAAGGTTGTTTTATTATTTCCTGGTATATGATAATTAAGTGTGTAAGAAGATTCTTTTAATTCTCCTACTAATCCTAATGAATATCTTTCAGATCTTCTATATCCTTTTTTATCAAAAGTATTAAATTCATCTTTATAGTTAGCAATACCTAAACTAAGATTATCTGTAAATATAATTATATCTCCTTGAGTAATAGATTCTGTAGTAGATACAGGAGTTGTATATGTATTTCCACTTACAGAAGTTGCAGTATTAACATAAATACCATAAAAACTATATATAATAACAGGAGAAGTAATTATATATCTATAATTATTAGATGGATCTACAATTATATTTGTAGGTACAACTGTTACAGAGTTAACTCCTCCTGAAAATGTTCCAGATGAAATAGTCAATCCTACTGTAGCTACATTGTTATATACTAAAGTGTTACTATTACCTGCAGTACTTCCAAGATTATCTAATAAAGTAACAACTGCTCCATTGTATACTGCTGATATACCTCTAGGTGTAAATACAAAATTATTAATTTGATCAGATAAAGATCTTGCTGTAGTAATATTATCTACAGAATATTTAAACTCTGCGACACCTGGTGTAGGAGTTCCTGCAATAGCAGTAAATATTGTACCGTTTATATTTAAAGTATCTCCTGCTAAGTTAGCAAAACTTGTTATTGTTACATCTACTTTTGCGTTTATAGGTGGTATTATAATATTTATATTTGATGGACTAACTGTTGTTGAAAGAGGTTTATTAAAAAGACCATAAATAGTAGTATCTCCTTCGTTTGTAATAGAAAATCCTTCTAGTACAAATGTTGGTGTAGCATTAGAATTTTCTAAATATTCTTGTTCTGTAATTTTATATTTTACAATTATATTGTTAGCAATATCTTGAAGAGTTTGATCATGTTTAGTACTTGCTTCTTTTAAATTAGAAAGAATAAGTGTTTGATCTTTTTGTTCAATTGCTTTAGCTGTGTTATAACTAATATTAAATTCTGATATTTCTTCTTTAGTAATTATAGTATCAGAAGAAGTAAATCCTGTAAAAGTATATGGATAAGAAGTTGATGTTATAGGAATTGGTACTGTAGCCATAGCTTCAATAGTACCTGTGTTACCTGTGTACTTAATAGCAATAATCCTAAAAAAGACAAAGCTTTGATCTATATTTGTGATATTTAATAATATACCTTTATTTACTTTTGTAAAAAAATCTCCTCCTTCATATTTATCTCTTCCTACAGATCTACTTGAAGGAACCATAGGTATAATATTAGACGGTATTCCTGGAGTAGTCCAGTTTTTACTAGCTGTTTGATATTGTATAACAAATTGATATACTCCTGCAGTAAGAGTACTTGCTTGATTTTCTTTTACTCCTACAAAATTAACTATACCTGTATTTAAATTAGGTATAATTTTAATATTATCTTTTATATCTCCTGTAACATATGTTTGATTTAAATTAATAGCAGCAAAAGGAGTATTGTTATCTGTATAATACAATACTCTATCTCCTCGTATAAGTTTACGAGAAACACAATCTACAGGATAATTTACATTTAAATTTAATTCTATATTTATATCACCAAGTGGATCTAAAGCGTTAGGTACAATACGTGTGTAAGTATTACTATAATCAATAATACCTATTTGTGAATAACCTGCTGGATGAGCTAAACATAAAATAATATCATTTTCAAGTACAGATGTACCTATTATTTTAAATCCTGCAGGTAAAGTTGTAATTATCTCTAATGGTCCTTTTTCATTTTGAAGAGAAAACATATATCCTCTATCAGATATTTGTACCCAGTTTTGTAACTGAGTAGCTGTATCTGGAGATAATTGAGATGGGTTTATATCGTAATTTACACCTTTAGAAAATCTATTAATTTCTTCCATTTAAACCTAAAGTTTGATTATTATAAATATCGTTATAATTATTTCTTTCTGGATAGTAATTTGGAACTAACTTTAAAAAGTTATTTTTCCATTGTTCCATTTGAAGAGAATCAGGCATATTAGACTCAGCTCTTGCTTGACCACAATATCTAGTCCACATACTTCTTGTAAATCCAATATCATTTAATTGAGGATTAGTAAATAAGTATCCTCTAATAGATAATTGATAAACAATTTTCCAAAAAAGAGCATCAAAGAATACTACATCATCTGGAACAAGTGGATATCCATCACAATCCGTAGGAAAAGCAAGATAAGTTAATTGTAAATACCCACAATCAAACCCTACAGTAATACCATTATTATTTATACTAAATCTATTAGAACTATCTGAATTAGTAACTATAGGTTGTTCTGTTATATTGTTATAATTATATGAGTTATAGTTTATTTTAGATAATTCAAGTGTACCCATTGTAAGTTGAGGCCAATAATGAAGAGGTATGTTATGCCTTGTTTCAAATAAATTATCTAAGAAGCTTTGTATCTCTTCTTTAGTTTTAATAGAAAGAGGTTCACAAATAGGCCTGTGATTATTAACAGAAACTAATTTATAAAAATCACAAGGTAAAGCTCCTTTGTTATTAGTTATAACAATAGGTAACTGTTTAGTTTCATATTGAGCAAAACTACCTATATGATTAAGTCCTTCAGCAGCCCATTCAATAAAATCCTGCCAAGGAATTTCTTCAGTACCTAAACCTAAATCTCTTACAATTTTAGATATTACTGTATTTATAGAAGTAAGTTTATATATCATATTTTTAATGAATTTTTACTTTTACTATATACTTTATCTTTACCATTATAAAGTACTTCTTTACTTAAACGAAACTTATTACTTGATACTGGTCTAAAAGAATATAAAGTTACATTTTTAACTCTTTTTGGATTTCTTTTCCATACAAATTTAGCATGATAATCTTCATAAAATTCAGCGCCTAACATCTCTACTTTACCACTTTTATTATATTCTGCCCAATCTATTCTAGGTCTAAGTTTACTAGATTTATATTTTCTTATAAAGATATCTCCCATTGATTTAGGTAATCTATAATCATGGCCTGATTCAAGCATTTTATCAGCTATTAATTTGTGATATTCTGCTATTATTTTCCAGTATAAAGATCTATCTATTTGATATACTTGGGGATCTTTTTTGGTTAATATTCTATATACTTTTAATGAACCTTTGAAAGATCGTACTTTACCTAATATTTTTACTTTGGCCATCGTTTAGATCGTCTTGTACAATTGTTTGTAAAATTCTAAATTCTGTTTCAGCAATTAATTTTACTATTAAATCTACACGATCAAGCGATAGAGGATATTGAAAATCAAAATCTCTATTGCAAACTGCACTATTATCACAATCACACGTCGTAAACTCATTTGCTTTTTTAGGACTTTCAAATATTCCTCTTATATTAATATACTTTAATAAACTTGATGGTGGGTTCACTATATAAATATAATTGTTGTTTGTAAACCACTTAGGTAAATTACCTGTAAACTTAGCAAACTTATCCCAATTAATTCTATTAGCTTTTGATAATTGAAAAGCTTGTCCATCTATTGTACCTACAAAAGATATTAAAGCTGTAGAATTAAATTCAAAAAAAGAAGGAATTGGGAGTACTGTACGTAAAGTACATTCTGATATATCACAACAATCATCGTCTGATTTTTGTAAAGTAACTTTACCTAAGTTTTGTATGTCCTGACTTCTACTTGTACGACCACGATCTACATCTTGTTTAATGAGTTTAGCTCTATAGTAATCTATTATAAAAGCTAATTGAGCATCAGACAAATCTTCTCCTGTAGATTGTAATCCACCAGCTCTAAGGTTTTTAATGTTGTATATTATCTCTGACTGTAACATTATTGTAAAGATATAAAAAAAGGGGATAGTTTCCTACCCCCTTCTTCAAACCAAAATAAACAAACTAGAAAGTGTTTATTGCTGGAAAACCTACTGAAGTTGCAAAATAACCATTAAGAATGGCTACAAAATCAGTTACAGTTGTGTAACCAGCTTGTTCAGTAGTAGCAGCAGGTACTGTTACTTGAGCAATATAAATAATAGTTTTTAAAGGGTTATTTTGAGTGTCCTGGAAATCTCCTCTTACTTCATCAGAATGTTCGATTACAATTGTATCATAGTTTGCACCTTGTACATAGTAAGAAGCATATTGAGGAATTGGGAATACAGTTCTATTAGTAACACCTAACCAACCAGCAGCAAAGAAATATGCGTCTTTTACTTGCTCCCAATAACCGTTCCCTGGGAACATTTTTTGAGTAGTAGTTGCAACAACATAATTACCATTGTCTGTAGAAATACCAAAAGAAGAATCAAACTGAACTTTAGTATAAGTATCAGTAGGAATGTTTGGAGCAATTGCTAAACCAGTTAATTTAAAACCGTAAGAAGTAATTACTGTCATTTTACCGTAAGCTACAGCAGTAGCAGATGGGCCAGCATAAATGTTGTTAAGAACAATAACGTTACCAGTTACAGACTTGATAGTATAAACAGCAAATGGAGCTGTTGCACCACCAATACGAATTGTATCACCAGCAACATAACCAGAAGCTGCACTTGAAGTTACTGTAGCAGATCCATTAATTACAGATAAAGTAGTTAAACTTACAGTGTAAGTACCGTTAGATACTACTTCAATTTTTACATTGTTAGTACCACCTGAAAGAGGAAAATATCTTTGTTCCGCTTGTCTTAAAATACCAAACGCTAAATCTGATAAAGAAGAACCTGTTGCAGGAGTTTTGTAATGATAAACATCTCTTGTTTGTTGCTCACCATGAAAACGTCTACCATCTAAATAAGCAACTGTAAGTTGATATTCTGTATTATCTAATACAGCTAAGTTATCTGTTCCTGCTACAGCATTAAAACCTAAATAACTAACTTGTTCAGAAGGTGCAGCATATATACCACCTCTATAACCAGAAGTATACATACCTCTAATAAGACCAGAACCTACAAATTTTCCAGGACCTGTTCCTTGAATAACTCGTACACCTGCACTTCTAGAAATAGCGGCAGCAGCAGCAGCGTTTGCTAAGATATTACCACCTTCATCTGTTACAAACAGATCACCAGCAGAAATTGTTTGGAGGGTAGTATTTGCTGGAAGGGCAACGTTTGCACCATCTCCAATTAAAACACGACCTACTCTAGTGTAATTTGACATAATTGTTTTTTGTTAAAAGTTAGAATTTATTCTACTGAATTGTTAGGTATTTGTATTGTTTGAACTCTTTGTGACATGTTGTTTTCTGTAATAAGTGTTACTGCAAGTTGAACTATTTCATCATGAGTATGTTCACTTATTTCAAATTGTATATCTGTTGTAGGGACTGGGTATTGTGTTCCGTATTGTACAGATATTGGATATTTTATAAATGTAATCTGAATATTGTTAACTACAAAATCTGGAGTCAATATATATATAGAATTATCTTCATAATATCCTTTTGGGTGATTGTAAGTAGATTTATTAAAAGGATCTGTTTTAATTCTTTCTAGCTTATCTTGATCTACTAATTTTAATTCAAAGTTATCTGTACAAAGTCCTTTTGTTGTATTAATATGCACTTTAACAAAAAACATGTATTTATCAATAGAAGCTATTGTAAATAATTTATCATCAAATAAACTATTTAAAGGTACTATTGTAATGTTTTCTAAAGGAGTAGGTTTACCATACTTAGTTTTAATAAGTGCTTTTAAATCCTCTCTTCTTTTTTGTATTTCCTCATATCCTTTTTGATATAAATTGTTTATACCATAATGAGTTTTAACGTATCTCAGTTGTGCTTTATTTAACCAAAGATCAGCCTCAACTACTCCTAATTCAGGAGCAGTTGAACCGATTTTATCTAAACCAAGTTGAAGATCAATATGTGCTTCAGCTATAGTCATTTAGTCTTTTGTATTTAAAAGGTCATTAAGTTCTTTTTTAATTCCTGTATAAACAGTAACATTTGCTTTTGCAATAATAAAATCTGTTGCATCTTTAAGACCTTTACCTAAAAATACTTCTTTGTAATAAAAATCTGCAAAATTACTTTTACCATCTCTTCTTACAATACCATAATTTACAGCTTTAGTAAGAAAGACTTTATATTTTAATTTTTCATCTCCAGCAATAGATACAAACTTTTCAAAATTTGCTTCCATTTCACTTCCTAATTGATCTTCTACAATATCATCAGATACATCTTGTGCTGGTTTACCAAGCATTAAAAGAATACCTCTCATATCACTAGGAGTAAGTGTACTAAAGATCTTATAAGCTTCTTTCTTATGTTTACGCCCTTCATTACTTATTTTAGCCTCTTCATCATCACAAGAAAGAACAAATTCAGCATCTGCGTTTTTATCAGCATAACCATTCGCTATTAGCTTATTTATTTTTAAAAATTTAACGTGAAACTCATGTTCAGGATTTTCAGTATTAAGCACAAGTCCATCTTCACCTATTGATACATGAAAAGTTACCCAATAATCAGATTTAGGAGAAAGAGTTCCTGGTTGCATTCTAAGTGCTTTTTCAAAATAAACTTCATCATCTTCTGTTAATCCTGTTACAGGATCTCCAGATGTTGCACTTAAAGGTGCTCCTATTTTAACATAAGTATTACTGTATCTTGTAACCTTACTGAACACATCTTTACGAATTGGTTTTAATTTATATTGCATAATAATTTTAGTTTAGTTTGTTGTTTTGGTTTTTAAAATAACAGGGAGAAGGTTTGATTCTCCCTGTTAAGTATATTATTGTATTCTCATAATAAGCTCACCACAAGACAAAGGATCTGCAAGCATAATACCACATTCTGAAGCAAAGTGAATATCATAACCATCAATACCTGAAGCTCTAAGAGTACTTAAAGATTTAGCTACACCGCCCATTGGATCAGTAGAACCAGCTACATGCCACATCATCATTTCTGAATCAGACAAAGCAACTTTACGAATGTTTGATTTACCATCTTTTGCAGCACCTGCATTCATGATAGTGAATCTATAAGATTCTAAAGGTTTTTTAGTCTTAGGATGTAATGTTCTGTTACGAGTAATGTCATCATATGGATCAAACTGTTTAACAGAAAGAGACGTACCATTTAAGAAATGAACTGTTTGGAAGTAACCATCAAAATCAAGAGAGTCGCCAGAACCAGAAATAAATGTACCACTATTAGTTACAGTAATATTATTACCTTTAGCATGATCTTTAATAGCTCTATCAAATTCACGCATACCCATTTTACCTGTAAGAGCAATAAAATGTTTATCACCACCCCAAGCATTAGTTGAATAAGATAGATCAAGTAAAAACTCATCTAAAATATCAAATGTAAGGCTGTTATAATAACGTCTGTTTGCAGGAGCAATTTGTTGACGTAAACCAGCCCCTGTAATAACAGGTCTTCTGTTTTCACCTTGTACTAAATGTTGACCATCGCTGTTTCTACTAAGAGTAGAATAGATATAAGATTTATCTAATTCACGATACCAAGCAGACATTGCAGCCCACTCAGACATTTGAGTCCACAATCTAGTTTTTTGATCAGGATTTTCTGGATTAGGTAACTCAATTGTCATTACAGTTTTAGCTGCATTACGAGTTACTTTAGTTGTTTTACGGAAAGTACTAAGTACGTTACGTAATTTAATAGGAGTTTGGAATCCGTGACCACCACCTTTAATAGAGTATTCTTCTACTGTAGAATAGTCTTTAGAGAACCTAGCACCTACTGAGATTTGAGAAACATCCAAGAAAGGAATATTTGGATCTACAAGAACTACAGAATACACAAAAGAATTACCATCTTGATAAGGTTCAGAAGCTACACGAACTTGAACACCACTATCAGATACAAGTACATCTGTTGCATCAAACCATTTTTCTTCTAACCAAATACGGAAAGGAATTTGACCATACCCTGGAGTTGCTCCACCATCAGGAGATGTTACAGATACCATGATACTTCTTTCATTTTGAGAAATAAGATCCCACTCATATTCTTTTTGGTTTACTGTAACAGTATTACCAATACCACCAGTCAATAATGTTATTACATTATTATCTTGTCTACCAAAAGCGTATGAAAGAATAGATCCTACTTTTTCAGGCTCTGATAGATATGCGTTTACCAAGTTATTAGATTCCTCAAGGCCATTAAAGTCTCTTGATTGCATCACTTGTAAAGGCGAAAGCGTTTGTTTTTGATTAGCCATATATTAATTTACTTTTTTTTTACTTTTACTTACCTACTGCCCAGTGAATCTTTAATTTAGATTTATTTTCTTCTTCATCTTGTTTTGTTATAACTCTAGGTTTAACTAAACTATCTCTATGAGCACCAAGAGTTTTTTTAATTTTTTGAGTAACACCTGTTACAGCTTGTTGTTCAAGTTTTTTTAAGTCAAATCCATTCATTAATAACCATGCAAAAGCAAGTTTATTTTCTTCAGTATTTGCTTTTTGTAAAGGAGTAAGTCCTTGTTTATCTGCTTTAGAAATAAAGTCATATAAATTTTGAGCTTCTTTTTCTTTAATTTCAAACCCTTTTAAAGAACGAGTAGAAAGAATTGTCTTTCTATAATCTTCTTGAACACGAACTTGTTCTTCTATTTTTTTAGCTTTTTCTACTTTAAAAGATTCTATCTTTTGTTCAGTAGTTTTTTTACTAAATTCTATTAGTTTTTTTTGAGCAACTTTAGCTTGTTTATCAAGATTACCTGCTTCAAGTGTAGATTTAGCTACATCAACAGCATCTTCATATTCATAACCCATTGACACTAAATGATCTATTACGATATTAAATTTATTACGTTGTACATCTTCTGTATCACCTTCTAAATCAATATCACTATAATCAATTTCATTTTTAGTTTCTAAAAAGTCTTTTGCTGTACCACCACTTTTAATAAACGTAAGAAGTTCTTTTTCTTCTTCTGGTAGACTAGCTTCAAACTTTTCTTGTTCCTTTTGAATATGTAATTGAACAGCTTCTTTTAAACCTTCTTTAGAATCTTCAAATTCAGCATCATCATCTAAATCAAGTATTCCTTCTTCTGCTAAAAAAGAAAGAGTTTTAAAGTAAGATGTAGTATCATCAATTACTTCCTCAATTTTTTCTTCTTTAGCTTCTTTAGCTTTAGCTTTTAGATCAGGAATTGGAGTATCAAAATCATCATCTAGATCTTGTACGTCTTTAACGTCAACAATTTCTTGAATAATTTCTACAGGTTTATCCTGTTTATTTGGTTCAGAGTTATCGTCTGCACCACTGTATTTTTGTGTTTCTAGTTTCCACATATTTATCTTGGTTTAAATTTATGTTTATTTATTTTATTATAAAAGAGTTTTTCTTATAACAAATAAAATATATTTTACTGTTATGTATAAAACTCTACAATCTAGTTTTAGTTTTTAGGTTTACTTTTAGCTTTATATCTAGCAATCTCTTTATCAGCTTGTATTTTATCCTTTTCTAAGTTTCTATTCTTAGATGCTTCAGAAGATTCATGTTGTAATTTCTGAGACTGCATGATTTGTTTAGAAGCTATTTCAGATTGTTTCAAAGCTATCTTACCTTGTTCAATAACATCTGGTGTACCATCATTATCTATATCTTTATCTTCAGAAAAACCAAGAGCTGTAAGTGTAGCAAGATCAAGTTTATTCTGTCTATCAAGTTGCTTATTCATATTCTCATTATCTCTATCTGCTTGTTTATCTGCTGCTTGTTGTTGTAATTGTTGTTGAGCAATTTGATTTTGTTGTTCAGCCGCTTTTTGTTGTTCTTGTACACGTTTATCTTCAGCAAGTTCAAGATCAGCAGAAAGTCTAGATATAGATTTAGTTTTATACATTTTAATAAGATCAGCAAATTTAAGAGTACCATTCTGCATTGCTGCTTGAGCAAGACCTTCAATTTTCTGATATAAGATTTTATCTTCTAAACTATTAGATACAAATACGCCATATTCACTATCAGAAAACTTATCCATATCTATGTCTAAGAATATTCTCTGCATATCATCTAATATGAAATGAATTTTTTTAGAACCATCATATGCTATCTTAGCTACTTCTAATAGTTGTGTAAGTACTTGTTTTTTAACTTCGTTATGTAAATAGAAATAAGGTTCTGTAATATAACTAGATTGAGATACAGCACGTTCTATTCCTCCTTGCGTTTCAGAGCTGAATGTTTGCCCTTGTCTTTGTCTGTTAACTCCAGATATTTCTCCAATCATATCTTCTAGTTTATCCATTATACCCATATATTGTACAACTGTCTGAGACATTGTCATATCAATAGATGTAAATTGATTAAACTTAGAAACTGAATTAGGATCACCAGGTCTTCCTTCTTCTAAACTATTAATATATGCTATACCATGAGTATCAAATTGATACATCCATTTATCCATATTCCAACCTTGTGTTTTAGGAATAAGAGCAAGATCCATTACAAACTTTTTACCTTTTGATTTTGCAATCTCAGCTTCAAGTCTGTACCACATAATGTTATATAAATACTGATATGGTTTCATTAAATCAACCATAGAAGTACAAATACTATTTGTAGAATTATACACTCTACCTATATATGGTAATTTAGATTCATATGGATTATCCATAGATCTAAGTTGATAAGGAAGAGGATTAATATCAGCATAAAAATCGTCTCCTATTTTAGTACCTTTCCAAACTTCAGTAATCCACTTCCATTCTAATTCAGCACCTATAGATATAAGTTCTTCAGAAAGTTTAAAAGTTTCATCTTCCATTACTTCAACTAGTTCTCCAGTTTCAGGATCCATATAAGATAAGAATCCTACTCTTTTAAGAGATTTCCAAACAACAGTTGTAACTGTATGATATGTTAAAGATGCTCTATCTGAATTATATTGACTATTCAGTTCTTTTTGTGGATAAGCTACTCCTGGATAAATATTTGTGTTCAATTCGTTAGAAGATGTAAAACTTCTATTATCTAATTTTGTTATTTGTTCGTCTGTTAAAAATTCACCAAACTCATCTACAATTTGACCTACAGACATAAACCTATCTTCTTTTGCCCAATCACCATTTTCTACACATGGATCATCTGGGTTTTTATCAAAGTCAAAATTCATAGGATTTACTGTACGTAATCTAGGTTCTTTACCTACAATACCAGCATAATAGATTTCTTCTCCTGATATTAAAACATGTTCCCAACCTTCGTTAAAGCGTAACTTTAATTTCTGATCTTCTTTAAGATGCTCTAAGATTGCATTACCCCATTCTTCTCTTATATCTTTAAGAGACATTTTTATGTATTTTTCAGCTTCCGAAAAAGTTTGTGGTTGTTGGTCATCAGGATTTTGATTCGGAATACCTGCAGCACGTTCTACAATTGAATTCGCTACTTGCATTAAAATATCCTTTTTCTTCTGTTCTTTTTGATCTACTGCTTCACCATTTTTAGCTACTACTGTAAAATCAAAAGGTCTTGCAGTTTCTTCTCCTTTAAGTAAATTAATCTTAGCTGCAATAATATTCATTGATCTCATCTGAGCTGGTTCAGCACCATTCATATTAGAATCTGCACCATATGGATTAAGTACATATTCTAAATCTTTAGGATCAAATATTGAGTTTACTAAGTTATAATTAGTTTTTTTACGAGATCTAGTAGTTCTACCATTAGATCTTGTCTGACCAAAACTAGCTATGGCATCTACTGAATTCTCCCTCCACTTCTTTCCTTTTTTGGATTCAGCTAATTTCTGTGGAGGTAAAGATGTATAAAAACTATTTAACATATGTTTTATAAATTATTTCTTCTTTGTGCTGGTATTTTAAATGTTCTTTCCCAAAAAGGGTCGACTTGTATTCCTGCTTTTAAATTATCTATTTTTAATCTATGATTTTGTAATCGAAGTGAAATACATAACATAAACGCAATTACTCTATCATAGTTTAATTCTTTATTTCTAGAGTATGATATTAACTCTTTAAGTAAAGGTTTACTATATATTTTATGCAAGTTTAGTTTACCATCTCCTGCTTTTTCAGATAACCAATCTCTAGTAAATACTTCAATTTCATCTTTTACACTTTCTGTCATATGTTGTCCATATGTTCTACTTACAGAGCTGTTTTGATTTGCTTTTAAAATAGTAGGTGTATTTGCTAGTAAATGTAATGAATTATTATGTTCAAAGTGCATTTTTATACCATTTTTTTCATTTTCATATAAACATGATGCTCTATAATATAATAATAAACGTCTTGTTGTTTCATAATATTCTTTAGCTGTAGAAGGCCTTCCTGTATATTCTGCTACAGGCCATTCATATATACCTTCTTCTGTCATAAAGGTTTTATATATAAATGTAGATCCTAGTGATTCACTATTTTTAGCACTATCTTGATCGTATGGGTCATTACCTGCTATATAAAGACCATAAGGTATTTCTCCATTTATATATACAGGTTGTTCCCATATAACAATACATCCTGCAGTTGCTTCTCCTTTTTTAACAGGATAATCTGAAGGTCTGAATTTATTATCTAAATCAGGTAACCACTTAGGTCTACCATCAACATCTATAGTTAATTCTCCTTTAGCTCCTTCTAATGAATCATCTTTAAGAGATTCTAAATAATTTAACTGTTCTTTTAATTCTGTAGTAGGAAATATATTACCGTCTACTATTAAAAATGCTTCAGAAGGTTTAATAGGATTATTTTGCATTTCCTTACGTAAAGGATCTTTAGATTTAGCTTTTTTAAGAAGTTCTCTTTTTACAATAATTTCTTTGTCTGTTTTTTCAAAATTTAAAATACCTTCTGAGTTTCTATTAACATTAAATACAAAATGATAAGGTACAAAAAATCCTATTTTACCAGAATTTTCCCAAGTATCTTCAAAAGCTAAACAATCATAACCTTCAGGATCAAAAAATATTCTTTTAAGTGCCTCTGTAGCACCACTCTCCATCTGTCCTCCTGTTCCGAACATCCATATAGTACCAAATTTATTTGGTCCATTATATGTAGTATCTTTTAAAGAACCTAAAGCTTGTTCTAGATTTCCCATAAAACCTACTTCTTCTAGAAAAATTACTCCAGATGCTGTACCGTTACCTGCTTCAGGATTATCTGCAAAACTTCTATGATATATTTTTGAGTTAGATCCTTTTACATCCCAGTTAGCTCCTCTTTTAACTTTATATTTAGCTGTAATAAATTTACCGCACATTAAACTCCCATCAAATTTTTTAGAAAAAGGAGATGGATAAAATTTATTTCCTCTTTCTTGTGCTCCTTTTAAATTATCAAGTCCTATTTTAAATTTAGATATTAAGTCAGTTGAATATTTACTATCAATAGCGCCTACTAATGTTTCAGAAGAATAAGGATTTCCTTCTTGTTGTCCTCTAAGATAATCATCATAGTTTGTAGCACCATCAAATAAAAAGTTGTATCCTATACCACATGCTGCAATAAAACTTTTACCAGTACGTCTAGATTCAACATCACATATATTTTTAGCATTATTTTCAAATAACGGCTGTCCTAAATCTGTTCCATGATTACGTCTAAGATATGTACGAGCAGGTTCATATTTTTTAAGTACTCCGTTATTATAAATATTAGGATATCTATTTTCGGGTAAAAGAACTTTTATTATTTCTTCTGATTCTTTATTGTTTTTAAGTATTTCATTACAAGTGAATTTAGTATCTTCTTTAAACCCAGAGAATCCTCTAGCTTCTGTAAATACATAACCTTTTTCCCATTCAAGATCTCTTAAAAATGGATCCCCTACTACTTTTTGTTTAGAAAACTCATCTTTATTTAATTGTATTTTCCAAAAGTTTATATAAAAGTAAATAAGTCCTGGCATCCACTTACCAGAACTCCAATAACCTTCAATACATTTTCTCTTTTCCGTCTTCCACCAAATCTTATATTCCCGACTCAGGGGATTCATGTTCGGTATTAGAGTTTTGAAGTTTTCGTTTGCGACCCACATTTCTTATTTGTTTTTTTATATTTAATTGAAGTAGTTTACCTTCACTTTGATAGAACTTACCAAAATGAGGTAAAGCATAACCATCTTGTGTACTATCTTCTATTGTATTTTTTAGATCTGTATAAACAGCTTCAATTACTTTTTCTACTACATATAAAGGTATGTTAAATTTTTTAGCTACCTCTCGCATAGATTCCATTCTTATATTCGACTCCATTAAAATCCATCTCCCTGGTCTGAAAGAGAAGCCTCTCCTCCACCTAAATTTTCTGTATCTATCTCACTAATACTCAATGTTTTTTGTATACGATCAAAATCATCATATAAACGTTTAGTTAAACTCATCATTTTTTCAAGAGTATCTACTGTTCCAGCTATTTTAATGTTTTTACCTGTTGATTCATCAAATTCAAAAGAATCCATTGTATATGGATTATCTTTAATAAATTTAGCTCGTTCAACCATTTTGTCATCCCATTCTCTAAGAGCACGTTGTGCAATAGTATCTTGTAGTTTACAATAGAATTCAATTAATTCATCACAATCTTTTTTGTATTTATCGTAGTACTTCTTATCACCAAGTATATCTCCTCCTAATAATTCATATTTATTATCTGGACCTACTGTATGTAGATTATAGTATTTAGAGTTTATATCTGTAGACATAGCTATAAACCACATTACTTTAGAAGACTTCTCTTTCTTTTTAGAACTATCTTCATCATATAATCTTTTAGTAGGTCCAGCAAGAGTTAGTTGAGGACATACTTCCCAAAAAGAAAGATTTGGTAAAAACTCTTCTATTATTCGCATATTTCTAATTGTTTTAAAAGTACTTTTAATTCTGATTTGTTTTTAATAAATCCATTAAATTTAACAGAATGATTTGGACCATCTATATTAGAACCACTATCTAAAGAAGTAATTTTTAGTATTTTAGTATCTGTATTAAAATGTAGCCAACCAGATTTGGAATTAGTTTTCCAAATATCTCCATATTTGAATTCTAAATTATTTTGATATTGATAATCTTGTTTAATAAACCCTAAACTTTCAATATCTTCTTTATTCAAATACTTGACTCTTATTTCATCTAATCTAAATGATAAAATATCACCTGATTTAATATAATCATCAATCCATAAATAAATATGGTCTTTTGCAAAAACAAAAGAACTACCTGATGTTTTAACTTTATATTGATATTCAAATCCAACATGGAATTCTTCTATAGAAGGTGTATAATATTTATCTATCATATAATATTAAATTTAAAGGTTATTTCTGATACAGGTATTAAGAATGTCGTGATACTTAATTCTTTATCTTCTTCTAAGATTACATACTTTTCTTTAAGTTGTGTAAAGTAGTTATTTAAACCAGGTTCACTTATATTCATAGAATCTCTTACTCTCTTACGTGAGTCTGTAGAGAATAGAAGTTTATTAATATACTTAGGTTGTAATCCATCTGCAGCTAACTCTAAATAGATATTAACTAATTCAATTACAACATTCTTTTCCTTGTCTGTAAGCTTAAAAGATCCTACCCATAAGTCTACATAAAACTTAACGTACTCATCTTGAGTTACATCATTACTAAATACTCTCATATTTCTAATATTTTTAGAAAGTAAACTAATTGAACTAACTCTTTTCCTATAAGAATTTGATAGTAATCTACTTTTGTGTTATTCTCTCTGTAAAGATAGCTTATGTTCTCAGAATCAACTATTGCTTCTTCAACTGATTCGTACGTATAAGTTGTTTTTATTAGCTTATCCACTATATTATTATTCTACTGTTTGTTATTGGTCCTGAGCACATGAAACACATCATCCCACAATTTCTTTGTTTATTTGCAAATTCACATGGACATAATCCACCTTCAGTACTCATTTCATTTTTAAACTCTTTTACAATAGAATATACTTCTTTTTCAGATACATTATATTGTTTTGCAGAATATCTAATTCCAGAGTTTAAAGCAGTTTCTAATATATCTTCTTTATTATCCATTTAATTGTTCTTTTAAGACTACTTTAAGTAGTTTCGTTCTAACTGATAATTCACCTTTCCAGAAAAAGTAAGGGGAGAGTATGTAATTTCCTTCTGAAACTAACAATATCTTTTTATCTATTAATCCTCTAAAAGCAGTTGAAAAACTACCATTATTAAGAATCTTTTCTCCTCCTATAATTTCTCTAAGCTCAATTCTTCTTTTAGACGTTATATATAGTTTATTTGTATTATACTCTACAATCTTAAATAAAGCAAATAATAACTTTATTTCTGTAGGAGATGTATCTGTAGATAATAATACAGAAGCAGAATTAAATATAATTACAAAATCCTCAGCTTTAAGTCTTTCAAAAGTTTTTACAACTTCTCCAGTACTTTCATCTAAAGTTTCTGTAATTATATTTTTCTTCCAGCTTGTCATCGTTATCTAATCTCTAGTACACCAAAATAATTTTCATATTTTTCTATAAACTCTTCTTCAGTTATTAATAGAATATATGATTCTCCAGATTTAGTTTGAATATTAACACATTCAATTTCTATTTTATCTGTCATATAGGTTTTTCTGAATGTTTCTACATCAGCTAAATCTAGATAAAGATCAACTATCATAACATCAGCAGATTCTTCAGAATTAGGAATACCTAATCTATCTAATTCCTCAGACTGTGCTATATCGTATACTTCTATTTGAAACTTATGTAATACTTTCATCGTTTTTTATTTCTTTAATAAAACCTTCTAATTTTTCAAGTACTTTTAAATACTGATTTATTACTTCAATCTTTCCTTTTATAAATTCTGTTGATTGTTCATAACTTATTATATTTAAATGTTTAAAACTATTGTTAATTCTTTCAATAACAATTTCTCTTAATGTAACATAGGGTTTTAAAGATTCCTCTTTTGTCATATTAACTAAGTTTATGTAAAACAGTATGTATCATAACAGATTCACAGAATACACCTGAGAACTTCACAGGAACACCTGGAGCAGCTACAATAACATAATCACCTATTTTATAATTAGGTTCATCAGGATGAGCAGCAATTACTCTAGAATAAAAACCATCTCCTACAGCATAATCTTTAGTTTCAAGTAAAACTAGTTTACCTCCTTTTTTTAGTTTCATTGTAGCATCATCAGGAGTTTGTATAACTAGTCTTCCTAAAGTAGGTGTACCTTTAACTACAGGTCTTTCTGTTAAGAAAATACCATCAATCCATTTTAATTCTTCAATTTGCTTTTCCATTGTTTGTTTATTTTAATTTATTTAATTGTTTTAATTTCTACTTCATTTTCCATCATACTTTTAACTATAAAATCTCCAGCTATTACAAGTAAATCTTCAGTACCTGCTAATTTTTGTTTAACTTCTTCATATGTTAAAGCTGTAGAACTATGAAATTCAAATTCATATTGATTTATTTGCATTTTTTGACCATCAAAAAAGATAAACATTTTATCTTTTTCAATTACCTTTCCTCTATACTTAAAAGGCATGTGATATGATCCTAGTTCCATATTATTATTTATTTGATTGTTTTTTAATTCGTTGTAATTCAAATCCCAAGTGGAATTTAGCTTCTGATAAGTGAGTAAAAGTATTAGTTACACAAATAACCAATTTTCTTTTAGTTGTTGGTATAACAAACTTTTCTACTTCTATAATAGTATTTTCTATCTCAGTTTTTAACCAATCTACTTTTTCAATATGATTCATTTCTTGATAATTTTCAGAAATAAAATCTTTTTCAATAATTTTAGGAATTCCATTTACTTTACCTAGACAGACGCCTTTTTTATTTAAAATATCTACAGTAGGTTCAATATCAGATACAGTTTTATATCCTGATTTATAAGGTGTTTTATCACCTAACTCAAATAATACTTTACCTAACCAAGCTTTTGCTAGAATAAGTGAGTTATAAGACTTGTTTATTTCTTCAGAATTGTAATTTGCATAATGTCTATAACCCTCTTTGTTTTTTTCAAATAAAGGTAATAATCCTTTAGTCAATTGAGCTAATCCATCAATTTTAACACGTAATTCTTTAATTTGATCTATCATATTTGTAGAGATTTATTCACAGGGTAGTAAGTTTTATACTAAAAGTAAAGAATACTGACTTTCAGTACTCAAATATAGACTAAAATTTGGAGTAAAGCAAACAAAGTTTGCAATAGACCAAACATATTTTGCTTTGAAGCAAACTTACATGTACCCTCCAAGTCTGATTATCAATTACTTAACAAGTAATATGTATCTTATCTGATATACATATATTTAATTTAATAATAAAACAATAAAAACAAGGAGGACGAGCGAAGCGAGACCGAACTGTGTACATAGGTAAGAGTATAACAGATAAGAATAGAGTCCTGAAAAAGGGATTGTGGGGTAGTTTGAAATTTAAGATCCTGGTAGAGATAATAATTTTTTTTATTTTTTAAAAATCATAATTATTTTTTTCTGTGGAATAGATATCTCTAGCTAGACACCATATAATACCCCCACTTAACATTGAGCTGACTTACCCCCGTATGGTTAGTAGAACGTTAAGGATTTGCGGGAATAAAACATGTTCTTAACATATAAATAATCGTCTAACAATCAGTTAGTACGTTACTTCAATCCAGAAAAGGAGAGAGTTGAGTTATCAGTTAATCAATCACTTACAAGATAAGCTATGATATGATCCTGTCGTCTCTATTCTTTTCTGGATATTCAATAACATATACTATTGCCCTCATACATAGACAGTTAACTACATAGATAACAGCGTAACATACAGATAATCATACTGTTATAACGTATCTATTGGGTTGTAGCGTGTAATCCATCATAACTACCTAAGATTTTATGTTGTAAGTGACTGATAGAGTGATGGTTAAACCTCTCTCCCACATATCTCTCTCATACTAAAACCATACATAGTACATACAACGCATATATTATTGAATAAATCTAAACATTCTTAAATCATACATAACTAACAATCTAAACACATACAACTATGAAAACTCTACAATTATCTCTACAATCAAACAAAAAGACTATTATCACAGCAACAGTATGTACAGTATACTTTGTACTTATGACTACTCTTGCTATATCAGTTTGTCAATAACACTAAAAACCTTGGTACACAATATCAATACATTATACTGGGCAGTAAGATCCTTATATAACTGTAAATGAATTGTGTACCAAACTCTTAATATTATATAATTCCATTAGGATAAGATCAACCTAAATCATATGATGCTGACTGTAAGTGACTTGTCTACCTAGGATATAGAAAAAGTACCGCAGAGGAAAACTATAAGTTATGTAACAATAACGAAGATGTAAGTACAGAATCTTGATATTAATCATTGATAGATAAAGCAAATTATATAATATTAAACTCTTTACTCTAATCAAGTAAATAAACTCCTATCCAATTAAACAGGATAATATCATGATATTATAATCATATTACATAAACAAAGCCAGGTTAGTGGAGTAATTACCACAAGTTATCCAGCAAGGGATGAATATGTAATATCAAGGGTTGTAACCTTGTAGAAGTTCTATATTCATATGAATATTCGGACCACAACGTCTGTGGATTAAAACAAACAATTAAATACTACAATCATGTCAACAACAACTTACAACACAAAATTAGCTCAAGCTGAAAAATTAGTATTAGTACAACTTGGTAAAGTTAAATTACCAGTAGCATCAGTAACTTCTCCATTTGTAAAAGAAACTGCTGTTGGTAAAATTGACGGTTACAGACACTCAATTCTTATCAACTTCGCTGCTTACGATCCACGTAATGCTGAACGTATTGCTGAAGCATTCCAAAACGGTGAATTAGAAGAAGCTGATATCAAAGGTATGACGTTCACACACGAAATCCTTGTAACTGACAGCAATCCTAATCCTGCTATCCCTGTAAAAGGTGATACAATCGAAGCGATTATCGACTTCGCAACAAAAGCTGGCGAATTCGTTCTTGATTCTGCAGAAAACAAAATTATGTCTGTTAAATCATACATGGTTCCTGCGGCTAAAGAACTTAAAGCTGGTGGTTTATTCAATAAAGCTTCTGCAGATAGAGTTTCTATTCCTGTAGAATCTGCTGAAACAGTAACTGTTAAAGCTTAATTAACTGAGGGAGATTAATTTCTCCCTCTTTATTTACTAATCTATGTCACAAAAAACTATACTTAGACTAATACTATTAGTTATAGTATTAGCAATAATATTTGACTCAACTTTTTAAAACCTACAACTATGGTACAATATCAAGGAATAATCATGACCGTAACTGATTATCAGAACTATGACAAGAAATAACATAAAAAGAACTTTAATTAGTTCTCTTTTCTTTATATACAACAGTTAAATTAAGATCAATAAATGAACAAATCATATAAAATATTAAAAATGCAAAATGAATCATTAGGTATATATACTAACGATGAAAAAATGGATTATATTGCAGATTTACCTAAAAAAGCAACTTGGTTTAAAAATGGTAATATTATAACAGATAAAGAAATATCAATAACACCTATGTATGATAAATATGAACCATATACATTTAAATACAATGCTGTTTGGTTTAAATGCCCATTATGCGATCAATTACATATTTCCAACAGTTAAATCTCATCCAATAAATGATAACACACATTGAAAACAGTCTTAAAATAACCTCTTTAAAAGAATTAAGAATAGTATTTAAACCTACGTTTGTAGAATTATATCCTAATCTATCTGGTAAATCATTTAATTATCACTTTGATAATTATATAAATAATATATTATTACAGAAAGATAATTCCTTTCTTTTTTGTGATACAATAAAAGATGAATTAGAAAGATTTAAATGGTATGTAAATAAAATATACAATAATTAAATTTCATTCAAACTATGAACATAAACGATTTTAAAGATTCACCAAAAAGAGTTTGGGTAAATGCTCCATCTACTAATCAAATTCATAATAAAATACATGGTAAAGTAGGTATTGGTGTATATAGAAAATATAGTAGTGGACAAGAAGTTGTTTATATATATTTTACAGAAGGAGATACAATATCTATGCTAATAAGCCCAAACTTATTAGAATTAGAATCATTAAGATATCCAAAACCAAGTTAAATCTCATCAAACTACCTAAACTTTTAACACAATGTTTAAAATAGTAAATATTATATCAATAATACTTATTGTAATAGGAAATATTTTATACTTTAAAAAAAAACCAAACTATTCTATCTTTGAGGCTTATTATACTTCTGTATATCTTATAATTTGTATAAACGCAGCAGTTTTAGGAGTTAAACTTGCAGAAAAAAATAATACTGGCAACAGTTAAATTAAACTTAATAAATCAATAACAATCTTCAATCTATCCAGTTCAAAGGCTGGAAACTTCTTGGGTGACGATTGCACATACCTTAGCATTAAGGCTCGAACATGGGACCGAGTACCTCGTAGCAATTTGGAAGTAGTTTTGATGATCGTTGATAAGTAAAACATCAGTCGTGAGATGGATATTGTTGGATTATCTAGAAAGCTAAACGAATAGCTAGACTTAAAGTGGCAATCGAAAAAACAAAATCACTTATCAACGATAAAAACCATAGATTTAAATAATACAATAATGGGAAAATTATTAGAAATACTCGAAAAACAATTAAAAACAAACAACATAGATTATAAAACAGATGCTAAACACTGTCTTATAATTTATAATAAATTAAAAGAAATAAATAATAACCATGTTTGGGAATCTGATTGGAATCCTTTAACAATAGTATCGTTTATAGGAAACTATCCAAACTCTGAAAAAATATATAAACCCAATGCATTAGGATATATTTTTTTAAAAGGAATTAATTAAACACTTTAACAACATAACTCATGAAAAATATTAAATGTAATGTAGTTATGTTAACTACTGAAAATCCAAGTGAAATTGCTTTAGATATAAAAAATAAATGGCTATATAAAGGTCATAAATTATCTTACAATCACCAACATCTTTATA
>Ga0326734_1000002_pt1 | contig 95346 bp, 101 predicted proteins | sample 15_GP2_1315_FD_207944 | JGI IMG/M metagenome (GOLD analysis project Ga0326734, IMG submission 207944) | Glacier ice microbial communities from Ngari, Tibet, China - 15_GP2_131.5 | ecosystem: Environmental > Aquatic > Freshwater > Ice > Glacier | place: China: Ngari, Tibet | collected 2018-07-18 | reverse complement strand
AAGTTCTGTATTCACATAAAGCTAAGATTCCCATTAATGTAGTTGTCTTAGCTCCACCTGCTACTGCTTGAATTAGAATGTTACTGTCTGTATTTGTCCAAGTGTCATATACAGTTTGTTGTCTTATGCTAGGAACCATTAGTCATCTTCTAGTATTTGGTCAATGCAGCTGTAACACATTTCTCTTTCATGTTCAGGAGAACCTCCTTGCTCAATTTCTGTTACACATAAGTCATATAACTGTTCAGCTTCAGTAGCAAATAAAGGATGATCTCTTTTAAAATCATCTACGTATTTCCTTAATTCTTCCATAATTAAATAATTTTTTCTGTGATTAATATTTCTTTTACTCTTTTGATTAATTCTTCAATTGTACTATTATTAACAATATTATAGTCAAATGTAGCATTATCTAAAGCTGTTTCAGATTCATGTAGTTTTCTATGAACTTTTACAGGAAAAGTTTTACCTGTAATAGAATTAGTAATTACATCAAGTCTAATAACTCTAATAGTAAGACCATTTCTTTGTTTAACAGCTTGTAATTCATTAGGAAACCTAGTATCAGTGATAATCCAGTTTGGAAATTTTAAGTCTCTGGTTGGACCAGAATGAGATTTCATTAAATATTCACTCATTAAACTATTTACCCAAATATTAGGATGAATTATGTTTCTACCACATTCTGTACCAAGTAATTGAAGAAGTAATCTAGGTGTAAGTTTGACTAATTTAAAGTTTTCTGTACCTGTACTTTCATAATAAGGTAAAAGTATAGTAGAATATTCACCATCTCTTTCAAGTTGCCAATACCACCATTCTTCTCCTAATTCTTTATTTTTAAAATCAGAATCTTCAAGTTGTTCTCTGATACAGTTAATGAGAATACAAACAATATCTTTAAGTTTATCAGCCCATTTTTTAATTTTAGCTGTTGGAGTATCAATACCATCAACCATTATACGAAGAATACTTTCATTAGAAGCTAAAGGAAAATCTCTATAAGCTTGAATAATTTTACCTACTGTATCTTTTCCACTTCCTATTCTGCCACTTACTGATATAAGATTAGTCATCTATTCCCTCCAATACTTCCCCACCTACAATGTCCTGACTTAGACATTCAGTGCAAACTGTTTCTCTAACTGAAGAACCAAAATCTTCTCCACAACTTCTACATCTGTAATAAAATTTAGCCATTTTGATTTAGTTTTAAAATTAAATAAGAGTGAGGCCTTCGCACTTACCTCACTCTTATTTTAAATATTATTTAGATGCTTTAAAGCTAAATACTTCTCTTGCAGAAATAGTAATAGCAGCACCTGTCATAGGGTTTCTACCTTCTCTAGCTGGTTTTAATACATTAGAAAATGTACCATAACCTTGAATAGTAAGTTTCTTGTCAGCAATTGCTAAAATTTTAACTGAAGAAAGTACAGCTTGAATACTTTCTTCTGCTTGTACTTTAGTTTGTCCTGTCACTGCTTGTACTGCAGCTGTTAATTTTGAATTATTATTCATAATGTAGATTAGAGGTTAACCTATACCCCCTCAAGGTTTTTTACAATTAAAAACTTCTTTATGCTTTTGAGGTGGAAAATCATGTTCTCCGCCTTCATGTAATAAATCTTTTAGAGTAATGTTAGAATTATACATATGATTAAGATTGTTTACATGAACTCTACCTGTATCATCTGTCTTATTTATAATATTTCTAGCAGCTTCTCTGTTTTCAGTAAAGAAAAGATTAACTTCTTCTTTACTATACATTTTACTGTATTTCCCTTGTATGAATTTATCATAAGCATCTGCTAATTTTTCAGGATAAGATATTGCAACCATGTGCATTCTACCTGTTTGCATGTTGTCAAATGCATAATCTAAAGCATAAAAGGGTTGTAATTTAATCCAAGAAAGAAATGAATTAAATGAATTTGGTTTTACCAATTTATCAATTAATATATAAATTAATTTTTGTCCTTCAAAGTGTGTACCATCCAGTAAAACATCATGCACACCAAAAGCTAAAGGATGAATTAAATTAAATTTAGCCTTAAAATCATTACCTAAGTATTTTAAACTAGGTAATAGATATTTAATAGTTTTATTCTCAACTGTTTGTCCTATTTTTATTTCCATAATCTAAGACATATCTACTATTCCTTCCCAGGTTAATAAAATAGGCTTATCTTTTGAAAACTGAATAAGTTTTTCTTCATGCCATCCATTTTCTTGGTAAAAAAGATAATCATCCATAAGTTCTTCAAAACCTGGAACTTTATTTTGCATAGTAACTTGTACAGGTGGAATAGAATACTTAAAAGCTGACTCTATCAATTTCACTGCTCCTCTACCATATCTTCCAATGTTAAGAACTTCATCAGTAAGTTGAAATGCTAAAGGTTTCCCTTGAAAGGTGGTACTTTCAACTACAAAGATAAATGGTTTTATGATATCAGAGTCTTCACTAATGTTAAAACATTTATGCAAAGCTAAAGTATACCAAGCTGCTTGAATGTCATATCTTCTAAGTTTTAGGCTTGCCATAAAATTGTAAGTATCATCAAACATTGTCTTAAAATCTATTGGGGTAATAGATTTAATATAAGGTTCAATTTCTTCACCTTCTATAAAAGTTATTGTGCTTTTTTCTACAATAACCATATCCAATAAAGCTTTACACTCTACTCCTTTATGTTCAAAATAAATTGGAAATTGATAATAAACTTCCATATTATTATTTTCTTCAAAGCTACTTCTATTGAAAAATCTAGAGGTTCTAGGATTAGTCTTTAAAGACCTAACTATATTCCAAATAGTTTGGCTTTGGGCCCCATCTATAATGGTTTTTCCATAAGAACTACACAAATCAATAAAATACCCTTCAGTAACTTCAGTAGTTAAATTCTTGATTTTAGCAGGATTTCCCCAAGTTCTTTGCCAGTCCATTTGTGCAGCAGCATCTAGTAAATAGGTTTCCCAATTAGCTAAAGTACCAAAGAAATCTACAAAAGATGAAATTGGAGTGACATCAACAACTAAATCTGTAACTTCATTAGATTCTAGGTTTTCCCAACCCCAGTCTTTTTCTTGTCCCTCAGTAGGGGCCACTACAGTAGATAAATATTCTTGATAATCTTCAAGAATTCTAACATGAACTATATCTAATATAGCTATTATGGCATCTGAAGGAGTTTTTTCAACAGTAGAAGTATAATATTGCTCTTCAAATTGTCCTCTTTCTGCAGTTAGAATGCAATCTACAGCAGAACCTATAACAAAATGAGATGCTTTTGAATCTACTTCTTTGTGATAAGCTGAGAGATTACCTAGAAGTTTTTTTAATGTAGATTGTCCTAAACTAGGTGAATCAAAATATTCTTGTATGCTTTCCTGATTAGTTATAAATACCATTGTGATAGTGTTTTGATATGATTTCTTTAATAAAAACTTCTAAAGTCACACACACAATAGTTTTAAACTCAGAATTAAGATCAAACTTGAATTCTTTCATACTAAGATATTCTATTTTTGAACCTTTATTTCTCCAATAATCAAATTGTTGTAATGACATATAAACTATCTCATTTTCAGGCAACCTATTTTGCTCTTTTTCTATTGTCTTATAGTGGAGCAATATATTAGGTTTACTTGCATTTTCATGTCCAGTAGGGAACATAAGTCCAATACAATGTTGCATACTTAGCAACTCCTTCCCAGGATTCATATTGGTTTGTTTACCAGCTTTAACTTGTACATTAAAGGGTAAATTCATTAAATCTATTTTAGCATTATCATGCTGGCTGCTAATATGACGAGAGGGAATACAATGCTTAAATCCTATATCTCTAAATAACTTAGAGTACATTTTTTCTGCATTGCTTCCCATTGTCTTATTTGTCTTTCCTATTCCCATGTAAGTAATTGTTTTACTTATTAACAAATTATAAACTTACAATACCTTTATTATATTAAAAATCTAATTCTATAGTATCAGAGTCTACACTTAGTGGAAGCTCCTCAAGATAAGGATCAACTTCATAAGAAGTTTCTACTATACTAATAGGTGGTATATCAATATGTAGTTTAGTTTCTTCTGACACTCTAAAGAAAGATTTGACTTCATTTCTAAGATGAAAATCTAATTCAGTAACAGAATTAAATCTTAGTTTAAATGGAACTGCAAAGGTATTTTTTTCTATTACAGAAGAAGGTAAGAATCTTACTTCCATTCCTTTTTCATAGCAGTCATTTAAATAAATATTTTGAAGTCTTCTATAAAGTACTGAATGTTTTTTATTTGTTGCCAACTCACTTGAAATAAACAAAACAAAATTATCATAAGTAAAAGTACTTTCATATTCAGATAAGTATGATGAAACTTCCTGATTATCTTTATAACATTGTTTTTTAATGGTTAAAGCTAATAATATATCACCTTTATCATCTGTAATAAAACCTTTAGTAATAAAATACGTAGAAGAAGTAAAAACATATTTACTTACATTTCCATAATTTAATGATTTCATAATATTAGCACTAGAAGTACTTTTAGAAATAGCAGATGACCTAGGAGGTTTACTGTAAGTAATAACTGCATTATAAGAATACTCTGCGTATCTCCTCAATTGATGAAAACAAATAAAAGGTAAAAAATCATTACTCACAAGGTTAGATTGTCCTTCTGAAGACATTTCATAACTTCCTGAATAGCTTCCAGATATTATAATTGGGTCTATTTCCATAAAAACTAATTATTTAAAGTAGTTAATGTCATTGGAGTATAGAATTCATAATAAAAAGGTACACTCCTAAGATTTCTTCTCATATACAAATTGGCAATATGATTAGTAAAAATACCAACCATGTGACTAGCAATCATAGCTGCTGTATGTGAAGATTGTTTCAAGGTACATGGTAAATCTTCAACTTGACTATCATCAAACAGGTAAGTCTCATACTCAGCAATTCTGTCTGGTGTTACAGCAAATATTTGTAATTGTTCTAATTCTAATCTACCATCAATAAAGATAGGAGTTACAGGACAATTAGGAATAGACCTTTTCCATACTTCAAAAGCTTCTTTTCTAGCTAACATATTGTCAAAAGCTGAAAACATGAAATAATGAGTAGGAGAATTTAAATCTATTTTTTGAGCAAAGGTAGTAATCTGAGTATTACAGAAAGAACTAGTTATATCAGCTAAAGCCAATACTTTAAGTTTGTTTACATCTTCCTTTCTAAATAATTGTCCACCAAGATTGTGCTCTTCAATTGTATCATAATCATACACAATAGGGCTAAAACCAATTCTGGCTAGAAAAAAAGTTAACCATGAACCAATTCCACCAGCTCCACCAATCATAACAGATTCCTTATCTTTAGGAAACCAGGCAGCATCTTTAAATCTATTAAACTGTTCTTGCATCTTTTTCAAAAGTTTTTACCATTAGTTCTATTACTTTAATGGTAGGGTTAATCATTACAGTCATTGTATTAGGAAGATCATAAAGTAAATCTAGTACTTCATAACAATCAATAATAAATTCTGTGTCATCATTTTCTGGAAACATAGCAAAATAAGTTTCAGCATAAGCTAATAATGCTTTTTGAGCTATATCTAAAGGTTCTACTTCAGAATCTAAGAGAGCTAGTAAAGCATCTTCTAATGATTCATCAGCTAAAGGTTGAGTAGAATTACTAAACAAAGAAGTTGTAAAAATCTGTAACTTATCTGCTTTTTCTTCATAGTCATCCTCTTCTTCTTCATCTTCTAAAGTATCTAAAGTCTGAAAGTCAACTCCATTAAAGAAATCTTTAAATTTAGAATTAATATCAGGTTTATTATTTACTGTTAAAGGCATGTGTGGAGATTTCCCAGCAACATGTTTAGTAGGAACTACCACAGGTTTAATTACAGGCTTGGGAATAAGAATTTTTTTTACTTTATCAGCAAAACTTTCTTCTACAATAATGTCTATTTTAGGTACTGTAATACCACAATTGTAAACATACATTTTTTCTTTTTCAAAAGTAAAATCTTTCTGCTCCATAGCATAAGGTTTTCCTGCTTCATCTAAAGAGAAATAATCTACTTTTTGTATAGTGGCACTAGCATTAGATATAAAAGCTACTTTAGCTGTCATTTCCATGTAATTGTTAACTATAAGAGAAAGATAGTAATTGTAAGCAGGACAACTATCATTTAATTCTTCCATATCTGTATGGGAAAAGAATACATTCATTACATTATGGCTATGAATATGACCTACTTTATATTTCATTCTCTTAGGGTCTTCCATAAGGTAATCAATAAACCTATCATCTAGATCATAAGAAGTAAAAGTCTGAGTACCTACATCTAAAGGTAAAATGTCTTCTATTTCAATTTTAAAGGTAGAAGGGTCTTTAATACTTCCTATTACAGAGTAAAATAAAACTCCTGACCATTCTACTTTTGGAATACTCTTACACAAGTACTGTATTTTATGAAGAATTTTAAGAGATATGTTCAAGGGCACGATACTTGGCAATTGCACTATGTCTAATGACTTTGGTTTTGAGTATGCTTTCAAGGGAGGTGTGTACATTTTTTAAAAATTGAGGGTGAACAATATAATTTTCTAGTGGAACTTCAGTCAAAGTTTTTACATCTTCTTTGATATTAATGTATTTTTTCTGACCATTGTAAATCATGTAAGCTCTTTCACTACCATATAAAACTTGGGGAATAGGTTGTTTTTGAAGAGCTTCACTATTGGGTCTGTAATAATTCTTACTTTCAGCATTATAGATACATAAGACATTATTAAATAAATTATCTTTAAGAAAAGGAACGTTTAATATACTGTCTTTGACAAAATTTTCAAATACATCATCTGCTTTAATCTTATAAGTATTGTCAGCAATGTAATATGTTAAAGGTATATCAGACTTCATTCTATCTTCTAAAAAAATATCTCTATCAGTATTGCTAGGTACACATGCTATCTGTGTAGAAGGATTTATATTTCTAATATAAACGTAGGGTGAACCAGAAAGACTTTCCCATCTTAATGTAGCATCTACTTCATAAAGAAATCCTTCTAAAGCTCTAACTGTAAAATTATCTCGTAAAGTAGATTCTAAAATGGATAAATCACCATACCCTATACAAAAATCTTTTAAACTAAAAGGCTCTGACATAATACATAAAGCTGTGTTTTTAGTTAAATGACTATGACAATATGAAGCATCAAGTTCTTTCCTAAAAAGACTTGTTCTAGTTCCTCGTATTCTTTTAATATAAAATATCTGTGAATTCATAAGACCAATAGGATATGACACAATTAAATCTGTAATAGTATGCTCTAAATCAGTTGAGTTAGAAATTTTAATAACAGGAAAAACAGTAAAAAAATCTATTTTATATTTTGTTCCATATTTTTCTATATGAATATCCCAGTCATTTCCATATCTTCTATTAAAACCATCTACCATGATGCTAATAAAAACTTTAAAGTTTTCTTTTCTTTCAGGAGTAGTTATTGATGAATCTCCGTGAGTAATAACTTTACCTGTATCTATCAGCTTATTAAGCCACTTTTTACTTTTCGTTAAAGAAAGCAATCTAGCTGAATGTATAATTCTATCTAATGGTGTATAGGAATCTATATAATCTTTATTTGAAGTTAAATTCATAATTAAAAAAAATAAAAAAGTGAGAACACTTCTGCTCTCACTTAAATTTATAAATAAAATAAAAACTATAGTCCTAGAAACTTAGCTTCTTTAGCTAGTCTTTCTTTTCTAGCTCTAACAGCTTGTTCAGCTTCTTCTTTAGCTTTCTTTTCAGCAGCCATACTAGCTTCTTCAGCTAATCTTGCTTCTTCTCTTGCTTGAGCTCTACCTTCTTCTGCAGGGTCTACATTGTTAGTAGGAACTTCAGTAGTAGTTGCAGTAGAATCTTCTTCAACAGCATTACTTAATCCTGCTATTTCATCCTGAATCATCTCTATTCTATCTAAGACTTCACTGTTACCAGTGTTACCTCCAATTTCAATAAGAAGTGCAGAAATTTTACCTACTCTGTCAGCATTAGTAACTACTACTACTTTAGCTTGAACAACAGTTTCAACAATATCAGCTACATTTAAAGAAGCTTCAACAACTTCAGAAACTTCTACTACTTCTTCAGAACCTGCTTGTTTAGGCTTGTAAGAAGCATGCAATTCTTTCAAATCAGCAGTAGCTTTAGTTGTGTAATTCTTATCTTTGTTGAAGTGATCTTTAGCAACATCTCCATCAGTTGCAATAAAACCACTAATAGCAGCTCTAAGTTCTTTATAACTTAGTTCTGCACCAGATTTAGTTTCTTTATTTCTTATAAAGATTGTAAAATCTGTAGTAGGTAGGATAGCTAATTTGTTAACTAAATCCATTCTTGTGTTACCTTCAGTACATAACACTTTGTCTATAGAATAACCTGCTTTTTGAACTTCAGGAATAAATTCTCCCCAAGTAACAGCATTTGAAGAAACATCAACAGGGTCTGAATTACCTCTTGTTGCATAAATAGTAATAATTCTTGCTACTTGAACATTTTCAACAGCAGGTGTTGTATTTGAATCTGACATTTTTATTTTTTTTAAAATTTACCAATTAATTTGTACTTGATTATTTTTCATCAAGATTGTATTGACATAATGAAAGTGATTACATCCTAAGAAACCTGCATTAGTAGAATAACACTCTGCTGCAGGGTGAGATGCTTTTAAAACATAATTGAAATAGGGATTACTAGGTATTCCTCCTATAGTTTCTTTACTATAGTTTTTTACATTGAAAATAGTCTTATGAGGTATATATGTAGTGTAAGATTGAGCTTTCTTACCCCATAATAACCAGATACAAGGATTATTAATAGCAATAAACTTAATTACTTGGCTAACAAATTCATTCCAGTATATCAAATGACTTCCAGGTTTAGTAGATTCAACAGTTAATGCAGTGTTTAATAAAAATATTCCTTGTTCTTCCCAATGACCTAAAGTTTTCCAAGGAGTGTCATAATTATGACTATCTTTCAATCCTTCATCACTTAGTTCTCTAGCTATTATACCTAGACTTGGTGGAGTACTAATATTCTCATTTACTGCAAAAGCTAAACCATTTGCTTGACCTGGACCATGATAAGGGTCTTGACCTAAAATAACTACCTTAATTTTGTTTAAAGGCATTCTGAAAACTCTAAAGATGTTTTCTTTATGTGGGTAATATACGCAGTTAGGCAAAATATTTGCACTAAGTTCTGCTAAAGAATCTTGATGTAGCAACCCAAATAAGGGTTTCCAAGAAGCATGAAAGTGATCTAAAGGGTTCATTTATGTAAAAGTGTTTAAAAAATTGGTTAATTCTGGTTTACCTTTCCTTAGATACAAATCTGAGGGGTCAGATATTTTTTCACTAAGCAATCTTTCAGGAAGATGTAAAGATTTGGCTTTGCCTTTAGAAATTGAATTTATTATGTCTGTTATGTCCCTAGCAGCTTTAATTCCTGTTTCATCATTGTCAAAAAAGACTAAAACATTTTTAAAATTCTTTATTAGAAAGGTTAAGTTTTCTAAGCTAGGAACCATTCCTTCATTTTGGAACCATCTGACATTTTTACCTTCATTTTTCAAGACTCTGTAATCTTTGTAGGCTTTAGAAATGATTAGTTGTTCACCATACTGTAAAGAAGTAGTACCACCTATATCTTCTTTATTGCATGTAGTTATGAATCTTTTCTTGCCTTCCTTCTGGGGGAAGTATAGTTTTTTCCTACCTTCTAAAAAATCTGTGTAAGCATAAGAAATATCAGGACAAGTGGCACTGAAATTACCAAACTTTGTGTTCAAAGCATGATACCTAGAAATTGGAAAGACTTTATCTTCTATTAATTGAGACTTAGTAACACCATAAGAAGACCAGTAGGCAGCATCTTTGGAATTAAAAATTCTTGGTTCAATCAATAATTTTACAGCCTTTCTTTCTTTCTCTTGAACCTGTATTTCTATACCATTAGCAGGAATGATATTCTTACCTTCTATTAAATGTTTAAATATAAAATCTAGTGTTAAGTAGAAATTAGGAAGCTTAAAGTAAACTTGTACACAATCAAAGCAATCAATGTTAAGCATTTTAATGCCATTAATTACACAAGGATTAGCAAAATCTACAAATCTAAGTTTTCCATCTATGTTATATAAAAACCAACAACCAGGTCTAGTATCTTTTCTAAAAGGGGACTTTACATACTCAAACTCTTCGGGAAGCTCTTTAAATACTAACTTGAAAATGTCCTCTTGGGTTACGACATTAAGAATATCTTCTTTTTTAATAAAACCTCTTTTACTTATATTGTCAGATGTGTAATCATATTGTTTCATAAATAATGTTTATATCCACAAATTTAAAACAAAAGAGGTTAAGATAATAATTAATTAAACACCATCCCAGTTAGAAGATGTTGCTGCTCCAGGAGCAATAGGTGCTATACCTGGTGCAGTAGCTGGCTTATTAGCTTGACCTACAATTTGTTGAGTACCCTTGTTACCTTCCATAAAAGAAGAATCTTTTGCAATAGGGTGAAGTTGGCCATTAGAATTTTTATAAGATAAGGCTCCATCAGCAGCTCTTTCTTCAATCCATACTCCAGGTTGAGCAGGCTCAATAAAACGTCCACCTTTCATGTTCTTTGGCAAGGTTGGATAAGTTTTATCATTCAAAGTACCATCAGCTTTTTTACTAAAATCCCATTGGTATTCTAAAAACACATCTAGAGCTCTGTTTTCAAATCCAGCTGGAAGTAAAGAACATAATCTAGTTACATAATCAGCAAAAGATGCAATATTTGAACCTAAAGCACCTTGAATTTGAGCATCAGTTACTCCAACAGATTTAAGAATGTGAGTAACAACAGCTTGTTGTTGCATTCTTTCTGCATTTAAAGCATTGATAGCTTCAGCTGTAGTAAATTCTGATACTTCAACATTTTTGATGTACACTCTAGTAATTGGAGAAATCCACATAGGAAAATCTCTATCACCTACTTTAACAGTAATTTCAAGAGCTTCTCTAACAGTATCACCTTCTTTAGAAGTGTTAGGATTGTAAGCAAATTTAACTAAAGTACTGTTACCAGCATTAAGTCCAAATTTACCTCCTGATTTACTTTTTAATCCTTCATCTGTATCTGAAGTATAACCATAACCTTGAATTTGTGGCATTGTTGAATCCGACATAATTTTTAAATTTGTAAATATTAATATTAGGTTTTATTATAGTATGCGCAATCTATTTGGAAATTACTTCCAGTTTGAGGTAGAAACTTCTTCACCTATTTCACCTTGAAGATTATCAGCAAAAGCTTGATTAGCTTCAGTTGTAACTACATCTTCAGCAACTACTTCAGTCATAGCTAAAACAGCTTCTTCTGCAATTACAGCTTGTGTAGCTGTTTCAACTACTTCTCTGTCATCAACTAATTCAAGTTCAAAAACTCTTTTAGTTTTTAATCCTTTTAAAGCTGGATGGGACCAAACTTGCTCTGCCATTACTGACATGGGAACACCATAGTATTCTGCAATTTCTTTTCTTGTTTTACCTTCTTTAAGAAATTGTTGGCATTGAATAATGCTAACTTTAGGCTTAACTGCTGTTTCTACAGCTTCTGTGCTTTGATCTGTGGACATAATGAATGGATATATATATAAAAATTAATAATTCTTTTGTAACTCTTTAGCTTGTAAGGCCAAAGCTTTGATTTTACTTTCTCTTTTAGCTAAGAAAATGTCAAATTGTTCTTGATCTTTTTTATTTACTTTGTTTATTTTCACAATAGTGAAAAAGATGCCAAGTAGAACACCTAGTATAAAAACTAGAATAAAAAAGATAGCTATAACTTCTATTGAATAACTTTGCATAACTAGTAAGTTAGAAGTTTATCCAAGATCATTTTATAGTCATTGTCTATCTTTCCCTCAAATAGACCTTGTGGACTTCTGGCAGTATTAAAACCACTGTTTTGAGTTTCTAAGAAAAACTTAGTTTCAGAACCTTCTTTTTCAACTCTACTATAGAATACAGATTCCATTTTACCCTCTAACTGCATTTTAGTACCCATAGTACCTAAGATTTTCAATCTTTCTTTAGTATCATTACCTACTTTATAGGTTTCAGTATGACCACTAATAAAAGCATATCTTTCTTCTTCAAACATACCTCTTTCAAGACCTGCTTGTATATGGGAGATAATATCAGAATAGTTATTAGGAATAACATGAAAAGGTGCTCTAGGAGTAACTTTTCTTCCATACTCTTCTGTACCACCTATCCAAGTTGGATTTTTCCTGTCTGTATTATACCAAATATTAGTATTATGCTCTAATGTTCTCATACCAGAAGATTTACCTGTTCCAGGTTCTCCTAATACAAGAATTAGTTCAAAACCTAATGCTTGTAAGTCAGCATTAAATGTGTAAATGTCTTGACCATAGTCTTTCCATTTATCATGTCCTGCTTTCTTTTTGTCTCTCATATACTCTTCATTTTGTATAGCTGTGAGAGTATCTATACAAATGGACCTTACCTTTACAGGTGCTGTTGGTGCTAATTGTGCACCTGCTTCTACTACTTCTGACATAAAATTAAATTACTAGTTGTTTAAATTGTTTTGTTGCACCTATCATATCCACTCTAAAATGTTGTGGATAAGCACAATGCCTGCTTTCTACTAAATGTATGGTTCTAATATTGGGGTGTAACAAATTATTCTTTACATCTTTAAGAGTTAAACTAAAATGTTTTTTAAGATTGTACTTATCATCATTAGGATTAAACATAGTAAAGATATAATTACTTTCTTCACTTAAATTACCTGTTTCTTTAATATCATCTGCAGTAGGAAAAAGTCTATCATCAGCATATTGAATTCTTTTGATGTCTGCCATATTTCTGTTAAGATGTATGATATGCACAAAAGAATAATTACAGGTATTTCTTAGTTCAGTAGAGTATTCTGCAAATTTATCAATAGTTTGTTTAAGATTAAAACCTCTTTCCAATACTAATTTTCTTAAATGGTCAGTAACAATAAGTGTAAGTTTAGCTGGATCATTAGGTTTATAACCTATCATTCTAGTAAATACTTTACCACCTGAACCTATACTTTCTTCATACATAAAGGTTCCTTGGGTTTTAGCATGAGCAATAAGCTTATTTCTAATTCCAGTAGGATTTTCTCTATTTTCTATAAAGGTTATAATTCCAGGTTTGATTTGAGTATTATCAGCAGAATATTCTCCAAAAAGAGGAATAATTCTAGTGTTATACACTGTTATAATCTTTTTAAGAATATCAGGTGTAACTTTTATAATCTCTCCATTATCATCTTGAACTTGACCCATAAGATAGCCAGATTCTAAAGGAATAGTTCTAAGGCCTTTCCAAGTAATTCCTTGAGGCAATACAATACTATCAATACCAAAATCTCTACTAAGAAAATGAGCAATAAAATCAAATTCTTTACTAACTCTGTCAATTTCGTAAGAGTAATAAATTACTTCAAAAGGTAAATTGTTTTCTAAGGCATCAAGGCAGGGTTCAACTACAAAGCCAACATCAACAAAAGTAGATTTACCTACTTTAGGGCCAGCTGCAACAGTATAAACTCTGCCTTTTTGAATACCATTAATTGCTAAAGAAATAGCTTTTAAACCTTGTCCCATAGAAAGTCCTTTGTTGGAACCTGTTTGGCCTACTTTAAATTTCTCTATTAAATTCATTTATTGCATTTGATTTGAAATGTGAACATTAGATGAAACTTCAGATTTATTTTCTTCTCTATATCTATCTACCCATTCTTCTAAAGGTGAAGTTTTGTTTACACCTTTATCTTTATAGATAAAATAATGAGAAGTAATAAGATAAGCTGGGTCTGAGATAGTTCTAAAATACAAATTAGTGGCTCCAATTATTTCATCAACTCTAACATCAGGATTCTGAGCAAAAAATGCTTTCATCCTTGTAAGACAAGAAGATTTAGTTCCCTTTCTGAATTTATTAATATTCTCAAAACCTTCCATCCAAGTAATTACCCAATCCCATTTACCTTTAGCTTCTTCACTTATTAGAAAAAGAGGAATATTCCACATTAGAAATTTGTTTTCATCTAATCCTAAAATATTAGTTGTATTCATTTTCTGCACCAAAATAATAGGAGTATAAGAAGGAATACAGCCAAAGTATACAGAAATTAAATAAGATATTCCATCTTTTTCATCTATTCCGAAATTCCTAAGAACTTCATTGATCATAGGATTTATCTCCATTTTATCTAAAATCTTTGGTTAATAATTCAGTTATTTTCTCAATATCATCTAATCCAAAAGTTTTATTATCAGGATGAATTACCATTATTCTATTTCTAGTAAAAATGGCTCCAGGATTGTCAATAGTAAGAAGAACTTCTTTGTTTGCAACTCTCAATTGAGAATCTTCAAACCTTAAATATGTTATTTTCATGTTATAGCTTTTAAGTCATTAAATTTAAAGTGTTCTATTTTACTACTATCAAAACTTTTCAAAGCATTATTAACCCAAATTTCATCTTGAGTTCCTTTAGCTACAATAATGTATAGGTGTCCTTCATGCCCAGGTCTAAATCTAAGAAGTCTACCTAGTCTTTGAACTAAATCTTTTTCTTTAGAATTTAACTGAATTATTAATCCACTGTCAAGACCTGTAAAATTATGTCCTTCATTAATTGCTTTTACACAAGATAACCTGTTAATTTGTTCAGCTTTAAATAAATTGTAAGCTAGATCACCAGATTTAGAATGATAAAAACCAGAACAAACTTGCTCTGCTTGAGAGATACTCCCACAAAAGATTAAACTTCTATCAGATAAAGGTATTACATTCTTAAGTAGAAATTCTGCAGCATTAGTCTTGCTTTTAAGACCATATATTACATGCATTCTTTTAAGAATAGTAAATTTAAGTTTTATTCTATCATTGGCAGACATCATAGAACCTTTATAATTATCTATAGTTCTAGTTAAGTATTCATACATACCTCTTTCTGTTTGAAAGAAAGGATTCTGTTTATTACCTCCTACTACATACTTATCAACAGCATCTAATTCAGTGTAAACTACAGTAATCTTGTATGGAGCTACAAATCCTAACTTGACAGCTACATCTAAAGTAAGATTGTAAACTAAAGGAATGTTTAATTTCTTTAAAATTTCAATCTTTTCCATGTCTGTAGGCAAAGTTGCAGTAAGTAAAACTACATTTTCTACAATATTATTCTCAAATAAGGTAGCAGATAAAGGTGTAATATTGTGGCCTTCATCTAAGATCAGTAAACTAATATTGTATGAGTCAATTTTAGAAGCTGAAGCATAACACAATCTTAGAGTTTTACTCCATAATTCAGTAGCTTCCCATTTATCATATTCCTCTTTCCAATTTTCATCTCTAAGTTTTTCAGTAGGAACTACTAAGCTTAGATTACTACTAAAATCAGTAGGAGCATAATGTTTAGCTAACATTACAGCTACTCTAGATTTACCTGCTCCTGTAGCCATTGCTACTAGACCTCTACCATTATTATTAACTACAGCATTAAAAGCTTCTTTTTGAACTTTTTCTCTAACTGCATTAACAAATAAGATAATATCTTCTTCCTTCTTGAGTTGTTTTCTAAGGACTTGTACCTCATCTGCAACATCAATAATAGAGCTGTTATTCTCCATAAGAGAATACAACTGTTTAAAAACTTTCTTCATGCTATAAATTGATTTAAATAACGTATTGGTATGATTACAGAGACTATAGGAGAACCTCCTTCAGGTCTTTCATCAACAATGCTTTCAAATACAGGATTACCCTTATTGTAAATGATAGACATTGGAAGCACTTCATAGGAATCAAATAAGGTTCCTATTACATTTGAAAGGTCTTGATTTTCAAACATAACAATTGGAGTAAACAATTCAAAATTAAAAAAAGGTTTTTCCATATAAGGTTTAATGACATGCTGCATAAGTGTCTCCAATATCTACAGAGACAGCTAATGGAACATTTAATTTTAGTTTATTATTAGTTTCTTGAATAGCTAGTTGTAAAGCTTCTTTAATTTCTGGAACATATTCTTTCAAGAATGGGACTAAAATTTCATCATGGTATTGTAAACAAATCTTAATGCCTTTATTTCTAACACATGCTACCCAAGTATCAAAACAAAACACACCTGTACCTTGATTTAAAGTAGAGAATATATCTTTTATATATCTTAGGGAATACCAGAACTTAGAAACGGGATTATATAACCACATAACTTTAATAGTCTGGTCAAAAAAAGTTCTATCAGTTCTATTAAGTGCTAGAATACTTTTAGCAATATAATTATGTATACTACCATCAGTATGAAAGATTTTAATTGTAATATCAGCAGCTACTTCTTTTACAGCTTTATTTCTCTCCCAATAAGTCTCTAACATAAGTTTACACTTATCTAGAGTCCATCCAGTTCCTAAAGACATTTTAGCTGCTCCAACACCATAGACAGCTGAGAAATTAACTTGCTTAGCATCACCTCTAGTTTTAGAATGGTCTTCAATTCCATCTTTATGAGCTTGAACTTGTTCAGGAGTTAGCATTTTACCTTGTATTGCAATATCTAAATGAGGATCAAAACCTGGTACTCTCATTTCTAATACATACTCAGGGTCATAATCAGACATATAATGCTGTTTAGTAGTATCTTCTAAAGAGGACATATCTGAACCAGCAAATAAATGTTTTTTAGTATGAACAATAATGGCTCCTCTAATTTCTTTACCATAAGGTTTGTGAACAGAAGGTAAATTAGCTATAGGTTTTTTATGCTTGAATCTCATAGTATTAGTAAATCCACCAATTTCAGCTTTCATATAATTGTCCTCATTGGCACATTCAATAAAACCTTTCAAAGTGGATTGTCTATTTCTAAGCATGAATAAGCTTTCTAGGTTTTCAAGTAATGGATTTTCAATATATAGGTCTTTAATACCTCTACAAATCTTACTATTCTTATCACTAATTTGAGGAATTGCTCTAGGAGGTTCTTTGTAGTCCTTACCTTTAACATATTTAAATACAGTAGGAATCCAGCCTAAAGAAAATAACCAAGATTTAAGTTGTCCAGGAGAAGAAGGTTTAGGTTCTTCTATCTTTTTGATGACTTTAATAGGTTCTTCATGTGAAGCATCTAGGTTCTTCTCAAACAAAAGTTCTAACCAATTAGTGCCTGCAACAGAAAGAGTTTCATCTTTCTTATACATTTTAACTGGTTTAACTACTGTTTTATAAGTAATTACCTTAGGCATCAAACTTACTAGAATATCTATTTTTTCCTGTATAACAGGATTAAGAACTTCTAGCACTTTATGACAATGGTCAACATCAACTCTAACCTTAACTCTTTCTTGTTCTTCAATACATTCTAATTTAAAAGTAATATAGTCAAGTATTTCATCAACATTAATTCCTTCATAAATTTGTATTAAATACCTAATCTGTTTTTTAAACAAAAGAGTATTGATTATAACATCAGTTTCACATCTATGAACATAGTCAGATAAAGACTGGTTCTTCCAATCTTCAATATGAGGTTTCTTAACTCCTAATGAGTCTCCCCAAGCTTCTAGTCCATGAATCTTAAGAGTAGGATATAAATACCAAGATAAACCTAAAGTATCTATCATTCTACAATTTAAAGTAATACCAAGTATTTTTCTTATTACAGGATTATCATATAAAATAATGTTGTGACCAACAAGAATTTCTTGTTGTTCCATAAACACAACTATATCAGAATAATCAGTAATACTACCACTAGTACCATCAGATTTATACCAAGATAAACAGTGAATTACAGTTACTTCATCTAATAAATTATCAGCTTCTAAGTCAAATACAGTATATTCCATTATCTTCTTTTGTTTAAACCTGTACCTTCATAATTAGTAGACCTTTTTTGTGGAATTTTCAGTAAATTCATAGCTTTTGCAAGATAGAATTTATTAAGCTTAATCTGCTTCTTTATATTCTTAGGAATTGTTAAATCTAAAGGTACAATTTTGTGTACAGTAGGTTGAAAAGGAATGTTCAAAGTATGGTATTGAGCTGTTAAGCCTACATATCCAATAAAAATTTCAATTTTTGCCATAGTTAATAGTCTATAATTCCTGAATCTCTAAGTTTTACGTATAGTTCTTGTCTTTGAATTTCCAATAATGGAGCTGCCCAAATGATTTCCGATAAAATATCTTTTCTCTTATCAATTGATAAAAGATTTTCAGCTTTCAGTGCAATCTCAATTCTACTAGATAATTCTGAAACATGACTGGCTCCAGATTTCATGTGGTTAATGGTATCTAGGTCTTGACCTTCTACATTAAAAACTTTGTCAACATAAACAGTCAGAAGGGCAAAAGTAGTCTTTAAACTTTGTTTAGCTCTATGCATAACAAGTTTATTTTCACCTAAAATTTCAAACTTATCAATTAATAAACTACTAAGAGCTACACTTTGTAACATTACATCACTAAGCTCTTGTTGGCTTAAACTACTCAACAGTGTGACCAATAAAGTTAATGAACAAATTATTATACAATTTATCATTCTTTTCAGAACCAATAAAAACATAACCTATAACAACTTCATTACCTATTTCAATATTAAGAGCTTTAATCTTTTCTATTGTTTTAATTCTGGCTTCAAAGAAACCTTTCTGACCATCTGCAGTTTCAATAGTTAGAACACTTCTAACCATTTTTGTATTATTAGCCTTTACAACTTCCTGGGGTTCAGTCATTGCTGTAAGTATTCCTACTAAGGATGTCATTTGTTTATGATCTGCCATTATAAATATTGTTATATAAAATTAGTAAATAACTTGCTCTTGTAATACCTGTGTAAAATAGTCTTTGTTTTTCTTGCTCATTAGAATTCATGTTGACATTTTTCACATTCAGTATAGTATTCTTGTAGGTAGAACCTTGGGACTTATGAATTGATACTGCATGATTGTATTTGAACCTTGCAAAACTAGCTGCAAAATCATTCTTAGTAACATAGTCTAATAACTTATTTCTACAGTTGTTAGCCATTAGATATAAGTAATGTTTTAAGTTGTTTTCAGCATTTTCATGTATAATAAAAACACCTCTCCAACGTAAAATTCCATCTCCCCAGTCATCAACTTTTTTACCATTTACTATATAGCATTTAAGTATCATTTTCTTTTTGACAGATTCTCTTGAACTATTTTCTACTACTTGGTCAAATTCAACAAAATCAATATCTAAAGTTTCAACCTTTAACTCTTGATTTGTGTTGTATAAAGTACCATAAGGAGCATCAAAAATAATGCTTTCACCTAATTCAACTTTAGCTGGTTCAGGTCCATAGATTCTTTCTCTGACTTGCTGATTTATTTTATCAACTTCAGCATTTGTCCAAGCTAAGTATTTCCATTCATCAGTACCATTAACAGCTGCAAGCTCTTCAATGATTTTAGGTAGGTTTTCAGTGTAAAGAAAACCTTGGCCAGCTTCATTTACTTGCTTTTCACCTTCTTTGATAAGATTTACATTTCTACTTAAAGTAATAATTGGGTTCCCTTCTCCTTGTCTAATAATTTCAGTTAATTCAACTTGAGGATAAGGATTAAATGTAACCCATTTTTGAATTTTCTCAAAGTAATAAGGTACAACAGCTTCATCATGTACATCTTCAAGTTTACTATACATAGTAGGTTTACCTAAGAATACAGGACTTTCATCTTCTCCTACAGGATTAATTTGTTTATCATCACCTACAAAAATAACTATACATCTTCCAGAATACATTTCAATATAACCTAGCATTTCTATACCTAGCATAGAAGCTTCATCAATTAAAAGTAAACCAAAGCCTTGCATTGGAGGATATTTTGGACTAAATGAAGGGCCAAAAGTTTCTTCACCAGTGAATCTGTTAGTCTTTTTTTGATACTTTAGTACAGAATGTATAGTAGAAAAAACAACTTTTGAATTATCTATCTTACTTGATAAAATAGCTAATGCCTTATGAGTAGGAGCTGAGCAAACTATATGACCTTTAATGTTAAACTCTTCTATTGTTGCATCAATTAAAGCATTAACCATAGAAGTTTTACCTGTTCCAGCACTTCCTCTAACTAAGAGTCTTTTCTCTGTTTCTAAAATTTTAAGACTTTCTTGAAGACCTATTTTCTGCCCTTGCTTTAACTCCATTTTTAAATTATTTATAGTAGTATTAATAAAAAAAAGTAAAAAGTAAGGCAAACACCCTACTCTTTACTTTTACTTTTGAAATATTAAAGTCTTGTTAAACTTTGAGAAACAACTCCTGTCATCTCTTCCAACATAGTTGGAGTAGCATAGAAATCATCTTTAATTTCATTTCTCTTGTCCACATCCAACATTAAAGTTGATCTGAAAAAGACTGCTTTAAATTGTGGTTTACCATTAGTGTCCATAATCAGGCCACCAGCATTGGTAGGATGATCTTTTGGATATCTAACAGCTTGTCTATCACCAAGAACTTCTATACTAAGTCTAGTAGTTGCACCAGGAATAGGATTGTCAATAGCATACTGTTGTCTATCAGATATGATAGGATGATTTGACAAAATTCTGTAAAGTCTAGCTTTAGCCAAACTAGCTATTTTAGCTTTAGCAACTTCTTCTGTACAGTCCAAAGGAATGTCTATCCAGGCAACTCTTACTGAAGAAGCATTGTATTCACTTTCTTCAAATCCAAACTCTTTCAAGTCAAATGGATTATCTTGAAGATCACTGCTTACAGACTTTGATGGATAGAAACTCTTTGTTTCTACAGTCTGTTTAAGTTCAGCAGTTTGTGTACCTTCTTTTTGGTACTCTGATTTGTAAACTCTTGTTACCAAAATTGGATGAAAAGTTTCTTCTTTTCTGATTCTGTCTTGTGCAACTGCACTTTGGGCTACTTCACTCATAATGTTTTAATTTAAATGTTTTTTTGGATAATAGTAATGCAAGAAAGCATAAAAACCTGCTTACTATTTTTCCTTAGTTTTGTTTCTCGTTATGCTTTTTATTAATTTCAAAAGGACAGCTTTTTTACAGTGACTCAACAGAGTATGAATAGTATAATTAAATAGCTACTGTTACTATTTACTGCCCCCAAAGTCTAAAAATTTCAAATCAGTTGGACCTCATTAAGCACACTACAAAGTTAAAAACTATGTTTAAGTCTTTTAAGGGATGGACTTCTTAGAATCTAGACAATTTGTGTAGAGAGAGTGGGATTTGAACCCACACACCAAAGATTTTAACATCTTTTGCTCTACCAGATTTTAGCTAATCTCTCCATGTTGTACAGGTAAATGGTCAAACCTATACATTTTTTTGATTTTACAACAAATCATAATTAACAATAAAAACATTATAGGGCACTTATACGGAGATTATGTTTTTCCAATTACATTATGTAAGATTTAAAATCTTACTTGTTTTGTACAAAGTGCCAACTTTGTAATTACGTTAAAAATAAGAACGTTTCCATTTTTGTAATATTACCCACTTCAACCAGTAGCTTCACTGATATTGCCTTGCAATGCTCACATTTCTTAACTACCTTCTTTCCTTACTTGATTATTTGCTATCATTTTCAGGCTTTTAAAGACACTCTTTTTATCCGTCTAGGTATCAGCAAATTAACCTAAAATCTTTATTAAGTGCTGGGTGTACATATTGTGGAGATGCCGAGAATCGAACTCGGGTCCAAGATTACTTCAATTACACAATTTTTTACAGCTTACTTTTATTTAAAGTCTTTAAGTTAGACAAAGGGCCTACTAAATAGTTGACTACCACCACCTTATTTTAGGAATAAGGAAACCAGTATAAAAAATATAATCATAAAACCTAATTCTTTGGCTTAGGCAGCCACAGCTAATTCCACTTCTTCTGAAGTAGAGAACAAAGCAACAACACCATTTAAGATGTTATTTACCGCATTCATGTTAGCTTGTACTTGGGCATTCTCGGTTTGTTTGTCATTTAAAATGATTCACCTTAGTTTTAATCAGTTATCTCTCTGAGCTGAATTGTATAAAAGCGTGCAAACTGTCAAAACCAGTCATCCCCATTAAAACAATAAAGTTAAGTTTTTATTATATACTACTTGGTGTAAGATAGTTCCCCGAATTAACTTCTCACACCTTCTCAGTAACCTGGAATATTATTGAGAGCTTCCAGAACCTTATACTCCCTACTTAACTTTAAATTTTTACCTAGACTAACTATATTAAAGAAAGAGAAGAGGAAAATGCTACTCGAGACTTAATTTTCCTCTATACTCCCCCCGTTAAACCTAGTCCAATCTAAATCTATTCTTTGTACTCTAATAAGAGTAAATTTTCTTTTAATCTGCAAAGGTGAGTATCAGTATCTAGAATTTCTTGTCTTCTATGATGTATTAACTCTTCCTTTAACTTAAAAACTATTTGAGATTGCTCTTCAATAGAAAACCTGTAGATTATTGAATCTAATAGTTTCTTAGCTTCATCTGTCTGTATCTTTTCTATAGGCGGATTTACAAGGCTTATTAGCCAATTTATAAACTTTCTTAACATTGTGTATAATGATTAATATTAATATTTACTTTAATTAATAATAAAGTGTAATAGTTTTATAACTATATACACCTTATTATATACTTGGCATCTTAATAAGCAAAATGCCTAATACCTACAATTTCTTGAGAAACAATTCTATTACAGAATCCTGTCTCTACATATTTCACAGTAACGTCAAGACGTTTACCCATTATGTTTTTTAAATTGTTAGTAGATGCTACAAACTTACCAGAAATAATTCTGTTTCTTTTTACTTTTTTGTCTGACATGGTTGTATAAATTTATGATTGGATTTGGTTAACTATCAAAATGTAAAAATTCACACTATAAATACATTAACAAAGTTGATAACTTAATTATAGCTAAAAATAAGTGAGGGTTTTGAGTTGAGGTTAACAAGAAAAAAGAAAGAGAAACTTAATTCTCTTCCTTTCTTTTAATATCAATCCATTTCTAAGTGGAAATTACAAGTGTTGACATTATCTATTTTTGCTGTGACTCACTTGTATTCTTACAATAAACAACGTATTCTTAGCAATACTATATCTTAATCACTTTTAATTCTTACTGTACACATCTCTTAAATGATTATTGCTCCGAGAGGACCTTAGTTAGAATAAGCTTGGGTAAAAGACACTAGTTATCTTCAGTTGATATTAAAGTTATTAACAATACTTGACTATCTCAATTATTTCTTATACCTTTGAGCAAAGAGTTTGCCCTGCATGCCACAGCATCAGGAAAACCTACTCTCTTAAAGTAAAAGAGGATAACTATAGAGTTTTCTTTTTTGGTTCTTTTTTCTTTTAGGGTTTAATTTTTTGAAGAATAATTTTTCAACCTCTCCATAGTTGCACAAAAATCACAATCACACTTCTCCTTTTTAGAAGATATAGGTTTAGGTTCCTCAGTTTTTAGTTTTGGGTCTCTACTTTGTGCTAATATCTTGGAAAATTCTTTTGCAAGATCAATTTTTTCTTTTTTTAATTCTCCTTCTACCTGTACTTCTTCAATAAAGCTTACATCATCTGTATCTTCAATAGCTTTAATCTCCATAATTCCAGCAAAAAGAAACTTATCTGTTTCTAGTACATCTACACCATATTTAGTTCTGTTTCTAAACATTGTATGTTGAAGGTTTACAATAATTTTTTTTCTTTCTTGTCTTCCAGCTTTATTTTTGACAGATAAACTTAAAGCTGCAGTAATAATAGCAATAGCTGGTTTAGAATTAATTTTGAATGCTTTCATAATATTATATTTGATTTTAATTTTAGTTTTGTTTAAAATATAAGTAAGAAAGTAAATTAATACTTTCTTACTTATTTAATAGATAGGTTTGCAGATTATTTAAGTAATTCACTCAAATCTGTTAGAGTAGAAAAAAGTCTATCTTCTTGAGATAAAAAACTAGATAAAGAAGTTTTAGCTAATCTCAGTTTACTGATTTGATCAGCATTACTAACCTTTTTAATAGTTCTTTCTAAATCTATAATCCAGCCTTCAACATTATAGTTGCACCAGTTCTGAGTAGGAACAATTTTAACTTCCATATAATTGGCAGTTTCTAAATATTCTCTTTGCATACGCATCATCAAACTTAAAGCATTAATAAGGTAAGGAAGATTAGGAGTTGTAAAAATTTGAACAGTATTACTGTCATTCTCATTCATTTTAAAAGCACCATTAGTTGATGCAACAACAGTATTCATGTCATCAACTCCTAATTTTTTTAGTTTCCTATCAATTGTATTCATGGCTGTTTTAAGCTTTTTATTAAGCTCAACCCCAGTTAAAGGTTCCTTTATTACTAAATCTTTTTTCATTACTTCTTTGGAAATAAATTGTTAAACATCCATTTTAAACCTTGAGCTTTCCAAGTATTAGTTTTTCTAATAAGTATCTTGTTAGCTTTAGGAAAATAATCTAATATTCCATACTCTTCTGTTTGAGTATCAATAATTATTTTTCTACCATCAAAAGGAATAACTATACAGTTACTCTCTTTCAATAGTTGAACATAATTATTTTCTTCAAATCTTTCTAACCTAGCTTCTCTTAATGACTTTGTTGATAAAGCTAAAGCTTTAAAGTCATTTTCTTCTTGTTGAGATTGTTGCAAAAGGTCTTCTGATTTGGTAATTCTAGGTCTGCAATTATTGCATTGGTCCTTATCATCTAAGTCTGTGTCTAAATTACAATAACTTCCACAACTAGGACATCTGTCCCTTTCTTCGTGATAATTGCTTGGTGTACTGTTTCTATTAGTCATAGCTTTTAGAATAAAAATATACCTTGCTTGAAATGCAAAAGTCCTAATCTGATTTCATTTTGATGTGCCATCTTGATTGTTGTTAAAATTAATTTTTATAGGTCTTTCCTACAAATATTTTGATGCGAAATGTAAACAAATCTGTCTTACTGTCTCTATAAATAGCTTGTATTTCATCTAAGTTATTAGCTGTAATATTTGCTTCATCTAATTCTTCTAACATAGTTTCCCAAATAGAATGATTTTTAATGCTTCTATATAAGCCAGATTGTTTACCATGTATTATGTCAATGATTTCTTCATCATTGTAAATTACTGCTGTATCTATTAACATAACTATTTATAGGTTAAATTTGAGGTGTTTATAAATTTTGTTTAATCCAATTTTTAAATTCTCTATAATCACCAGAATAGTGTTCTAATAAAGTTTCGTCTGCTGAAATATCTTGTAATAATTCAAACAGTTTTTTTTCAATTTCTTCTCTATTCCAACTATTTTTTGTTGATTTTATAGTAATAGTGTTATCAGGATTTATTTTTAATCTCTCTCTTAAAATTTTATTACCCATAAAAACTCCATTTGGATAATATTCTTTTTCCCAATAATCTTCATACTCAACTGATACATCAGTAATAATATTATCCTTATTATAAGATTCAATATATTTTTCAATGAATTGTTGTGAGGGTTTAGGTAAAATAGAATACTCATAAATATCTAAATTTTCATTCCCAGGTGTAACATAAGGTATATGTAATGAAGTATCTGTTGTAGCTATGATTTTTCTATCATCATTTGTTAATTCTGATACTTTTTTACATTGTGTAGGTTTTACATCTACATTAGGTTCTAGATACCAATCAGCTTCTTTTATCTCATCATCTGAAGTGATATAAAGGTGTTGAACATTACAAGCAATTGCTGTATTATCTTTGTATAGGAGTCCTCCTGTCATTATTGACATTCTTATGTCTCCTGTTGCTTTTTCATTTGTAGATAGCTTAATTACATGAACTCTTTTAAACTGTTCTTTCATAACATTTGTTTTTAAGATTAATAAAAAATCCACTTTGTAGTGGCACTTATCAATGGTTGAATTTCTCCAACGCTGAACATAACAGTTAGCACCCTCTTTCTTACTACCAAATACCTTGTCTTATTAAGTATGGTATTAACTTTAATAATGATAGTAAGAGTAGGGTCAGTAAACAATTAACGGGTTTGAGTTTTGACTATTTGCCTGTCCATTCCTTTCTGATTAGCAGGCTTCAAACTGTTTACTTCTTTTGCTGAGAACTCATTTGTGTTGTATAGAACCAATATTCTATCTTTATTTTTGACGGTATGCAGGGTCTCAACCTGTACAACACATTACATATTACTATGTATATCCAATTTTTAAAGTGGTTTTTAATGTTTAGTCCACTTTAATAAATCAATTTTCTGGAGCTTCACCAGCCTTCTATATTCTATTAACCTCCCAGTTAAGGGTCAGTGTAGAGCTTTTTACTTTAATTGATTCATTATTTTATAATAATAATCTGGGGTCATATTCCATATACTCTCTAGGAGTTAAAGGATCAACACGTAAATACTTTGATAAAGGATTAACTACTAGATACTTTAATTCAGAAACTTTATCATTTACAAATACAGAGTCTCTATCTTCTATTGGAATAAAACTCTCAATTTCTTTCCATATTTCTGCAGTACTACCTGGCACACCCATAATTGAAGCATTTGCGGTAAATATTTTATAGAAATTGTAGTTTCCTTCTTTATTCTTATAGGCCATATAAATTGGCTTATTAAGAATTTGAGCTTGAGTAAGTTCTTTTAAAACACCTACTGGAAGAGTATTTGAGTTAAAACTCCATTCATTATTAGTAGTCATAAATATAAAAATATCACATCTACGAACAGAATCTCTATCATAATTACTACCTCTTTTCCAATAACAAAGATTACTCTTATAATAATCATCATTACTTAACTTATGAAGTACTTTTTTAGGTTCCTCCAAATCAAGTGCGAGTGGAATTGAAACATAAATATTAGGCTTCATTATGACATGATTTTAACTTCTTCTACTTCTTCTTTCTCATCATCAGAGAAATACTTATTAAAAGATTTAGTTTTAATTCTAATTTCTCTGGAGAGCAATTCTTTAGAATACTCTAGGTTAATAATATCTGTGAATCTCTTTTCACAAGACTCTCTTGACATTGCTGCTTGGCCTGAATTGACATTAGTCTCAAGACTAAAATCTTTTAATTCAAACAGTTTATCATTAATTTCTTCTAACTTTGTAGCTAGTTTATCAAGAATATCTCTTTGGATATTTCTTTTGATAGATGTAACAAATCCAGAAGCTCTTTCACTTACTGATTTGTTTTTACGAAGTAATTTGTCTGCTTTCATAAGCTAAAATTGGTTTTAAATTAAATGTTTATTAATAAATATTGTAAATAATAGCTCTAGTTTTTTCTAGTCTTTCGCATATAGAATTAGCCAGTACAATTAAGCACTTGTTGTGTAATCAGGGCTGTGTAGACCTGTATTGTTTACAATATTATTTCTTTTTCTTTCTTTTAGGAATAAATATAGGTCTATTTGAAGGTTCTTTCCAATACCCAAATGTAAGAGGAGATTGAGATGAATCATAATTCATCCCTTCTCTTCTTGTTCTAAAAGCTTTATAGTCAGCTTTTTTCATGGTTAATCTCTAAAAAACTCTAATATTCTTTCTAAATCTCTTGGTTCTAATGTAAGCATTTCAGAAACTATTCTCTGAAAAGGTCTTAAACGAGGAACTAGTGTTTCAGTTTGATTAATAGATAAATTAGCTCTATTCTTTACATTTTTATGACTGAAACCTTTAGTTGAACCAACTGTTACAACATTATGACTGTGTTTAATACCTCCTTGGTAATACTGCCATTGTACACTACCTAAACTTCTACCTATTTGTATAGAAGATTGTCTAAGAGCTTCTTGAATATTATCAGGAAAGCTTTTAATATTATTTGCAATAGTTGCTTTATCCTCTGCTGTGTACCTTTGGTTAGACCTGTTAACTGCAATTGTATGTGTATTGTTCATAACTATGATGAATTAAATGTTTATTAAAGTATGAGTTGAATTAATGTTTTTTAAGACCTTTAACAGTACAGAATATGAAATTAATCATAGCTATAACAGTAAATATAGCCCAATTAGGGAACATATCTTTAGAGCCTTCCATTGTACCTACAAAAATGTAAGATACAAGTATGACAAAAGAAGCAACAAACCATGTTTCCCACATAGTTTGTTTGCTGTCTGAGTAGGTATTTTTTGCCATTAGTTTACATATTTTTTAGCTGGATTACCTTTTTTATTGGTATAGATAAAGAATAATTTACCTTTAACTGATTTATAAACAGTATTAGATATACCTTTATAAATGGCTTTATCTAATGTTTTAACTGATTTACCAATTAATTGTTGCTCTGTTTTAGGCAAGTCTAGGTTATAAACTTTTTGAGCTGAAACTGTTGTACTAATTAATAGTATCAATAGTAATGTGTAGAATAAATGTTTCATAACTTTGATGAAATTAAATGTTGATTAAAAAATAGTTTAAGTAATTATCTTCTCATTGCATGTCCTGCATTGGCTCCAAGTTCTCTTAATTCTTTTAATATAAGTGAGTACAAGTATTTGATGTAATTTTTCATTGTGTTTTATGTTTTAGGTTTAGGTGTTTGTTTTAATTGTAAAGGTAATAAGATAATCTATATTCTTATGCTATCTTATTTATATCTACTGCATAGTCAGAGCTAAGCATAATGATATAATTGCATTTGTAATATAGACTATCTTTGGTATTAATTATTTTAAGATGTCAATGTACCAAGTATCATTGTCTTCTCCTTTAGTTTTAATAAGACCTGAGTATATATATGGAGTAAACCAGTCTACTAAATGGTCATATATTTCATCATAAGCTTTAATCTCACAGTTTATTTTAAGAGTCTTATCAACTCTATTAAATACTGTAGTTGCTGTATTAAAGATTTGACTCCATCTATGACTCTTACCAAAGATATGGTCTATAGGTAATTCAGGCTGTTCTTCAACTGAGAATCCACCTACACTTTTACCAAATTTATCCTGAGCTAATTCATTCCACATGTCACCACTAGATAGTTTCTCTAGTATGTCTAATATTTCTTCTGGTGTATCATTGTTTAATGTTACATCGCATTTTAATTTTGTGTAATATCCCATAGCAATTATTAATTAGTATCATTAATAAAACAAGAGTAAGCTTTTGTATCTTTAAAATGTAAGTCTACAGCTGTGTCATGTGCTTCTTTTTCACTTGTAAAGATTCTAGGATAAGGCTTTACAGTACTATCCATATTATCTTGTAAGATTATGAATAGCTGGCTAATTTTAATTTCTAGTTTCATTTTAATTTGGTATTAATGATTAGTTATTTTTACATCTAATGGAAGATTAGTTGATTTTATAATCATTACATCTTCATCAGTATTAGGGTCTTCATTATAATCAAGATATATTTCTTGATAACATTCATCACAATATTTCTCAAAATTGACATTATTGTGTTGTTCAAGGCAATTTGGACATTTATCCATGACTATTTGAGGTATTAATGATTAGTAATTAGTTTATAGTTAAATAGCCAATTTAGATTTAGCTATTAATAGTAATGTTTATAAAATGAGTAAGTGTGGATTTACCGTGAATATGAGGTGTTGGGTTGTTACACACACTCTGACACCGCACTCTCACTGACTTATAACATAATATTAACAGCAATAATGCTAGTAATAAGTGAGGGTTTTGAACTGAAGTTTCTTATTAAAAAAGACAACAGTAAATTAAGATGGAAAGTTGCTTAGAACTGAATAAAGAGTTAAAAAAATAACCTATCCACTGTATTTCTACAATGAATAGGTATTTATCTAATCTACTAGAACAAATCAGCAAGATCAAGTCTCTCTGTAGATGTTCCTACCAACTTAATTCTTACTTCTCCGTCAGCATTCTTAGTTTCAGCAACGTTGATCTTGTCAAAGAAACCTCTTTGAATCAAATCCCCTTCTTTCTTGTCTGCTCCTGCATTTATTGAGAAGTAAACATTCTCTGCTACATTACTTTTATTGATAAAAGTAATATAAGGATAACCTTTGGCATTCTGTCTAACAGCTTTGTGTATGCTTACAAAGTTCTTTGTTACCATAAATTCTTGAACTGTTACAGTAACTAATGCAGGTGTTGATGTATTTGACATAACGTGGGTTGCTCCTTTATTATCCCGAGCTAGGCTTTATAATAGTTTATTTATACTAGTGATCAGTGAGGGTTTTGAGTACCTCAGGTATTATATGATACATACATACATCAAGTGTATATAGTATCATGTGGATGTGTCAATACATAGACAGAGCAGACAACAAGAGATACAACCTTAGGTACAACAATCAAGTGTCCTACAAATTGTGTGCTCAAGCTGTAGCAAGTCTAGCATGTAACAACAGTTGATATATCTTTATATATATCAGGCAAGAAATACCCAGCATAGAAAACTATGGGGAGGGACTTGTACTTACTAATAATAAGTGGGGGTTTTGTCTCAAGGTGAAATACACTCTCAAGAAATTTCCAAAAAATTTTTTTCTTATAAATAGCTTTTCTTTAAATATTATTATTAACTTTGCTACATATTAATCTTTAATGATATGAAAAAATTTAATAGTATGGATAATTTTGAGAAAGCTATTAACAAGATAGATAAGAAAAAAAGTTTAGGTAAAGGAATATTGGCTCAAATAGAAGAAAATAAAAATTTAAAAGTGGTTACAGAAAAAGATTTTCAGGAAGCTATGAATTTAACCTTTCTTAAATCTAGAAGACCTAGTAGTAGAATTATAACAATGTTTACAGGTGAGGCAGGTATGTTTATGTTTAACTGGGCTGTTACATTTGGAGAAAATATTAAAGTTAAAAATTATAAGCAAGAGTTTAAAAGGACTAAAGGAATGTATTTTTCTTTATTTACAAAACAAGGAAAGTATAAGCTTTATGTATTGGGTACAACTTTCACTGTGTATGAAGGAACTAAAGTAATAAAGGTTTTTACTGATGTACAAAGTTCTAATCTTATGGACTTTAGGGTATTTGATAAGCCTCAGATACATAAAGAGAAAATGATAAAGATTAATAATTATTTAAAAAATTTAGAGAATGGAAGCAAATAAAAATCAAGTAGAAATAGTAGTTAATAATAGTGATGTTTTTGTTCCAGTATCAGGTAATACTTATAAGAGCCAAAGAGAGCTTATTACTGACCACTGGTGTAGAAAGAAAAAAGAAGCTAGGCTTAGAGGAGAAGATTTTGATGAAACAGATAAAGCTGTTTACATAATTGCAGCTAAAATATTATATCCTTTTGAGGGTAGGTATGTTATTGATTCTGAAGGTAATGTGAAACCTTTAATAAACATATAATGATACAAAAAGCAATCACAGCTCTGACAGAGTTAGAATATAATGTGACTCATTTGAATATTATCAATACTTTCTTACCTGTAAATCTAACTCCTAAAGAGATTGAAGTACTTGCAGGTTTTATGTCTTTAAAAGGTATATTAGTAGATAAGGATAGGTTTGGAACCACATTCAGAAAGGAAGTTAAGAATAATCTAAAGATGTCAGATGCAGGTCTGTCAAATCACTTAGGTAATTTAAAGACTAAAGGTGCAATTAAAGAGAACTTAGAAGGTAATCTTAGCATACAAGAATTTTTATTTCCAGAAGAAAGTAAACAATTTTATCAGTTTAAAATAGAAAAGAAATGACACTAAGTAACCAAGAACTTGTTGAAAAATTCTATGAAGCTAATAAACATCTTTATCCTCACATGAATTTAGAAGAGATGAAGTTATGTTGTAATACTCCCTTCTTATTTGTTAGAAAAGAAATGGAAAGTGGGGAATTAAATACAGTAAGACTTAAGTACTTTGGTACATTCCTTACTTATCCTAAAAGAGTAGAACACATTCTTATTAGAATGGAAGAGCAATTTAAAAACTTAACTTTATCAGCTAAAACTTATTTCAATAAGAAAGCTATGATAGATAAATACTTAAGAAAGCATGAAGCATAAAAGAAAATTTAATGATATATTTGCATATCTTATAGGTAAGTATAGGTACAAGCTTTACTATAATACTAAGCTCTGGTTCTTAATGAGGCCTCATATCTTTGAGCAAATAGCATGGAGAATATCTGTAATGAACTTAGATTGTTACTTACAAGGGAGCTGTATTAAGTGTGGTTGTGAAACCACTGCTTTACAAATGGCAAATAAATCATGTCCAGGGAACTGTTATCCTGTAATGATGGATAAGAAACAATGGAAGAAGTTTAATAGTACAACAAAAATTAAAGATTATGAAAAATTATTGGCAGAGTAAAAAAGTAAACTTTGGTACAATTAGAAGAAACTCTTCTAGAGATTTTGAGTTTCAAGGTTTGATTACAATTCCTGAAGTAAAGGAAATCAATGTAGGATGTGGTTGTACTAAAGCAAAGTATGATGCTAAGAATAGAATCTTAAAGGTAAGATTTGATGCTGGTGAAATTCCTAATCATATTGAAGGAGACCAATTAGTTTATAAAACTATAAATGTAGTATACAAAGATGATACAGAAGATATATTAGTAATTGAAGGAACTAAAACTAGATAAAATGAGCAGAACAATGATAGAGGATTATGTAAGGTTAGCAAAGATTAACCCTACAGTAGAAAAGGAATTTGAGTTATTTAAAGAAAATATCTTTAATAAGACTTTAATTTGGGAAGGTGTCAAAGACATCAAGAAAGGTGGGCAACTACATAATGTTGCAGGAGATACAGGTGGGTGGACATTATGGGGAATAGCCTATAATATGAATTCAGGCATGTTTAAAAATTTTGATGACTTTAAAGATACTACTTATGAAGAAGCAGCTGCTCTTGCTTATACTAAATATTATAGAGCCATCAATGCATTCATATTACCTATTGGTGCTAGACTTATGTACTTTGATATAGCATATAATATGGGGAATATGAGAGCTATTAAACTTATGCAAGGTTGTGCAGGAGTTCCTGCTGATGGTATTATAGGCCCTATGACTAGAGAAAAAATGCAGTATGTAACAGAGGAATGTCTGTACAATGCCAGAAATACTGCTTACAATAATATCGTTAGAGCTAATATCAAGATGAAGAAATTCATTAAAGGTTGGCTAAATAGATCAATAGCAATCTTCAAAGCATAATGGTAACTAAACTTTCAAAGATTCCTATTTACGGACTTAACTTACATATAGTTATTACAGAAAACTTTATGTCTGATATGGCAGAAATTAATAAAAAGTACCACAATAATTTTACTGAAGAAGATGCTTCACTAGGTTTTAGTCAACAAAGAGAAGGTTCTACATTAATTGTTATTAATGTTGGTAAACATAAAAAAATTTTTAAAAAGAATTTTGAAATTGAGGTAATTGCTACAATAGCACATGAAGCAGTTCATGCTTGCAATACTATGTTTAATGCTATAGGTGCTAAGTTAGATAATGACAACGATGAACCTCAAGCTTATTTAGTAGATCACATAGTAAAGGAAATTTATAGATGTTATTTAAAACATAAAGAATAATGAATTTACTAATAGAACATGAAAATTATATAGAAGAATTAAAGCAAGAATTTTACTCTGTAGATGATATACAAAAAGCTTCTAAGTGTATGTTAGAGTGTAGTAAACCTCAAATAAAAGGACTTTTATTTGCCTTTACATTTCCTCCAAAAGAGATGTATGTAATGGACACAGTTAATAATTTAAAAAAAAGTTTATGAGTATATTATTTACATTAGAAAACAAGATAGTAAAACCTAATATAGAAACTTTATTGATTTCTCCTTTCACTGAAATTTGGGAAAGAGATACTAATCCAGGTAAGTTTGTTGCTATGGAAGAGTTTACTTATATTGAGTTTATGGTGTCTGTCAACAAGACTAATCCTTATAAAGGTTATCCTGAAGAAGAAAGAAGATTGAGATTGAATAAAGATATTATGAAGCATGAAGATTATGTACCTGACGAGTTGGTACTTAAGGGAATTGCTGTATTACAAGATTTTCAAGCTAATGCTTCTGCTACTTATAATTACTATATGTCAGTAAAGAAAGCAGCATTAAGACTTCAAAATTTCTTTAATACTTTTGATCTAAATGCAGTAAATATTAAAACAGGTAATCCTTTACTTAAACCTAAAGATATTACATCTGCTTTAAATGATACTGAAAGAGTGTTGCAAAATCTTACTGTACTTGAAGAGAAAGTAAATAATGAGATTTTTGAAAGTGTTAAAACTAAAGGACAAAAAATTGTAAGTGTCTTTGCTAATCCTGATACATTGTAATAAATGAGTATAGTAAATTCAATTAGGAATCCAGATGGTATTTGGATAAATTCACAAGCTTTTAGAGAAGAAGCTTTGAACTTTAAAAAGTATGGTTACTACTGTGCTGACCCTGAGGGAAGTCCTGATTGGTTTAACTATTGGCAAGAACAAAGAAGAAGATGTAGGTTTGGACATGCTGTAGGTGGTTCTCGTATTACAGGGGACCACTATTTTTATTTGAACTTCTGTCCTATTATGAAAACAGAAGAAGATGAAAAAGGTACCAATGAAATTAAAAGAAAGAGAGTATTAAAAGGTAGTAAAGAATTAGATTTTCCAGATTTCTGGGATGGAGATTATAACTACTATTGGTCAAGAGAAATAGCAAGAAATGGTGTATTAGATTCAGGAATCATTACAAATGAGGAAGCTGATGAAATATATAATTTACCCGATCTGGAACAAGCTTTACAATTAAAAAAAGTATTTGATTCTTTACATCTTGAGGTTAGAATTGAAATAGATTATCTTTATGGTGGGTATAATCTTATTGTAGGTAAATCCAGAAGGAAAGGTTATTCATTTAAGAATGCCTCTATTGGTGTTAATAACTATTTGACTAGACCTAATAAGCTTACAATTTTTGGTGCTGAAGATAAGAAATACCTATATCCAAAAGGTATTTTTACTATGGCAAATAATTATATAAATTTTATTACTCAACATACTCCGTGGGTATATCCTAGGGATGTTATTAACCAAGCTTCCAAAGGACATTTCAGAGCTTCTACATTAGAGACTAAGAATGGAGTACCTGTAGAAGTAGGATTTATGTCAGAACTTATGTCACTTACATTTTCTGATAATCCAGATGCTGCAAGGGGAAAAGATGCTTATGATTTAATTTTTGAAGAAGCTGGTTCTTTTGGGCCTCCAGGATTATTGAAAGATAGTTACAAAGCTTCTGAGGATTGTGTAATGGATGGAGATGTTAAAACAGGTCTTATTACAATATTTGGTACATCTGGAGATATGGGTGGTGGTACTGCAGATTATGCTGAGATGCATGGTAGCCCTCTTAGATTTGGACTGCTTCCATTTCAAAATGTTTGGGATGAAGATAGTGAAGATACTAAGTGTGGATTCTTTCACCCTATTACTTGGAACATGCCAGGCCACTATGATAAGCAAGGTAATTCTAATTTGCAGTCAGCTAAAGATGCAGAATTAAAGGTTAGAAAAACTAGAAAAGATAATGGAGCCACCAGTACTGATATGCAAAGCAGAATGCAAGAAAAACCATTTGGTCCTTTTGAAGCATTTGGAATGGTATCTACTAATAACTTTCCTGTACTAGAATTAAAAAGACAATTGGATATTGTATTATCTAAAGGTCTTCATCTTACTAAAGGTACACCAGTTAAGTTGTATTATGATTATGAAACTAAAAGAGTTAAGGCAGACCCTATACTAGATGGTACTGCTAATGTAATTTATAGAAGACAACCAGAGAATACTTCTCTTGCAGGTTGTCCTGTAATTTATGAATATCCTTCAGTAATACCTGTACCTGGAGCATATAAAATAGGGTATGACCCATACAGACAAGATAGAGGAAGTTCTCTTGCTTCTATCATAGTTTACAAAAGTGTTATAATGGGACACAAAACTAAAAGAATTATTGTAGCTGAATATGTTGGTAGACCCAATGAAGCAGATGATGTAAACTACATTGGTAGACTTTTTGCTGAGCTTTATAATACTAAAATAATGCATGAGAATGAAGTTACTCATGTTAAGTCATACTTTAGAAAAAGAAAACAATTACATTTTCTAGCTTACCAGCCTGATGCAGTAATTAGTAAAAATGTAAAAAATAGTAAAGTAGCTAGAGTATATGGGTGTCACATGATTGAAAAATTAAAAGATGCTGGTGAAAAATATATTAAAGATTGGTTATTAGAAGTTATAGATTTTGATGAAAATGGTGACCCAGTTAGAACTATAGATAGAATATATTCTCCAGGAATATTAGAAGAACTTATAGCTTATAATAGAAAAGGAAACTTTGATAGGGTAATGGCATTAATGCAAGTTATGTTCCAAGAAGAAGAAGAAGCTTTAACTAAAGTATATGAGGAAGAAGCTAAGCCAGTTTCAGGTAATGCTAAAAAGTTAGTTGAAATGATGTCTACTATGTATGTTAAAAATAATAATGTGAATTTAAATAAAAGATTGAATTAAATTACTATTTTTGTAAACACTTAATATTGATAGATGGGAACTAGACAAATTATAAAAGATACTGAAAGATTAACTAGAGCACAAAGAGAAGAGAATAATTTTCAGTGGTTTAGGGAAAGAATAGACTCTTATGATGTAGAAGCTAGTGGTAATCATAATAGTGGTGGTTCAGGTATTTCAGAATATAAAAGAATGAAAGTCAATTATGACTTGTTCAATAACATTCTTAATCTAAAAGATTTTGAATATGTATGTAGTCCCTATGGAGCCAATGTAGGTGAACTGCCTGCACAAATGGTTAATAGAGATATTTCATCTAATAGAATAAAAGCTTTACAAGGAATGGAATCTAAGAGACCATTCAATTATAAATTGCTTGCAGTTAATCCTGAGGCTACTACTAGAAAAGAACAAGAAGAAACTTCCAGAATAAGAGATTATGTTATTGAAGGTATTCTTGGTCCTATTAAACAACAAATTGAACTTCAATATCAAGAACAATTAAATGGGGAAATGACTCCTCAACAGAAGCAGGAACTACAAAAGAAAATGCAGGATGAAGTTACTGCTAAAACTCCTGATCAGGTTAAGAAGTATATGAGAAGAGATCATCAAGACCCTTCTGAAATACAAGGCCAACAAATTCTTAACCACCTTACTAAGCAACAAGATGTAAAAAGAAAGCTTAACAATGGTTGGAAACATGCATTGTTATCTGCTTATGAAGTATATTGGATAGGTATAATAAATGGAAAACCAATACTCAAAGTAGTAAATCCACTTAGGTTTAATTTTGAGAAATCCTCAGACCTAGAATTCATTGAAGATTCTAGATGGGCAGTTGCTGAATTCAGAATGCACCCATCAGAATTAGTTGCTATGTTTGACTTAACAGATAATGAAATAGATACTTTGTATTCTAATTATCAACAAAACATGGGTATTCATACTCAAAGCAATTTATTTAATTTTGGAGAGCAAGTTGAAAACATTGATGAAACTGGTATAAAATTAATCCATGTACAATTTAAAAGTCTTAGAGAAATAAAATGGTTAGATTTTATTGATCAAGATGGTGTACTACAAAAGAAATTTTTAGTAGACGAAAACTATAAACTTAATAAAGAAATAGGTGATGTATCTATTGTAAGTGAATGGATAGTGCAAACTTATGAAGGTTATAAAATAGGCCCTGATATTTACAAAAATATGCAACTTGTAGAAGGACAGTTAAAAGATACTGACAATATTGGAGAATCTAAACTTTCTTATTATGGAGCTGTGTATGATAGTTTAAACTCTAATCCTACTTCTATAATGGATAGAATGAAAGCTTATCAATATTACTACAATATTGTAATGTACAGAATAGAACTTCTTATGGCATCTGATGATGGTAAGAAAATATTAATGAACATTAATGCTATACCTTCAAGTGCTGGAGTTGATATTGAAAAGTGGCAGTATTTCTTTAAGAGTTCACCGTTTATGTGGTTTGACCCTAATGAAGAAGGTATGGACCAAAGTGATATTAATACTATTGCTAAGACTTTGGATTTATCTTTGGCTTCTGATATTAATAAGTATGTTGAAATGGCAGAATATCTGGAACAAAAATCTGGTAAGTCTGTAGGTATTACAGACCCAGTATTAGGTCAAACTGCTGTATCTGAAAGAGTAAGTAATAATCAACAAAATCTTGTACAAACTTCTTACATACTTGAACCATACTTTGATTTACATAATTGTGTAAAAAAGAATGTTCTTCAAGGATTACTTGATGTAGCTAAGATAGCTTATATTAATTCTGATTTAAAAGTTCTTACTAATGTACTAGATGATATGTCAGTTGAATTATTGACATTAGACCTAGATATGTTGGTATCTAGTAATTTAGGTTTGTATGTGGAAGATAGTTCTATATCAGAAGGTATTAGAGAAACTATCCAGAACTTGTCACATGCTGCAATGCAAAATCAAAAAGTTGAATTGTCTGATGTACTTAAAATTATTAGACAAGATAGTATACAAGAATCTAGTGAGATACTTGAAGTTGCTGAAGAAACTAGAATACAGAGAGAACAAGCTAATGCTGAAGCAGAAAGAAAGTTCAAATCTGAACAAGAAGATAAGAAAATTGCACATCAAAAAGAAATCTGGGAACATGAAAAAGAAATCATTATTCTTAAAGAAAAAGAAAAAAGAGAAACTGATATTCAGAAACAACTTATTCTTACTGTTGGCTTTGACCCTAATAAAGATCAGGATAGTGATGGAGTACCTGATGCCCTTGAGATTGCTAGGGATGGTGTAAATGCTCACATACAAATGAGAAAAGAAGCTAGAGAAGATAGAGCTCTAGATCATCTAATTGAAAATGACAAAGAGAAAAACAAAATAGATAAAGCTAACAAGCAAGCAAAAAGTAGCTCAAAATAAGAAAAGGCTATTACACTTTAAATAAGTCGAGTAAAGAATTAAACTTGTATTTTATAAATAATTAAACTTAAATTTGCAACCATTATGATTAAAGAAACCCTAGACAACTTTTCAGGATTTGAAGCAAGCTCACATGATTTCTTTGGAGAAAAAGAAATTATTGCTGAACTAACTCCTCAAGAAGTTTTAGAACAAGTAGCTGAAGATAAAGTTACTGTTGAAAAAGAAAAAACAGACAAAAAAGAAAAAGCTGAAGAAATAACTGTTGACAAACAGTTTGAAGAATTTGAAGCTGTACATAAAATGTCTGATGAAGATGATGACAATACAGATATTACAACTCCAGATAAAGTAAAGGAAAAGGCTCCAGTTGTAAAAATAGGTAATAAAGATACTGTTGAATTTTTAAAAGAGAAAGGTATGTTATCTTTTGAACTTGAAGAAGGTACAGTAATGACAGAAGACCTAGCTCAAGAAATATTAGAAGATAACTGGGAAGATTCTATCCAAGCAGGTGTTGAGAATACAATTAAGGATTTACCAGAAGCTGTAAAAGATTTAGTAAGGTTTGCATCTAAAGGTGGAAATGTTACAGAATTGCTTTCTAAAATGTCTAGTCATGCTGTTACAGGTTTAGATAAAGATAGTGATATGACAGATGAAGCTAATCAAATTTTATCTGCAACACTTGAATTACAGGATTTAGAATATGATGCTGAGGATGTTATTACTCAAATTGAGTTTTTAAAGGATAGTGGTAAGTTAGAAAACTTTTCTACTAAAGCTCAAACTAAGCGTGTAGCAAGACAAGAAAAAGAAAGAAAAGCTGGTATTACTGAAATAGAACAAACTAAGATTAGAAATAAAGCTACTCAGAAAAAATACAAAGATGAATTAACTACTTATCTTGAAACAGTTGAAAACTTTAAAGGTTTAGTAATTAGTAAAAAGGATAAAGAAAGTCTTCCAAACTATATTGCTGATGTAAAAATTCCTCTTCAAAATGGAACAACTGTTAGTAAATTTCAAGCTGACTTATTTGCTATACTAGGAGACAAAACTAAACTTATAGGTTTAGCCAAGTTAGTAAACAGTGACTTTGATTTCAGTTCAATTAGTGCAAAAACAATTACAGAGTTTTCAAAGGCAGCTCAAGCTACCATACAGAACTCAGATAAAATAAATTTAAAAGGGTCTTCAGGAAGTTCACAAAAACAAAAAAAATCTCTAGCAGATTTACTAGACTAATATTAATTAAAAATGTAAATAACTATGGCTACATTAGGAAATAAACTCATTATCAAAGAGATGGAGTGGAATGCAAATATGACTGAGCAGTCTCACTTAGGGAAAGCTTTACTTGCAAAACCACACAGATTGATAGGAGAAATGGACAAATTGTTCTCTGCACAAAACTACTACTCTGATAACCCAATCAGTTCAACATTGATGGGAAGCCCAAGAACAGAAGAAACTATTGCTGCTACTGAATGGGAATGGGATTTAAAAGGAGCTAACACTAGACCTTTAGTTGTAATTTCAAATGTAGAGCCTACATCAAATACAACTCCAGGTAAGTTTAGAGCTACCTTTAAAATTAAGTTGGATGAAAATTGGTATCTTCCAGGAGATGTTATTTTTCCAGGTACTTCTAACAAGAAGTATCAAGTAAGAATCCAAAATCAAGGTCAAAAATCTGGAGATGGTACAGTCTATACTGTTAGAATGAACTCTGATGATCCTCAAGCATTTATGCCTTTGAAGTATTTGAAGCCAGGACAACAATGGGGTAAGTTATTTTCTCAGTATGAAGAAGCTGCTGAGCAATCAGGTTCTACTGTTTTCAGTATGCCAATTGCTTTCAGAAACAAAATGTCAAAATACAGAAAGGAATACAGAATTACTGACTATGCTTCTACTGAAGTTTTAGCTGTAGCTATTCCTGATAGTAAAGGAACATATCATAATTCATGGATGCGTTATGCTGAAGTTGAATATTGGATTCAATGGTACAGAGAAATTGAAAGAGGTTACTGGTATTCAAGAAGTGCTGAAACAGTTCTTGGTGCAAATGGTAGACCTGTAAGAATGGGCCCTGGAATTCAAGAGCAATTAGAAGATTCTCATGTACATAGATACACTCACTTAACTGCCAAGTTAATTGAAGAGTACTTGCAAGATATTTTCTACTCTAGAGTTAAACCTGGAAAAGGAAGACAAATCAAAGGATATACAGGTGAATATGGTATGTTACAATTCCATAGAGCTATCCAAGATTGGCAAGCTAAATCTTCTTTCATTAAGAATGTTGAAGTTTATACAAACAAAGTTCAGTCTGATGTGCATACAAATGCATTGGAAGCTGGTTACCAATTTGTTAAATACAACATGGCAAATGGAGCATCTTTAGAGTTGATTCATAATCCTCTTTATGATGATAGAGAAATCAATTTCGAGATTGATGAAGTAACTGGATTCCCTATTGAGTCTCAAAGAATTACATTCTTAGACTTCTCAGGAGAAGGTAAAAAATCTAACTTGAAAATTATGAACAAGAAAGATGGTTTCAGTTTCACTTATGTGGAAGGTATGTATGGCCCTTATGGTCCTAAGAATGGTGGTTCTTCTGCTCACGCTGGAGATTACTATGAAATGCATGTTGGAAAATCATGTGGTATTCATATTGAAGATGTAACTAAATGTGGTGAATTGATCTTATCAAGAAACTAATTAGTAGATAAATAACAAACTACCTTAATTAATTTTAAGGTAGTTTTATTTAATTAAAAGAATTATATTTGCTAAAATAATTAAAAAGAAAATTATGAGCACACTAATTGAAGTTAGACCTATCGAAGTCAAAAAATGGCACAATAAAGTAGGTAATGAGTCTTTCACAAGACCTAAGAAAATGCAAGCATTAGTTGATACAGAAACCATGAAATATGCAACTGGATTAACTGTAGCTGATATTAAAGATTTGAAAGCTAAAGGTATTAAGTATGATTTATCAGATAATTTTGATTCTGAAGTACCTCACCCTTTTTGGGATTCAAATATGAGTACATTTAAGTTAGAAAATAATACAATGTTTTTTGACATTAACTTACCTCTTAATTTTATCAAAGTTAAAATTATGAGAGCAAGTAAGTACATTGCTAATTCAATGTCAGATTACAATGAAGGTTTATTCCCTGAAGCTACTCACGTGATTTATGATGAAACAGAAGAAGCTGATATTGTTGCAACTAAAGTAGCAACTAAAAACAAAGCTATCATTGAAGCATCCAAATTATCACCTGATAAAAAAATTGAGCTTATTATGATTATAGATGGCAAAAATCTCAAAGGACAGAGTACATCTTTCATAGAAGTTGCATTAGACAAAATTGTCACTAAAGATGCTGATGGATTCTTAAGACATTTAACAATGGATAAAAAAGAATCTACTAACTATGCTTTAGTTTTAGAGTGTTTACAAAAAAGTATCTTAAGAAGAGAAGGGCACAAAATCTTACACATGGATTCTTTACTAGGAATTGATGAATTAGAAGTGGCCAAATATCTTTCTTTAGATGAAAATCAAGATTTGAAATTAGTTCTTTTATCACAAGCTAATAACTAAGAAGGATGAATGTTAAGGAGATGCATTACGATTTTAAAAAGAAATTCAACAAGATTGACAGTCAGAAGAATAGAAATCTTCTTGTGCCTGAAATTGACTGGTTCTTAAATGAAGCTGAAGAAATTTTTATTAAACTAATTGCTGAACCTAGAATTAAAAACAACTTAGGTTTTGAAACTAGTCAAAGGTCTACAGAAGATATAAAGTCTATAGTAGTAACTGAATGTTTAAATCCTAATGGAAAAAGTGTAGTACAATTACCTGAAAGATATAAGTATCATATATCAAGTAATTGTACTATAACTAAAAAAGAATGTGCTAATAGAAAAGCTAAAGTATTCATTGTCCAACATGATGATGATTCTGAGGGAAGTGTTTTTAATAAGTCATCTTTTGAATGGAGAGAAGTTAATGCTCTTTTTAATTCAGATGGAATGTTATTTGGCACTGATGGTACATTTACTGTAGACAATGTTTGTATTACCTATATACGCAAAACAAAGTATATCCACAATGCTGAAGATTACAGAATTGATGGATATGTGATGCCCTCTGGAGTAGCCTTAACAGGCTCTGTAAATTGTGAACTTCCAGACCATACTCATAGAGAAATTGTTGATATTGCTGTAATGCTTGCATCTTCGGAAATTCAAACTTCTGATTATCAGGTGAAACTGAACAAACTGAATTTTAATCAAATTATTTAATTAAAAACGTATTATTATGAGTAATAGAAACAATGACGTATTCCAAGTTCTTGTAACTAAAGGAAACCAAGCTGTTCTTGCTGCAGGTTTAAATATTTCTGGTTTGGCCATAGGTCAATTAGGAGCATTTGATGTGAATACTGGTTTATCTATTGGAGCTGCTACTAGCCCAATGTCTAGAGATTTTTACTTTGCAGTAGGAGTTGATAAGACAGGAAGTGGTACTTTAGAAGATATCAGAACTTCAGCAGGACAAATGATTCAGAGAAAAGGTATTACAGGTTATACTTTCAAACCACATTCTGCAGGGAGACCTAAGATTGTTGAAGTAGGTGAGTATGGTGTAATAGCTGACACTGATTATGGAGTAAAGATAGAATTTAGAAATTCAAGAATTTCTAGAATTCAAGGTCAAAATACTTTTGCCAAAACTTTTGTAGTGAGAACTCCAGAAGGAACTGTAGATTCAAATGTACTAACTAAACTTTTAGTTAGAGAAATTTCATTAGATGAAAGCAAAATGATTGTGGCTAAGATTGTTGCAAGACAAGCTATTACAATTCTTACACATGGAACATCTTTAGATTATGCTAAAGGTGCTACAATGACTGAGGCTGATCTTGACAGATTAATTGTGTTTAATACTACTGCTACTACAGCAAACAAAGTATTTACAGATTTTACTGTTCAAGCTAGTCCTTTGAGAGTTGGTGCAAATTTCCAAATCAACTTGAACTTTCACAAATTGTTAGAAACTAACATTGGTGTAGCTGTAGTTGAAGGCTTTACTTCTTCTACTGTAGTTTCTACTGTACAAGAGATAGCTTATGAGGAAGGTTCTGGAACAAATATTAAACATAAAGAGTATCATTCTTCTAGTTATAATGGAAGTGGCCCTTATGTTTTATCTGAAACTACAGGTACTGCAAGAGGTGACATTCATTACTTGGCTGTAGATGCTACAAAATATGACCAATTTGCTTTGGAATATTTTATGAAATCTGAGAGTGGATGGTTAGAGTATGAAAATACTTTAAGTACCTTTATTGCTATTCCAGCAACAGAGACTACAACTAGAGCTTCTGTAGCAGCTTTAATAGATGCTATTGTAGCAGGTGGTGCATTTGAGCCTTTGGCTGATGATGCTGCTGCAGCTAATGTAGGTCCAACAGTAGTAGAAAGTGATCCAGCCAATGCATCAACTGATGGTATAGCTTAATTTTAAAACTAAGATAAATGGCTATAGAGCACACTTTTCTTACTTATAAAGATGTTAACACCCTTACTAATAAGGGTGTTGCAACTTTAAGTTACACCTTACAAAGAAATGCTTGTGGAGAAATGACTACTACAATGTCAGGAACCTTAGCATTAAATCAAAGTGTAATCTTGAAAATGCCACTTACAGGTAAATATGAATTTACTTTTAGAGATGGTGTTAATCCAGACATACAAAAGATTATTTATAACTTTGAAAAAATCTTGGAAGACACAATATGTGTAGTTCAAGATATTCTTTGTGGTCAGGTATGTGTAGATTGTGATAGTAATTGTGAAACTACTTCTACTGTTTTCTCTAAATTAATGTTATATAATCAGTTAAACCTAATTAAATATACTGAGTATATGGTAGGTGTATCTACTGTTTTCTTTTGTTATTCTGAAAACTTAATATATGACAATGAGTATAAAGAACAGTTAACTGGTGAAAGTAACCACATAGGATTATTAAAACAAAACATTGCTTTTTTATATTCAGTATTTTATTTCCAGCAACTTAGCAAAGCTATAGATCAAGCAGAAATAGACTATATAAAAATCAAGTTTAAATCAGCTTTAATACTTCCTTGTATAAGAACTTTAGGTTTACCTATTGGACTTAATGGCTCTTTACCTGATATAGCTCTTTTACAACAAAATAACTTTGTTAGAGTATTAACTATATACAAATCTCAATTGAGTGGAGTAGGAACCATAGAAGAGCAAGTATGTGCTTATATATTAACTTTACCTATTGAACAAAGAGTTATACTTGAAACAGATAGTAAATGGAATATAGAAATCATAGATGATACTCTTCTTAATGCAAATCTGTTTAGTCCATTATTTAATACTTTATTTAACTAATTATATTTACTATTATGACAAATACAACTATAAAAACTAACATACAAAATAACTTAGTTCTTAAGACAGTTCCTTCAAGCATTTCAAATGTTGAAATAGCTGATATACTTGACTCTTTAGTTGATTATACAGATGCACAATCTGTAACTAAAGTAGCTAAAACTATTATTACTCAAGCTCAAATATTAACTTTGTTTAGTGTACCAGTTAAAATTTTGGGTTCAACTCCTGCAGGTAAAGTTAGAGTTCCTATTAATGTTTACATTAAAAGATTAAATGGTGTAGGATATACAATGGCAAACAATGTTCTGCAAATTAAAGATACTTTAGGTAATATAATTTCTCCAAACATAAATGCCAATCCTTTGATTAATACCCTTGGAGCTTGGATTGCAACTTTAGCTTTAAATGGAAGTATTACTGGAGGAGACCTTAGTGCTTCTGAATACTTTTTAAATACACCTGTAGCTAATCCTACTGGAGGTTCTGGTAATATTGAAGTGTATCTTACTTATGCAGAGTATACTTTTTTAGTATAATATTTAATAAAACAAATATAAGCTATGGTATTTGAAATAGTCAACAAAGGTAAAGGAATTATAGATGCTCTTTCTCCTAACAATTTAATTGTTATAGAGAAAAATGTAGAAAAAAAAGTAGAGTACATACAAGCAAATGCAGACTGGAATAGTGAAGCAGGTGTTACTAAAATATTTAATAAGCCTATTATACCTGTATTAGTTCCACAAGTTCAAACAGATTGGAATGCTACCACAGGTATTGGAGCTATATTAAATAGGCCTACAATAATTTTACCTGCTTTTGTAACTATAGATGAAGGTAAAGGAAATGGAATAATAATTAGAGGTAGAGTACCTGATAATTATGCTGTTGTTGGATTTAATGCTATAGATTTATCATATAGTGGAAGTCCATCAACTACTTTAGGTGCAACTGGCAATTTTGCCTTTGCAGCAAATAGAGAAGTTACAGCATCTGGATATGGTGCAGCAGCTTTTGGTAATGACAGTATAGCTAGTGGACAATTAGCTTTTGTAACTGGATCATATTGTGTGTCTTCTGGTGTAGCTTCTTTTACAGGTGGTCAAGAAAGTATTGCAACTCGTGATTGGGGATTTTCATTTGGATATAAATGTGTATCAACAGGAATAGGTGCTGTAGCTCTTAATGTTTCAAACTTTGCAAGGTCTGCTGCTGAAATATCAGTGGGTTATTATGGAACTGACTATACTCCTGTAAGTGTCTTAGGTTTTTCTTTAACAGATAGAATATTTAATGTTGGTGTTGGAACTGATTCTATTAATAGATTAGATGGACTGACATTACTTAAAAATGGACTATGCTTATTACCAACTGTAACAAACACGTTAATAGCTGCAGCATCAGGTAAAGCTATTGTTACTAAAGAATACTTAGTAGCTAACACTATTTCTACACTTCCAACTTTACAACAGGTTTTAAGTGTAGGAGATTATGCAGAATACGAAGCTGGAAATAGTCATGTTTTAATAATGGGAGGAACTGCAAATAATAGAAACTTTTCATTTTCTACTGACTCAGGTGTTTATGGAGCACAAACTGCATTTTCAAGGTTTAATATGGACAATAATGTTGTCCGTTTTAGAACTAGAAAAGGAGATATTGAAAGTGGTGTTGAAACAGTTAATGGTAATTTAAGAATTTATAAAGTAGATTGGAGCAGTCCTTCAGCAAATACACAAATTGGAATATTAACTCCAACAGTACTTACTTCCATTAATTTTCCCGCAAAAATTGAACCTGGTACATATACAATAGCAACTACAGAGGAATTAAATTTACAAAAAGTAATTACTTATCCTACACATTTTGTTGGTACTACTTATACATTAAGTAATAATGATAGTAATTATGAAATTATTATAGATAATGGTGCTACAGCAGTAACAATAGCAGTGCCTGCTGGGTTATTGGCTAAGATAGGTATAGGCTTTACTCAAAAAGGTACAGGAGATGTAAATTATTTAGTATCAGGTACAACTATTAGAAACCCTATTGGGTTAAAAATAAAAGGACAATATCATCAAACCTTTCTAAGTCAAGAACTAGCTACTAACAATTACTTTTTAGGAGGTAACACTAAAGTATAATTATGAATAGCTTTCAAAGAAATATATATAGAACACAAACAGAAGTTGTTTCTGCACCAGTACAAATTTCTGGAAATATTGAAGTAAGAAATTTAAATGCTAATGGCATATTTGTTACTGTGGAGATAAGTCAAACTGTTATTACATTAAATAATGGAGGAGCATTTCCTGTACAAGGTGGTGCAACTGTTTCTGGTTCTTATTCAGTTTCTGGAAACCCAGTTACAATAATAAGAGTAACTTCTAATAATGCAACAGATGCACCTGTAAGATTAAATGTAGGCACAAATCCTGCTCTTGTTTCTTGTCAATTATCTACAGGAGACATATCTTTTAATGGAATAGATTTGTCAACAAATCCTTCTATAAGTATTACATTAGATGTTCAAGGAACTGCTTGCTCATAATATATTAACTGTGATCTTTAAATAATTATTAATATCTTTACAGAGTAAAAACATATTTTATAAATGATATTTGAAATAATAAATAAAGGTAAAGGTACTATAGAGTCTATTTCTCCAGAAGAACTTCTTTTGATTAAAGAAGATGCTTTAGAAAGTGGTATTACTATAAAAACTTTAAATAATCAGAGTTTATTAGGTGCAGGGAATATTACAATAGAAGGCCTATTTGATAAGAATTTTGAGTATGTACAAGGAGTACCTTCAGATAGCTGGCTAATAGACCATCCATTAAAGAAGAAAGTATCTGTAGTAGTTGTTGATTCTGGTGGAACTTGTATAGAAGGAGCAGTTAATTATCTATCTGACAGCAGAATTATTATTGAATTTAATGGTTCTTTTTCAGGAACAGCAATATTAAATTAATATATAAAAATATAAAAGATGGCAAAAAAGAACTTTGGTGTTGACATTGACTTAAATAATAATCAATTACTTAATGCAACTATTCAAAACTTATCTGTAGCTCCTACAGTTACAGGCAGAATACCTGGTTTTATTTATTGGAACACTACAGAAAAAACAGCTTATGTTTTTACAGGTCTAGCAAGTCCAAATCAATGGCTAAATCTAGGTCAACTATACACACATAACACTCAAGCAGCTTTAGCTCCTACATTATCAGGGAACAATGTATTAGCTACATTAACCTTTAATACTGAAGGGCATGTTGTAGCTGCTACTAGTAGAACATTAACCCTAGCTGATCTTGGCTATACTGGTGCTGCAAATGCAAATTTTTATGTTCATCCTAGTTTTACAGGTAATGGTTTAGCAGGAGCACCTCTTGCAGGTACAACTGTGATCAGTAATGTTATAGTTAATTCTGAAGGGCATGTTACTGGAATGTCAACTAGAAGTTTAACAAATGCTGACTTATCTGCACTAATCATAAATGATGCAGCAACTAATGCTACATTTACTTGGTCATCTACTAAAATTGCTGCTGAACTTGCAGCTATTAACAATACAATAACAGGAGGGTTAATAAACAAAGGAGGGTATGATGCTGCTACAAATACTCCATTATTAGATGCAACTCCTATTGCAGGAATTAAAAATGGTTGGGCCTATGTTGTTACTGCTGCTGGAGCATTCTTTACTGAAAATGTACAGATAGGTGATATGATTATTGCCAAACAAGATAATCCTACTACATTAGCACATTGGACTACTGTTAATAAAAACATTGCTGACATTGTATCTGCTTCTACATCTGTTCAAGGTATTGTTCAGTTAGCCACTGATGCAGAAACAATTGCTGGAGTAGATGCTACAAAAGCAGTAACTCCTGCAAGCTTACAATCTAAAGTTGCTACAGAAACTGCAATTGGATTAATTGCTATAGCTACTCAGGCAGAAGTTACTACAGGTACAGATAATGTAAAAGCAATTACTGCACTAAAATTAAAAAATCATTTGTCTTCTCTTGTTGGTGGCTTTGCTGCAACATTTGGTGATGGAGTTGCGATATCATTTAATATCACTCATGGGTTAAATACTACAGACGTTTCTGTTACAATTATGGAAGTAGCTACAGGAGAACAAATTGAAATGCAAGTACGTGCAACTTCAACAACAATAGTTAATGTACAATGTAATGTTGCACCAGCTCTTAACCAGTACAGAGTAATTATTAAAAAATAAATAAATAGATATAATGGCCAATAAAAAATTTGAAGTTAGTATTCTTGTTAATGGGTCTATATCTAGAGTAGGTGGTCTAGCTTCACAATTTCTTAAAGCAGATGGTAGTATAGATTCAAGTAATTATGAATTATTTTTTTCAAAAAACACTGCATTTAATAAAAACTTTGGTACAGTAGTAAACACTACAGCAGAGGGAAATGATAGTAGAATATTAAATGGTCAAAGTGCATTTAATTGGGGAAATCATGCTGGATTATATCCAGGTTTAACAGGTGTTGGTGCAAGTGGTACTTGGGGTATTAATATTAGTGGTACTTCCACAAAATGGAATGGCTGGTCTTTAGATGATGTGGCTGTGCAAGAAAGTGGAGTGTTTGCTTTATTTGGTAGAGATGCCAATTTTGCAATACAAAGACAGTATTCACCAGCAGCAGTTAAAACCTTTTTAGGTTTAGGCTCTAACGCTTATAATTCTACTGCCTTTGTACCTTTAAATAACCATGCTTATACTTATAGAGGAGGGTTAGGTAGTAATGTGGATTTTCACACTCTAGACAGTACAGGATTTTACTTAAATGTAACAGGTAATGGAACAGGAAGTACTAACGAACCTAATTCATATAGTATGTTATCTATATTTGGAAATGTTGATACTTATGGAAAAGTTTATCACGATTATGATAATGCAGGAGAACAAAGAGTGAAAGTTAAATATGGCCCTAGTTATAGTGCATGGAGAAAAGTATGGGATGATGTCAATTTTAACCCAAATAATTATTTACCTATAACAGGAGGTACTCTAACAGGAAACTTATCTACTAACAGTGGCTTTGTTACTAGTTCTCCAATTGCCCTTGTTTTTAGGAATAGTAGTAATATTCTAAGATGGGAATTAGATAGAGACGCACCTGAAACTGGTTCAAATTCTGGTTCAAATCTTACTTTATACAGATATAATGATGATGGGTCTTATTTAGGTACTTTTTTAAGTATGAATAGAGCTACAGGCATGTCTACTTTTGGTTCAAGTGTAACTGCAACCTCTTTTAGAGGTCCCTTAGTCGGAGTAAACACTATTTATTCTACTGTAGCTTCTACTTCTTATGGGGATGCTGTACAAATGAGGGAAGTAAATCAAGCAGGAGCACAAGGTAACTTAATGCAGTTTGCACCAAGATTAGCATTTCATTGGGGTAATGTAGTAGCTTCAAGCATTGCTATGGAACCTAGTGGTAGAATAGTTATAAGAAATAATCCAGGGACTTCGTATGAAGATTTTGGAGCAAATAATATTTATGGACTAGCTTTTTATGCTTCTTCTGATATTAGATTAAAAGATGTAATTAAAAAAGAATATGATGTAAGTAAATTAAAAGCTATTTCATACACTTGGAAAGATAAACCTAAAGGGAAGAAGATACAGGTAGGTTATTCAGCGCAAGAAGTACAAAAGTATATGCCTGATGCTATTAATGAAGATAGTGAAGGAATGTTGTCTGTAAACTATATTCAAGTATTAGTAGCTAAAGTAGAAATGTTAGAAAAACAACTTAAACAATTACAATATGCCATTTAGCACTTTAGCAGCAAATCAAATGGTATCAGAACAAGAGGCTGCTTCTTCAGGATTTGCTTTAAATCCTAGCAAATCTCATGGTTCTGGGAATATGATGATGACTAAAGTTTTAGCATTGGACAGATATAATTTAAAAGTAGCTTCCATGAATAGCTATGCGTCAAATCAACTGGTTCCCAAAAGTGCTTGGGAAACAGCTGTTGTATCTTATTTTGTTCCTATATCTTTTTCTCAATTTGCTACAGCAGCTGAGGCATGTGCAGTTGTAGGAACTACAGCAATGGGGGGACTTTATAAGGCTAACACAAATCCTGTAACTAATGGTACTGTATTTTATCAGGATGCTAATCTTACAACTGTTTTTCCAGGAATTAATTATTTTCAAGTTATAGAAGGGGTTATTGGAAGATTAAGTAATGTAGGAGTAGTTAGTGAATATCAATCTTGTTCTGTTTCTGATACAACTCCACCTACTCCACCAACATATGTACAGGCAGATGGAGGTGTTACTACAGGTAATATAGATATATTTTGGAATGGCGATACTGATAATGTTGCAGTAACATTGTATCATATATATAGAAATGGTACATTTGTAGGAACTAATACAGTAAGAAATTATGCTGATTATAATTTACCTGGAGGTGCAAGTTACTATTATCATGTTTATGCTTTAGATGCAGCTGGAAATATATCCAGTATTAGTCCACAAAGTAATACTATAAACATAAACCCTGGTATAAATCCAGTATAATGCATTCAATAATAATTAATAAAAAACAAATAAAATGGGATTAAAAATCACAACTCCAATTGGAACAGATCAAGGTATTACTAGTGAAGCCTATGTAAGAATTAGTTCTTACAGAATAGAGAAAAGTTCAGGACATGCTTACTTTGATCTTCAAATTTATCAAAGTCAGGAAAACTCAATACCACCTGTAGCTAGTATATATCAACCTATGATGTTTTTAGTAGCTAGAAATAGTGAAATAGGTGACAGTTTAACTGTTGCTTTAACTAAGGAAGTTATTGCAACTAGAACTTCAACTAGACAAGTAGGTAAAGAAGTTGATGTTACAGAAACTATTACTACAACAAATGAAACTGGGGAACCAGTTGAACAAGTTGTTACTAGAAAAGAATTCAGAATGGTAGAGGAAACTTATCAAGAAACCTATACTCAAGTAGTTCCTGATTTTTCTTCTTTAGATACAATAAACATTTTTTCTTTTGCTTACAATAGATTGAAAGTAAAACTTCAAAAACTTTTTGGAGATTTAAATGTAGTAGATTGTTAAATAAAATTTAATTTTATTTATTTCATTAAAACTAAAATTAATTTGTATTTTTACAAAAAATAAATTTAAACTAAATTAAAGTATTATGACACAAGAATATGCAATTAAAGTATTGATTGATGTAGCTGCAGCAGCTCAAAGAGGAGGACTATTAACTTTAGATGAAGCAGCTGTAGTAGCAGAAGCTGTAAAAGTAGCTTTAGTATTTCCAGTTGTTGAAGAACTAACACAAGCAACAGGTCAAGATAAACAAGCTAAATAATTTAGGATTCATTTTGAATGTTTAAATAAGAATAATAAAACTGCATACAATGAAAGAGATATTAGAGTATTTAGGAATAACCAATGGTGCAATAATCATAGCTGGATTAATAGGAACTATAGCAGGTACACAAGGTACAAAGAAATCTTTACTGGCTAGTATATCATCTATTTTTCTAGGTGTGGGTGTGGCCATATATCTAACTCCTTTATTTTGTGAAGTTTTTCATATAGTTGGAGAACCTTCTAAACTTGGTATTGCAGTATTAATAGGGTACTTAGGTATTCAAGGTATTCAAAAATTAATAATGGCAAAATTTAAAAAAGATGGAGATAATTAATACTTTGGTACTTATAGCTACTGCTATAATATCACTTTTAAATCTTCTTGTGGAGATTGAGGATAAGACAACAATTAAGCATGAAGCTTTTCTTAAGATTATCTTTGGTGGTATTGCTGTGCTTTGTTTATCATCTATTGGAATCTCTTTACCAATATTATATTTTCTTTTTAATGTTTCTTTACTAGTTTTATTATCTTTAAGATTACATGCTAGATTAAAAGTTTTTTAATAAAATTTTTTATATATTTGTCTCATGGAAGGAATTAGAGACATAATTAAAGAAAGCTTTAAAGATTTAGTTTTCAATGAGAAAGAACATATATATTCAGTAGATGATAAACCTTTTAATGGGTCAGTATCAAAACTCATTGAAACTTTTTATGAAAAATTCAATGCACCTAAAATAGCAGCTAGAACTGCAAAGTATAGAGGAATTAGTACAGAAGAAGTTTTAGCTGAATGGACAGCAACTAACAAGGAAGCAATAGAAAGAGGAAACAGAGTTCACTTATTTGGTGAACTCTATCCTTTTAATAGAAGTTTAAAACCTTCATGCCCTCAAGAAGAAGCAGTAGTTAAGTTTTGGAATGAACTTCCAGAATGGATAATACCAGTTGGTGTTGAAATTAAAATGTATCATAAGGTATTTATGTTTCCAGGTACAGCAGATATATTATTGTTCAATACTAAGAATCAACAGTATATCATAGCTGATTACAAGACTAATAAAGACTTATTTAAAAATTTCAAGGAGAAGAAAATGTTGGGAATATTTAATCAGTTCTTAGATAATCCTTTTAATCATTACCAAATTCAACTTTCTTTTTATCAAATACTTTTAGAACAGTTAGGAATAAAGGTTTATAAAAGAAGAATAATTTGGTTACAATTAGATGGTAATTATATTACTTATGATACCCAAGATTTTACTCAAGAACTAGGACAATACTTAGAAATTAAACATGAAAATAAAAGAGCTAATACAAAGAGTACAGTCTCTCTACAGTAAAGGGGTGCAGAGTAGAAGCAGTAGATTGTCATCAAGACATATCTACAGTGTACTTGTTACAACTAGGCAAACACTTATTTCTCAGCAAGTTAAGAAAAGACAAAAGATAAGTGACTGGAATTATTTAATACTGCCTTGTGTGGAATTAATAAAGGTTCCTAATCAAGAATGTCCCTGTATAGTTGATAAGGCTTGTAGTGTATTTAGAACCAAACATCCTTTACCTAAAATCTTAACTAATAACAGTTCACATCTTATTGAATATGTTATGGCCATAGACAGTTCTATGAGAATAGAAGAAGCTTCAAGAACAGAACAGTTATTTACTGCAGGTAATAAATATACAAAAGAAAAACCTAAATATATAATTGAAAAAGGTCATTTATATTTTCCAGTAAAAAGTTCTCCTGGAATAGTAAGAATTAAAATTTTACCAGAAGACCCAATAGAAGCTTATAATTATCCTTCTAAATGTGAATGTACTGACTGTGATGGCTGTGGAGAAATATCAGACAAAGAATTTCCTATTGATGGAGATATGGTAAAAACTCTTATTGAAATGGCTAGTATTGAGTTAATTGAAATCTTTAACAAAATGCAAGAAGATATTACAAACAATTCAATTGATACTGACAAAGGACAGTCTAAATGATAAAAACTGAAAGCAACACTAGAAGTAGTTATAAACTTTATTTGAGCTTAGTTAAAGCTCCACAAGATGTTAAAACATATATTTTAATTGCTAATGCATATATGAAGTTTCTTGTCAATGAAATTATTGAAGGGAATGAAGTTACATTACCAGCTAGATTAGGTACATTAAGTGTAATAGGTAATAAAAGAAAGCTAAGATTTAATGATAAAGGTGAACCTATACTTCCACCAAACTGGGGGAAAACTAAAAAACTTAGGGAAGCTAATGAGAAAGCTAGACTTGAGAAGAAAATAATTTACTGTACTAATGAGGAAACAAATGGTGTAGTTTATAAATATCATTGGTCTAAAAATAGAGTGCCTATTGAAAACAAAACATTGTATGCACTTAGAATGGTAAGAAATAATAAAAGAGCTGTTAACAAAAGTATTAAAGCAGGTAAAGAATACTTTATAAAAACATAAACATGGAAGAAAAATTAACAAGTGAGGCAAGTTTTGAAAGTAAGAAATCTTTTCAACTACCTGAAGGTGCTGAAGTAATTTCTGAATCAAAAAGAATAACTGTCAGAGAAATTGAAAATGGTTTTGTACTAAATATGAGTTGTGATTTAAAGTACAAAAGAAGTGGAGAAGAAGGTACTCAATATGAATATTATACTAAAGAATGGTTTTCAAAAGATAACCCTTTAAAAATAACAATGCCAAAGGAGAAATCCTTAGCTGATAAACTAGACTAACATGCAAAAATTTCAATTTGTAACTATTGATACAATCTTAGCTAAATACTTTAGGGATTTTAGAGGACTGGATATTAATACTGATGATGCTATTGAATGGGTAGGGGAAGCTTTAGGTTTTATGAAAATAGTCAGTGCTTCTGAAGAAGCTGTAGCTTTTATTGAAGTTAAAGATTATCAAGCCACTATTCCTGAAGGTCTTCATTACATTATGCAAATTGCAAGAAAAACTAGTTGGGTAGATCAAGATACTTCTTGTAATCCTACAAGTATGCATTCTAATTTACATGTTACTCAGAAAATTGTAGGTGATACTACAGAAGCCATTCCAGAGTATACACCTTATTTTAATTTCCCTTTTAAGAATTTATCTTGGAATAATAGTTCTTATACCAAAAAAGAATTTTCAAATGTTAGATTAGCTGATGCAAGTTTTTTTAATTCTTTAGTTTGTAAGATTCCAGCATTAGAAAACTTATACACAGCTACCTCAGATGAATATACTATAGTACAAGATAATTTGAGGTTTAACTTTAAACAAGGTTTTGTAGCCGTATCTTATGTAAGACAAATGATAGACTGTGATACAGGTTATCCTATGGTTCCAGATGATGAATCTGCTAAATCAGCTATTACATATTACTTAGGTTGGAAATTTAAAGAAAGAGAATGTTGGAACCATAGAGAAGGCTCATGTCAGTTAGCTGAAAAAGCTGAAAGTAAATGGCTTAAATATGTAAAGCAATTTGGAAACAAAGCTAAGATGCCTCAAGGAATAGATCAATATCAAAATTTGTTAGAAGCATCTTTCAATATAGTACCTAACCATAGAAAGTATTATGGTTTCTTTGGTAAGGGAGGAAATAATTTACAAAATGAAAACTATACAAATAATAGTGCTACCTTTGCAAATAAACTTGAGCAAGTTAATATAGTTAATAATATAAGTGAGAGTAAAGATACTTTTAATACAAATGACTGGTAAAAATGATAGGACTTAATAAACATAAAGTACTTGTTTTACCTAATACATTAGAACCAAATTCTTTGTATTTAGTTGAGGATGGAGATTATATTAATTTATATATTGTTAATAAGTCAGGTTCACTAAAGAAGCTAGGTAACAAAGAAATGATTACTGATCTTATAGAAGAAAGTGTAGTTAGGTTAACAACTCCTTTACTTCATGTTTATAATGAAATACCTATAGGTATAATAAATGGTAGCAATGTGAATTTTACATCTGAATTTCCTTTTATTCATAAAACAGTTACTATTTTTGTAAATGGGATTAAACAAAGTATAGTGAAAGATTACCAGTTAACTGTTAACAGAAATATTATTTTTACTTTTTCACTTGACATAATAGACAGTATATTTATTAACTACACTAAATTATAAAAGACATGCCAACACAAATTACTAAAAAACAAATAGCAGATGGAGCTATTGATAATGCAAAGATACAAGCAGGAGCTGCTATTGAGACCAGCAAATTAGCTGATGGAATTAACTTTATTAAAAGAGATGGCTCAGTGCCTATGACTGGACCTCTTAACATGGGTGGACAGCTAATGTCAAATGTTTTGACAGGTACTGCAAATTCTGATGCAGTCAATGTAGGACAAATGAATAGTGCTATTGCAGCTTTAAATTCATTGTTTAAATCAAAACCTTCTGCAAGAGTTGCAACTGTAGCCAATGTAAGTATTGTTAATCCTGGTACAGCTATCTTTGATAGTATTACTTTAGCAAATGGACAAATTCTTTTTGTAAGAGCAAATACTGCTACAGCTGAAAATGGTTTATATACTTTTAATGGAAGTGCTTCACCTCTTACAAGAATTCCAGAGATGGATGTTTGGATAGAAATTCCAGGTGCATTTTTTGCAGTAGAAGAAGGAACTACCTTTGCTGATACTGTACATCTTTGTACTGCCAATCAAGGTGGAACATTAGGTACTACACCTATTACATTTCAACAAATACCTACTTCAGCAGGACTTTTACAATCAAACTTTATAGACAAAGAAGTTCCTTCTGGAGCAATTAATGGAGTTAATGCATCCTTTATAATTGCCAACACACCTATTGTAGGAAGTGAACAAGTTTATTTAAATGGTTTATTACAAGAAGTCGGGGCAGGTAATGATTATACTATTACAGGTACAACTATTACATTTTTAGCTGCACCTTTGACAGGAGAGAGAATAAGAGTTTCATACCGTAGATAATAAAATATGCCACCTACTCAACTATCACTTAGAGCCTTAGAAGAATATGTATTCTTAAATGCTGCTTTTACATTGGTTTCACAAACTGCATTACAAAGATTGTTTAATGCTACAGCTGGTGGAGCTTTAACTGTAGAAGCAGGAACATCATATTTCTTTGAGTGTAGTTTTGATTTGACTGCTATGAGCATTACATCAGGAAATTTTGGCTTTGGATTTTTAGGTACTGCTGTAATGAACAGTTTAAAATATAACTCAACTGCTCAAAAAACTTCAGCTATTGGAACTCCTTCTACATCTCAATCTACTGTAGTTAGTGTTGCAACTGCTGTTGGAATAGTGTCAGCTTCTGTGTCAGCTGCAGGAAATGCTATAATTAGTGGAATCATTAGAGTAAACACTGGAGGTACATTAATACCAGCTGTAAGTTTAGGTATTGCTGCTCCTGCAGTTGTAGGTATAAACAGTTATTTCAGAGCTGTTCCAATAGGAGTAAATACGCAAACTAATTTTGGGCCGTGGACTTAAAAATAAATAAATGAAAGAAAATAAAGTTATTCAGCCTGGAGCATTAAGTTTAGATACTTCATTAGTTTCTCAACCACAAGGTACAACTAGATTTGTATTGAATGGAGTTAATGAAACTAATGAGGGTGACTTAGGTAATAGAAGTAATGAAGAAAGCAATGAAATTTGCTATGCCTTACCTATAGGATTTTCTCCTATAGGTGAACTTTACATTGGAGCAGAAAACACTTTAATCTTTCTAGTTTCTAATACAGGTAATTCTGCATTAGGTATTGCTGATAGAAATTGTAATTTTACTATTATAGTAGATGATACTAATCAAATTGATAAATTTGGCTTTAGTATTGAAAACCAAATTTCAGCTACATTCAGATTAAGAAGAGGATGTGAAGTAGTTGTATATTGGGTAGACCCTATACCTAGAACATTTGTAATAGGTAGAGAAGAAAAATTTAAAGATGCATTAGGTAATTGGAACATCAGTAAATTTAAGTTATTTAAGATGTACAATTCAGTCCCTAGATTTGAAACTATTGAAGCTGTTAACAGTGGAGGAGTTTTAGTATCAGGCAGTTATAATATATCTGTACAATATTTAGATGAAGATTTAAATGCAACTGAATTTGCTACAAGTTCTGAAGTAGTACATATTTATAATGATAGTCTAACAAATGACTATAAAGATATAAGAGGAAGTACAAGTGAAACTACTCCAACTTATGTAAGCACTATTACTAATAAATCTATAAAAATAGTTCTATCTGACTTAGATTTAAATTTTCCTTTCTATAGATTAGCTATAACTGAATCTACTAATGGAAGTGGACAAATTAGTGATACAAAATACTCTGCTGAAATTTCTACAAGAAACCCAACCTTTGTTTATACAGGAGCCAACTTCGAAACTTCAGGTACACAACAAGATATTATTGTTTTCAATAATATAATTGAGTCTGCAAAACATATAGAGCAAATTGAAAACAAACTTATTTTATCTAATATAAAAGGGAAGCAGTTAAATTACTGTGCCTTACAGAGATATGCTAGTAAAATTAAAGCTGACTGTACATTAACTACCATTCCATTAAATGAATTACTAGGTTCTAATGCTAAGCAACCTAATGCTAACATTAATGGTATAGCATATACTCCAGGTGAAATATATTCTTTTGGTGTAGTATATGTATTTGATGATATGACTACTTCTCCTGTATGTCATATTCCTGGAAAAAATCCTAGTCTATCTATTGGTACAACTTTTTTAGCTAATACAACTATTAAAAAGTATCTTCCAATGAGCTCAAATAATTCTTCTTTAACAAGTAGATATATTGATAATGATACTTGTGATAATTTAGGTTACTGGGGAGTTGATAGTGAAGGTGTAACATTAAAAAATAAACTAGTTAGGCATCATAGATTTCCTTTAAGAAGTGAAATTAACAAACCTTTATTTACTGAAATTATAGCAAGTGAAACTTCTACTGAATTTCATACTTTAAGAATTAGAGTTAATGGAACTATTACATTACCTCCTCCTTGTATTACTAATACAGCAGACCCTGCTTATGATCCTAACTGTATACCTCCAGAAAACATAGAATACTTAGTGGAGTATGTAGCTAATGGCATAACTTTTTATGTAAACAATATAATAACTTACTCGAATTGGGATAGTTTTTCTACTCCAGGTCAAGAGATATTTTTGGAACCTGTTCTTACCAGTGGGATAATTACAGTAACTTCTATTAAAGAAAATGGGATAGTTATAGCTCAAGGAACAGTTTCTCCAAGAACAGGCCTGACCTATACTGTAGCTGATGTCCCTTATATTGCTGAGACGGAAGGTAAACTTTATTTCTCTGAAGTAATGCATATAGAGTTTTCTAATATAGAAATGCCAAGTTTAATTGATACAAATGGCCAGAAAATTATAGGTTACTACATTGTTAGAAATGAAAGAACTGAAAATGAAAAAACTATTTTGGATAGTGGAATACTTACTTCTACTATACAGAATGCTCATTTTGTTTCTCATGGTTTACTTATGCCTAACTTTGCTAATGCAGCTACACCTAAGATTAAAAGAGATTTCTTAGGTCTTATTAATCCAGAATATAAGTTTAATAATAAAACTTATACTGAAATTGATGAAATTATAAAGGAAGGTGAATATGTACATTCAGGGATAGGAGCATTATACAGTAACTTTTTAGTACAAGATGTTCTAGAAGGAAGTTCTTATGATAGTAAAAGACATAGAAAATCTGAAACTGATAATGATGGTTTTGATTTAAGAGTTAGAACTAAGGATAACATTCTTTTATATAATAAAGTATTTAAAAAGTTATTTGTAAAAACTGATATTAAAGAGGTGTTTTACCTAGATGCCTTAACATACAAAAATGTAGAAGACAGTTCTACTGTACCAGTAGCTAAAGATGTTTTTAATGTTTCAGCAGATAATAAAATAGGTATCATATCTTTAAACTCAAATTTTAATGACCCTATTATTAATACTTTACCTTATGTAATTCTTAAAAGAAATATAGCAGATTCTTATAGTAACTTTAGAACAATGCCATATTACAAAGAAAGTAAAAACATAGTTAAATTTGAGAAAGATGTAATCAGTCAAACTAAAGTTTCTAATGGAGATAGTTACATTACTTCTATGAAATATGTAAACTCTATATTTTATGAAAATAGAATAAAACAAAGAGGAACCAAAAGTGGTTTCTTTTCTATAGCTTTAGGAAGTATATTAGTGATTGCAGGAATAGCTGCAGCCATTTTCTCAGCAGGAACAAGTTTAGCAATTAGTGGATTAGGTTTAGGCTTAATAGCTGGTGCAGGAGCTGCTGCCATAAGTGGAGGAGCTTTGTTAGCTGCTTCAGGTATTAAACAAGATAACTGGGCCAAAACCTATAATGAATTATATCAACAAGGTCTTAGAGAAACTATAGAAGATGATTTTTTAAATGATAAATTTAAAGCAGTAAATCCACCTGATGATGAAATTAGATGGTTTGGTGAAGCTTTGACTAATCTTTGGTTTGAGTCTAGTGTTAATATGTCATTGAGACATGGAGCTAATATAGGTTCCATACCAGACTTTATAAACTCTCCAAGTATTGCTGAGACAGGAAATGGAAATAGTGGCCCTGTAAAGCCTGCAAATAGCTTAGACAGACACATGCTAAATAAACTTACTACCATTAATCAAGAAAAAGAAGGTGGTAGAGAATATATAGGTCTAGCTTTGCCAGAACTATATAAAGTAAATTTAGATTACTACAGAAGAAACAAGCAAAAGATTTTTAATCATTTACCTTTAGAGTATGATTGCTGTTCAGATTGTATAGAAACTTTCCCTCACAGAATACATTGGTCTGAGGAATCTTTTCAAGAAGAGCTTACTGATAACTATAGAACTTTTTTACCTAATAATTATAGAGATATTGAAGGAGAAACAGGACCCATAACTGATGTGTTTAGAATTCAAAACAATCTTTACATTCATACAGAAGAAGCATTATGGCATCTTCCTCAAGTAAGACAAGAAAGAATTACAGGAGATATATTATCTTTTCTAGGTACAGGTGAGTTTTTCTCTACTCCACCTAGGAAAATAGTTGATGACAGTAATAGTTCTGCAGGTAACTTACATAAGTGGGCAAGAATAAAAACTAAATATGGTGTAGTGTTTCCTTCTCATAAAGAAAAAAAGATTTACATATTTAATGGAGAGCAACTTAAACCTATTTCAGATACAGGTTTGTCAAATTACTTTAAAGAGAATATGAAGTTTTTAATGGCTGAGGACTACTATGAAAATAATAAAATTGTATATCCTTTTAATAATAATCCTTCTAATCCTATTGGAGTAGGCTACTTAATTACTTATGACACTAAGAAAGAAAGAATAATTATTACTAAAAAAGATTTTAAAGTTCTTAATAATTTAGGTACAAATTATAAATTATGTGATAAAGGAAATGGCACAACTATCTTTAATAATTTTAATGATATTGTGGCAGCTAAGAAAGCTTTAGATTTTCAATATGTTGGTATAGAAGACTGTAGGCTAAAATTCCAAAAGAGTGTATTAGTTGATAAATTAGAAACTAGATTAATTACTACTGTAGTTCAAAACACTGTACCTGAAGAAGCTCATGTATATGGGTTTCTAGATACTTCAGGGTCTTTTAATACAGGTACATATTTAGCTGATTTGGAAACTTCTCTCAGAGCATGGTATATTAGTTTTAGACCAGCAGATACTACATACAGCAAGCTTCATGTATTAATGGACCCAAGTGAAAGATGGATTAATTTTCCAAGTAGAATTGCAGCTAACACAGCTGAACATGGTGGCAAAGTATTAATAATTTCACTAGTTAATGAAGCTTCTCCAATTTATCATACAGGGACTTTAGGTGGGACTACTGCAGTTACATCACAGTATATAACTGATTATAATTCTTTTGTAAGTACTATTCATTCTCAATTTAGTTTCTTTAGAGGTATTACTTATCCAATTGCCACAGTAGGAGCTGCTTATGAAAATTCTAAAGATTATATAAGACATACTTTATTAGCATTAAAAGGAAGATCATATACTGTAGCAGAAGCAGATGCTTTACCTATAAATGCAGCTTTCACAGTTGCAGAATGGAATGCAGTAAAATTACAGTTAACTGGAACCAATCCTTATAATGTATTAGGATTAGGGGCAGACCAATATGGATGGTCAGGTAAAGTTGATAGAAATGATTATGCAGTAATAGCAGGAACTCAATCTTCCATAATTACTCCATTACAGTTTGCTACTGATTTGAATAATTTACTTAATCCTGCAACAAGTGGAAATACAACTCAAACAACAACAACTACAGCAGCTTTAGTTACTGTACAAGTACCTACAACTGTATTCTCTTATGTTGATGGTACACCTATTAATCTTCAAACATTAAACAATAGTTGGACTATGAGTTATTCTTTAAAAGAAGAAAAGTGGGTTAGCTGGCATAGTTATCTTCCAAGCTTTTATTTTAGAGTACAAGAAAAATTCTACTCATGGAAACAAGGGGGCAGTGCTATATGGAGACATAATAGAAAAAATCATTATCAAACTTTTTATGATGTACGTCATCCATTTATTGTGGAATATGTAGACACTTATGGTTTGCAAACTTCTATATGTGATAACATAATGTTGCAAACAGAAGCTAAACAGTACAACACTGAATATCAAGAATACTTTGATAAAAGAGATATTACTTTTAACAAGATACTAGTTTATAATACTCACCAAATTGGTGGTGTTAAAAATATGATAGTTAAAGGTGAAGAGTCAGATTATCTTGCTAAACAAGTTTTAAACAGTCCAACTGATATTATTATATCTAGAACTGAAAGAAACTGGAATATTAATGATTTAAGAAATATTAGATCAAATTATGATATACCTATGTTTGATAAAAACTTAGCTAATCTACAATCTAAATATTACATTGATAAAATAGTAAATGCTAATGCAATTAATTATAATAAGCATTGGACAGAGCTAGAAAGTTTTAGAGATAAATTCTTGGTTGTTAGACTAATATTTGATACTTTTGACAACACAAGATTAATTATGAACTTTTCAGCTCAAGATGAAAAACCATCACAAAGATAAAGTACATTATGTTACAACCTAAAAAAGCTTATAAAAATAAATCTGAGGTTAAAGCTAGTAAAGAACAAGATTACATGGACAGAGCTTATGAGCTCTTAAGTAATCCTTTAACTGCTTTTGGATATTCTGCTCGTAATGAACCTATTCCTTTACATTTACAAAGAGGTATAGATTCTAATAATATAGAGAGGAATATCTTAGATTCACCTTTAGATATTTTGAATCCAGCCTTTTACACTACCTCAGCTGCTAAGGGAGGGAAAGCTTTATCTAAAGGAGATATAGCTACTGTTGTAGCTGAAAGTTTAAACTTTGTTCCTGCAATTAAAAGTGTTGGAGGAGTTGGTAAAATTGCAAAACAAAAAGATAAGCTTAAGGCTTTAGTTAATGGTTTTACAGGAATGGATAACACTTCACAATTTACCCTTGGAAAGGGTATTATAAATGAACCTAGTATGAAAAAGATAGTAAGAAAGTATGGTGTAGGTACAGGTGCTAGTGGAGTAACTGTTAAGAACTATATGCAAACTCCAAATCAAGCTTTAATTGACAATCAGTTATTGATGGCTAAAGCAGAAGCTGATGCTTTTGATAATCCTTTAGCTATGGGAATGCAAATGGCAGGACAAATTGGTTCTTCTATTGCTCAAAATTTACCTGCAAGTACTGCAAAAAATTTAACCTCTAAAGATATACAAGGTTCAGGAGAAGGTACTTTTTTAACTAATTCTAATTTTCAAGTAATGAATCCTTCTCAAGCAGCTATGTTTCAAAAAGGTTATGCTGCTATGGGTATGGATGATGCTGAAGGTCAAATTGAAGCTGAAGGTGGTGAAATTGTAGAAGCTCCAGGAGGTGAACCTGCAGAATTAAAGGGGCCAAAGCATACTCAAGGAGGAATTGATATGAATGTTCCAGAAGGTACTAAGATATATTCTGATCAACTTAAAGGAGCTGATGGTAAGACTATGGCAGATAGAAAAAAGTCTAGAGAAAGAAGAACACTTAAGTTAGATGAACTTCTTGCTACAAGTAAAGGAGATAAAGCTATAGCCAATTCACATCAAAGAATGAAAGCTGCTATAGAGAATGAAGATCAGGGAGATTTGCAAATGCAAGAAATAGCTACTCAGTTTACTCAGATGCAAGAATTTGCTATGGGAACAGGTAAGCAAGGTGTAGAATATGCTTTAGGAACTCCTCCAACTGGTGTAGATAACTATAACCCTAAAACTTTTTTGAATAATTTTGGAGAAGAAATTCAAGATAATTTATTAAGTTATAATCCAGTAATTTCTGAAGAAGTTTCAGCTGAAGTTTATGACACTAATTTTGCAGAACAAACAGGAAATAATGACCCTTTGACATCAGGCTTAAATTTTACTACAGGGGATGTTACAGGTCTACTTGGAAATGCAGTTTCTATGTTTGCACCTATGAACAATACACTTAACAACAGAGCTTCTGATACACCTAATGTTAATCAGTTTGAAGACTATGGCCAGGATGCATTAGAATCTTTACAAGGTGCTAAAAATACTTTAACAGCTGAGAATGACAATAACTTACAAAGAGTAACTAGAGGAGTTAATACAGCAAAGAAACAATCTAGAAATAGTGCAAGTAGTATTAACACCATAAGAGCAACAGATTTATCTGCAGACATTGCAGCTAATGATGCCAATGCAAATTTATCTGATCAATATGCTAAGCAAATGATGGCAATGTTAGGTCAAGAAACTTCATTAAAAGCTAATATAGATCAAATTAAAATGGGGGGAGCTGCAGATGCAGATTTAGCCAACAGACAAGATAAAGATGCTTTTGCTACTCAGTTAGGATTAGATAAAGCCACTATAGGTTTAGGTTTGCAACAAACTGGTAAAGATTTAAATCAAGTTGCTCAAAATAAAACCATGATGGACATGGTAAATCAAATGAGCAAGTACTTTAAGTTTGATAAGAATAATAAAATTATATCTGTTAACAAGAAAACTAAATAAGAAATGGGTAGATTTTATGAAACTTCGCAACCACACTTCATAGATAATAAAATGTATGAAGCTCCTGCTGAATTAATGTCTAATGTTCTAATGAACAAAGAGAAAGCAGTTGATGATACTATATCTAGTGCAGTATCTTTTTTAGATAAACTTAAAGCAGAAGCTTTAACACAAGATACTCCAAGACTACAAGAAAAGATCAAAGCTTATGAACAAAATATTAGTGGCATTGTTTCTAATATTCAAGCTAATCCTATGGAGTATAGTAAGTATCAAGGAGATATTACTAAACTTGGTAGAGATATTGGGGCTGATTGGAGTACAGGTGAAATTGGTACTATGCAAAAGTATAGAAAACAAGTTGCTGAAGAGTATGATGTTATAGATAAATTGTCAGAAAAAGATGGATATGATGCAGCTTATAAAGCAGCTAGGAAAAAAGAAATCTTAGCTAAATATACAGGAATTGGTTGGAACAATAATACTGGTACAGCTGGGCAAAGTCCTAGTATTACTGGGGATTACAAAGGTTTAGTATTTGATGAAGGTTTTGCTCAACACATGAAAGATAGTGGATATGATGTAACCAAAGAAACTAATGGTGGAAATGGTTATACCTATACTAAGCAAGGTTCTTATCAAGGAGTTTCTAAAGAAAGAGTAGCTCAAGCTTATGTTGATTACATACAAGCAAATCCTAATTTACAAGCAGCTGTAAATGAAAGAAGAAATTTAGGTATAGCTGGATTTGAAAATGCTGATTTATCTCAGTTATATGAATTTAATACTGACAAAGATGGTAAAAAGCAATTCAAAGGTTTTAGAAATGATTATTATGGTAACAAAATAAATGCTGGTATCAGTACTTATGCTAGAGGAGTAACTAAAGATTCTAATACTATAGGTAATGATGCAGGTTACTTTAAAAACAAAGATTATCAAAGAGAAGATGCAGCTGCTGCTAAACTAATTCCAGAACACATTAATACTACTTATGGTCATGTATATCAAGTAGCTAGTAACTCAGCTGATAATTTTCAAAAAGCTTTAGGTTTAGTTAATCAAGGATTAACAAATAGTCAGAATGCTTTACAAAGTCAAATTAAACAATTAAAAGTTAAACCTGGAAGTGAAACAGAAAAATTAATAAAACAAGGAAATGTGCAAGCTATGGTAGCTGCAGGTTTATCTGAAGATAGTGCTTATAAATTATCAAGTGATTATAAATCTCAATTAACTAAAAAGAATTTCTTATCTGCTCAGGCCCAAGGATTTAAAGATTATTTAAAAAATTCAACTCTAAAAAACTTAGATACAAGTAAACCTGGATGGTTAAATAATCCTTTAATTAAAAATGTTTACAATAAGTTCTTAGGTGAAACCAAGAACAAAAATAATGTTATGGACAATGTAGTTTCTTTTAATGAAACTGGTATGTCTACTGCAACTATAAAAGAAATTCAAGGTGCAGCTGGACAATTTTTTGATGATGCATATTTTAATATTGATCAGACTGTTAAAGGTTCCACTCTAGAGTTTGATGATGCCAAAGGTAACACTATTGTTTATGTACCTCAGAATGATAAAAGAGCAGGGACAAGTCTTATTGTTAACTCAGTTACAGGTGCTAAGAAAACAAAATGGTTTGATGGAGAAAGTGATAGTGATGGTGTTAAAAGTAGTAAAAGAGTTATTTACAAAACAGCTCCTGGAGGAAGGTTAAGTTTTGGACTTCTAGAAAAAGAAGGGTTAATGACATCTGGAGTAGATGCAAATGGAAACAAGAAGTATACAACTAGAAAAAATGGTAAAGAAGCAGGCTTTGTTATAGATGAAAAAACTATTGGATTAGATATGTCATTAGCTAATGATGGGGATAGTAATTTAGTTATGCATGTGCAAATGGGTAATAGTAGATTACCTGTATTGATGTCTACTAATCAGCTTAATGTACCAACTTTAAATACATTCTTAAATACTAATATGTCTGAAAGAGCTTTTAACAGAGATATGTCACATACTAATATTAGTACATTAGCTAAAAGAGTTAAAGATGTTGGAAATGGTGAAAGCTTTATGACTGATAAAGGTAGGGCTTTTATAGTACATGCTGATGGTTCTAGAGTTGAATACAAAACTGAAAAAGAAATAAAAAGAATTCATCAAATAGTATATTCAGCAGAAGAGTAATTACTATATTTGTAGACTAAAATAAAATTTATATGCTTCAACCTAAAAAAAGTACAGCTGCAGATTTCTTAAAAAATAGTATTAAAGAAAAAGAAGCTAAATTTTCTTCAGCAGTAATGCAAAATACTGCAATACCTAAAAACACTATATCACAAGAAGAATTAGCTTCTACTAATATGGGGTTAGGTAATCTTTCTGTTGAAGCATTAGATATGATGACTCTATCATCTGATGAAAAACAAGCTAGAGATTTTAAAAATTCTGCATCTTCTAAAGAAATGGAGAAACAGAATAAGGTAAATACTATAGATAAGAGTGAAGTTTGGTCTAAAGTAAAAGAAGCTCAAGCAAAGAAATTTGGTGAAGAAAATGCTGATGATGAAACAATTAAACTTATTGATAATAGTGCAAGACTTAATGAATTACAAGATAGTACTGTTTGGGGTAAGATAAAAAATACTGCCACTGATGTAATGAACAGTGTGTTTAATCCTTTACCTGATTCAGTTAAAGCTTCTCTTTTTGTAGGCGCTATTAGCAAAAGTATAGAAAATAAACCTTTTACTGGTCTTAGTAAAGAGCAAAATAAAGAATTTGAAAAAAGAAGCTCTATTGAAAAGAGAGACTTAGCTCCTATTGTTGAACAACATATTATTGAAACTCAAAGAAAAAGAAAAATTTCTGCAGATAAAAGAGCTTCTGAACAGATTCCTATAAATACTCAAATAGGAATGGGAATGGAACCTTCTTCTGGACCTATGACAACTTTTGAAGGAGACAAACATTCTATTGCAGAAAGTAATTATAATGAAAGTATTACTCAGATGGAAGATTATCTATCTGGAGATTTAAACTTTTGGAGTGGTCTTGGTACTCAGAAGAAAGATTTAGCAACTATAGGTGTAAACTCTATGTATGGAGGTCTTGTTACTGTTGCAGCTAAGAATAAAAGTGATAGAATAGAAAAAGAAAAAAGAGAAAATGAAAATGTAATAGGCTATATACCTACTGAAAAATTATCATCAGGAGATGAAGCACTTCTTATGTCTTATGCTTCTAAACAAGAAGTAGAATCTCTTAGATTAGATAGAGGACAAACTGGATATGGTTGGGGTAAAGGAGTAGGACAATCACTTGTAATGATGCAAGGTATGATATCTGCAGGTCCTTTAACTGGTGGAATTGAAAAAGGTGTAGCTGAATTTTTTGTTAAAGGTGCTTTTGAAAACTCACTAAAAGAAATTGCCAAGCAAGGTGGTAAAAAAGCTTTAATGTCTACTGTACTTGCTAGAGCAGCAGGTGGAGCAGCTAGTTTAAGTGCTGGAGCTGTTGCAACCCCTATGATGTATCAACAATTTGCTAAAGATAATTTAGGTCAAGCTGAAATTATTAAAGGTAAAGATGGTACTGAAAAAGTATTAATTGGAGAAAGTAGATATAATAAATATAAAGATGAATTTGATAAAAAGACTGAGATGCTTACATCTCGTCAAGAACTTTTATCTAAAAAACAAAATCTTAATGGTGGGGAGAAAAGTGAACTTGAAACTTTAACTTCACAAATTGCAGGCTTAAAGAAAGAGTTTGACATGCTTGTACCTAAATCTCATACTACAGGAGAATCTTTATGGTATGGATTCAGTGAATCTGTTAAAGAAAATTTCTCTGAAAAGTATGTAGGTGAAGCATTGCCAGGTGTATTTAATAATATGGCTACTAGGAGAGTATTAAGTGCTGTAGAAAGAACCAACTTAGGAGGTAAAATTGTAAAAGGAATAGCAAATGTAGGGGAAAAAGCATCTCAAAGTTTAGTAGGTAAAGGAGTTAATGCAGTTGTTAAAGGATATAATAAAACTAAAAATCTTGTAAACAATGCTGCTTTAGGTAAATTATCTGGAGAAGCTATTGCTCATACAGGTAGAGCAAGTTTAATTAATGGTCTTCCTGGAGAGGTTGCAGAAGAAGTATGGAACCAGTTCATGCCAACTTATAAACAAGATTATCAACAACAATTAGAAGAACTTACAAATCCTGACTTTTACATAGATGTAATTGCTCAAACTTTAATAATGGGAGGTGGTTTTGCAGGTGCAGGAATGGCTGCTAGAGCTAATAACTATAGGTTAGACAAGAATGATATTAAAAGATTATATAAAGGCTTAGATGCTTCAATGAATGATGCAGACTTAGCCAAACATATTATGATGAATACAGGAGGAACTTTATACAATCCTTCTGAATATGACTATGCTATACATCAATTAAAAGAAGCTGGTAAAACTGGTCTTGCTAATACACTGGAACAAAAGAAATTTGTAAACCTAGCTGGACAAGCTATTAGAACAGGTACAATTAAAAACTTTGAAGAAACATTAGAAAAACTTCAATCTAAACCAGATATTAGTTCTGAAACAAAATTAAATCTTCAATTAGCTAAAGGCAGAATTCAAGAATTAAAAAATGTTTATGATGAACATTCTGAAAAGGATAATTTTCCTGAAATATTTAGTCTAGCTGAAAGAAAATTAGCTAACAAACAAGCTGTAATTCAGATAGATAAAGACCTTGATACTACAAGAGATAAAGCTAAAGAAGAGATAGATGCTTTTATTCAAAGAGAAGGAATAACTGTTGACTATTCTATGGAAACTTTATTGTCTAGACAATTTGATAATGCAGTAGAGCAAGATATTTACCATAATTTCTTAGATGGTCTAGAAAAAGAAGGTATGGCTCCAGTTAAAACTTTTACTTCATTATTAATGACTAAAGGTGCTATACAGGATTCTCAGAATAATACAATGAAAATGTATAATGAGCAAATCAATCCTAAATATGCTGAAAATGTAGCTGAAAGAAAAGAAGTTTCTAGACAATATGATGCTCTAGTTGCTGAGATTGAAGGTGAAAGAGTTCTTAATAATTCTGAAAATGACTTACAACAAACTCCAGAAATGGTAGATCAGTTTGTAATGGAACTTAAAAATAATTCTGGAGGAACTATTAAAGCCAATGTTTTTGATGAATTAGCTGCAGTTAAAAAAGAAGAATTAGCTAGTAAAAAATTACAGCAAAAGGAAGAAAAAGACCAAGCCACTTTAAATTATTTGCTAGAGCAAAGAAAAATTGCAAGTGAGGTAGCTATAGAAAATGGTGATGGAATAGTTAGTGAAAGTGCTCCAATTGAAGTATATGATGATGTTGCTGAAAATGAATTTATAGAACAATTAGTTGTTGAAACTGAAGACACTATATCTTTATTTGATATATTTGGTACTCCAGAAGAAACTCCAAAAACAATTCCTGTAGGTAGTTTTGTAGAAGACCCAGAATTTGACTCTCAAATTGGTTCTGAAACTGAATATACTCCTGAGCAACTTGCTGCTCTTAAAGCTTCTGCTAAAAGAACCTATGATAGAATCTCTGAAGTAATGGGTAAGAACCCTACTTTTAGGGAATTTATGCATACTTATTATAAGTTTACTGATGATAAGGAGAAAATGAAACAAATCTTTAGCTATATGGTTAAAGGTTGGGAATCAAATAACTATCCTACAGCAGATTATCAATCTGTTTATGATGAATTATTCAGTCCTGAAAAAGGTATTTTTTCTGATTTTGCAAATGACATTATGAATATATTTACAAAGACTGTAACTACAGGAACTGTAAGTACTTATGTTCAACATGAAGAAGCTACAGAAAAAGCTCAAATAGAAGTAGCTAAAAAGCAGACAACTGTAATAGGTTATGATGAAGAAAATATGCCATTAGTTAAATCTGATGTACAACTTATTGATAGTACTAGAACATTAAACATACTACCTAAAGCTGCATTTTTAGCCTTACCTTATGTTGATGTGAATGTCAATGGAGTTGTAACTAGAGAAACTGTAGGCAATAGTTTAAATTTATCTGAGAACTCTTATATAGACCCTAGAGATATTCTTAATCCAGACAAGTTTGGGCCAGACTCTAAGTTTCAAATTGAAATTGCAGATGAAACTTTATGGGGAAGTATTCAAGTTTCCAATGGTAGAAATACATTAGGTGCACTTGGAAAAATTTCTTTTAAAGAATGGGTTGAACAAAGAGAAATTGCAAATCCAAATTTTAGAAGGACTCAAGAATTTACAGATAAATATCCTATATTCTATACTGACAGTAAAGGTAAGAGATTAGCCTATGTACAAGATACAGATTGGTATAATCCTTATAATGTAGGTAATCCTTATGGGCCATCAGATAATCCTGATTTGGCTTCAAAAGACTGGTTAAATCATATTAAGAAAGGTATAGATAATACCAGAAATCTTAGAAATAATATTAACAAAGGTCTTAGAGAAGTTACTGTTAATAAGATTTCTGATGGTGTATTTCATAAAATTCCAGAAGAGTTGCCTAAGATTTCAATAACTGAATCAAATCCACAATCTTTTATTGTAGTACAAAGGGGTGTAAACTTACACTCAACTTTTGCTCAAGCTTTTAATAAAGGAGTTTTACTAAATAAAAACAGGGCAGGTGAAGCAGGTAAGTTTGATTTAACTGATGATGAAGGAAATAATAAAGATGGTCACACTTGGTATGTAAACAGAATAGGTTTTGAGAAAAATGATAAAGGAGAAATTGTTCCTACCTATAGAGCTTTAGAAGTAGGTAGACAAGTTACTGCTATCCAAATTGAAACAGCTCAATGGGCCCTTTCTGCTCACTTAACTATAGCAGATGCTACAAATATCAAGTTAAAAGGTATTTCAAGAGATACCAAAAAGAAATTTGGATTAGAGTTAGCTCAAGCTAAACAATTACAGCAAGATATTTATAATCAAACTGGATTTGACATTGAGAATACTGATAATATAGAGACTTTTATTAAGTTATATTTTCAAGGTAAGAATATGCCTAAACAAGGTTCTTTGAATAAATACAGAGAAATTCTTTTTAATTCAGAAAATATACTGGATTTGGTATCTCAACATACTAACATGAAGTCTTTAGGTAAAACTAAAAACATGATTCATATTAGTAAGGGTAATGTAGAATCTCAAAATATGAACTATGAGGATTATCTAAAACAAACTTTATTAACTAATGTAAAATCTTTTAATGTTGGTACAGATTTAGACCCTGTATATGCTACTGCTATACAACCTATTGTTAATATATCTTATACAGAAGTAGTAGGCCAAGAAGTTTTACCTGCACCTGTAGCTACTATGACTTCTGAAGAGGCCAGGATGAAAGCTGTTAATGCTGCATTGGAAAAAATGTATCAAGAAAATGAAGCTAAAAATACTCCTTTAAATGCTCAAAAACACATTGACTTTTTAAGAAATATAGGTGTAGATGCTTTAGATTTTGATCAAAGTGATGCCATGATTGCTGACACTAGTAAGCTTGAAAATATTTTTAAAGTAGTTGGTAACCTTAATATCCTACAAGAAAAAACTATAAGACAATTTATTTTACATAGTATTGGAGAGAAGGTTAGTTTTGAATATAAATTTAAAATCTCTGAAACTAAGATTAAAGAAGAAATCAGATCAGAATTAAATTTAGTTTTAAACAAACTGAATAGTGATATGGTAGCAATGTTAGCTGAAGTTACAAACTCTTCTGACAGTTCTTTACCTATGAATAAAGCTATAAGTGATGCTTATGCTGCAACAATTACTAACATTGTAGATATTAAAGCTAATTATAAAGAAATTTATGATAAAGCTTTCAAGGATATTCAATTACAAACTAAACTAACTGTAGTTAGAAAGAATGAAATTAAAGAAGAAACTATAGATAATGTACTTAAAGAAGATTTAAGTGAAGATCAAGATACAGATGATGTTAGTCTTACTGTAAAAGATTACAACAAAGATTCTATTGAAGAGTCTGGTAAAGCTAAAGCATCATACAGACTTAGAAGATTTTTACATAAAATTAATAGATATGATAATGCAAACAACAAAGAAACTGGCTATCTAGGTTTACCTGTTTATATGTCATTTAATGATGTGTACAATGAGTTAAGCAAAATTTTAGCTATGGGAAGTGAGGTAGTTTCAGACTACAATAAAATTATAGAAAAACTTAAGTTAAATCCAATGTATGTGAAGCATGGGGCATCTTCTTTTGTTGGAGAAATTTTAACTAAACTAGATTCTGCAGATGAACAAATTAAGAATGAATTTGTTTCTAATTTTGTTAGACACACTCTTGTATCTAAATTTGCTATGTATGAAAAAGGTTCAAATGGTATTACATTAAAAATTTATAATACTAACTCTAATGAAGCCACTAGAATTATAGATAAGAAGTGGAAAAATGATAATAGAAGTTCAGGTCTTTACAACAAAGATGGTAGTATTAACAAAGTTTTTGCAACTGAAATGACTACAACTCTTGAAAATTTGAGAGAAGCTTCTAATAATGATTACCTTAATGTACCTCAAGCTGATTTAAAAAATTGGTTAGAGAAGATAGGTATTACATTAGAAGATAGTGCTTGGGAAGAGTTATATAATGAAGGTGTTTATAATTCTCAAAAGCAATATGTTTTTCAAGAATTATTTACACAAGATGCTGGAGGTCTTTTTGTACCTATTTATAAATTCTTAAAGGAAGGTATTGAAAGCCCAATTGAAAAAGGTTTAGATAGTGGTAAAACTATATTTTCTGAACTTAATAATGTAATGAAAGCTTTAACACTAATTGAAGCTAAGTACAATCCAAATCTTGTTGCTCTATCTTTTAGAGATTCAGGTAAAAACATTTCTACATTAGTGCCAACTAAGTATATTACTGATATGGTGTCAAGTTTAAAAAGAAGTGTAACTGATGACAATGATACACTAATTGAAGACTTACAATCATTATCATTCTCTAAGAGCTCTATCATACTTGAAATGTTACAGAATGAGCCAACTTTTAAAAACTTATTTGAGATAGCTCATTTAAGTCTTACAGCTGTCAAAGAAAAAGGTGACACTCCACTTAAAGCAGGTATAACTGACTTAGGTGAAATTGATTATGATATAGCTAGTATGACTGGTTTTACTGATAGAAAGATTACTAAGCTTCCTGATGGATCAGTAATATCTGGAATAGCTGTAAGAATGGCTAACATGCTAATACCTACTATGTCTGATAAAAGTACAGGTATGTTTATGACTACTGCTGTCTTTGATTTTATGAGTAAAGGTAATTTACTTTTTGAAAAAACTGCAGAAGGTGAGATTACAAGTATTGGAGCAAATATAAAAGAATTACTTTTTGATAAATTAGTTCTTCCAGAATTAGAAAGAATAGTAAAATTTCATAGAGAAATTAAAGCAACTAACATTAAGGATTATGATAATGGAGCACAATTGTTTCACTTACTTCCTATAATGAATACCTTGAAGGATGAAGATGGTACTAACATATTAGCTAAAATAGCTAACCAAGATTTAGAATTTTCTCTAGAAGAAGTACTAGAAAAATATAAAGATACATTTGTAAATGCTCTTGAGAGTGTAGTTAAAAATGAAGTAGAACATAAAAAAGCTTTATGGGCCCCTTACACAGAAACTAATTCTAATGGTAAAGTAATTTCAAATATATTTGACAGCAACTATTTTACTGAAGTAGGTAAAAATCCAGCCAATGATTATGAATTAGGTATTTATGATTTTGTTCTTAATGGACTATTGTTTAATTCAGAAATATTTAAAGTATTTGCTGGAGATGTAGCCTTGTACAGTAAAGATAAAAACTATAAAGAAGATGGTAAAAAAATATCTCCTTCTGAGATCACAAAAGCCTCTACCTATATTTCTATAAACAAGGAAATTGGAGTTAACTTAGGTAAAAGATTAGCTTTATTAATAGCTCCAGGAAATAAAATTGCTGATTCTTACAATGAGCAGTATAATCAAATTTTCCTAGAAGATTCTATTGATATTACTGAGAATGCAAAGTATTTAATTGGTAATTTTTATGGTGAAACTGCCATGAAAGAAGCTGAACCTTTACTAAATAAGTATACAAAAGCTGTAGCTTTACTAGATAAACATGAAGAAGGTATCTTAAGATTAAATCCTGAAAGATATAATAATGTCAAAAATCTTTTAGCTTCCTTAAGAAAAACTTTAGCTACAAATTATCCTGACTTAGATGCTTACTTTGATATTGAATCTACTGATGCTCAAGAATATTCTACAGCTACAGAACATATTTCAGTGTTACATAGGTATGGTAGAATTTCTGATGAAGAATTTAAATTGATTTCTACTAAATTATTAAGTGTAGATAACAATGGAAATCCTACTGCAGATGGTTATTTAACTAAAGAAGAATTGGAATTAGTTTTCCAACCTATTAAACCTGTACATACAGGAACCTACATTAATAAAAAACAAGATGTTAACAGAGTAGTTTATATTAAATCTTCTTCATTTCCTTTAATTCCTCAGCTTACTGCAGGAAATAGATTAAATGAACTTAGACTCAGTATGGAAAGATTGGAAAATAGAACTGGTAGATTTACTAGAGCTTCTTATCAGACAGCTAACAAAGTAGGTAGTACTGTAAATACTATCAATCCTTTTGATGTAAATTCACTAGTAAGCTTAGATTCTATTGATAGTAATACTGCATTAAATGATGAATCTGATTCTAGAGTATTAGTACTTAAAAGAGATAATTTTAGAATTCAACAGGATGTACCTTTTAAGTCTGATAAAAAACAAGATGACAAAGTATCTATGGGTACTCAATTCTTTAAATTGTTATTTGGAGATGGAGTAGTTGAAAATTATACAGAAGAGAACAGAGATAAATTTGCTCATTTTCCTTTAAATGGTGAAATGGTTACAGGTAAAGAGCTGTATAATCACTACAACAAATCTTTTACTACTATAGTACAGAATAAAAAAGCTGGCCTATTCTTAGAATTAGGTTTAGCACCTGATGGTAAAATAGTTAACCAGAATACTTTCATGGTTAGCTTACAAGAACTTTTATATAAAGAAGCATCTTCTAGAGGCTACAGTATAAAATCTTTAGCAGGTCTTACTATAGAGCAATTAGAGTCTAAGGCTGGATTTTACTATGAATTTAAAACTCCATTATGGTTATCTTCTGATAGCAACAGATATGAATCATTACTAAATTCTATTATCACTAATAGATTAATGAAACACAAAATGCCTGGTAATGGATTTATAGCAGGTTCTGAAAGTGGATTTAAATTTAAGTCAGAGTTAGAAGGAATTGAAAAGTCTAGAATTATTTACCTTGACAATTGGAATGGTAAAGAACTTCAAGGTGCTCACACAACTACAACAGAGGATGGTAAGACAGTATTAAGTAAAAATCAGATATTTGTACCATCTAAATTTAAAGATGCTAATAAGCAGCTTATAAACTTATTTGAAGGATTTAGTGAAACTACTAAAGAAGGTAAATATATTTACAGAAGAGATAATGGTACATTAGGACTAAAAGAAGGAGCTATTTCTCCTGAACTTATGAATATGTTTACATTTAGAACTCCTACATCTTCTCACGTATCTGGCTCAAGTGTAGAGATTGCTGGTATATTACCTCCAGAAGTAGGAGATTTAATGATAGTACCTAAAAACTTTACTAAACAAAAAGGTCTTGATTATGATATTGACAAAGAATCTGCTTATCAACTTAATCATTATGTTAATGAAGCAGGTCAAATAGTTCCATTAACTCAAGAAAGTGTTAATGAAATTACTCAGAAACTAAAAGATAAGATTGCTGAATTTAACAGAGAGAATACCTATATTTCTTCTAAATCTAATGCCTTTAATGAATTGTTTACACAATTTATAAATGAGAACTCTTTTGGTAATATGTTAGATGAAGAATCTTTAGAGACTTTAATGTTACCTCAATTGGAGCCAGCACAAAAACTTAGTAAACTTACATTAGATTTAGAAATAAAACTAGCTGAAAATGAGTTTATTAAAAGTCACTTAGCTGTATTTAATAGTACTAACAATGAAATTCAAAAGAAAACCAATAAGATTTTGTCTATTGATTTTGCTAAAGATCAAGCCAATATTATTGAAAAATTAAATGAAGAAGGTAAGAGAAATGCTGAAATTAATGATGCAAAAAACACAGGTCTAACACCTGAGCAAGCTGGAACATTATATGATGAAAAACAATTAAACTTTACATTACTAACTGGAAGTTACCAAAAAAGTAAAATGGACTTGGGAAGTATTGGTAAAGTAGCAATTGGAGTATATGCTAACTATACTACTTTCAATGGTTTACTTCAACAAAATACAGGAGAAGATGTTTATATTCAAGATGAAGAGGGTAATCCAGCTGAAATTAATATAGGTAAATTCAACTCTGATGGTACTTTAGGTATGAGTACGACACTTTCTCCTATAGGAGGTTATGCTACATGGAAAAAATACCAAAGAAGTATTGCTGATGTATTTGCTGAAAAAGAAAATACTGCTACAGATAATGAAAAAGAGCAAGTACTTGGTAGAGTAGGTGTTAATGATGCCACTATTAATGTAGATGCTTACTTGACATTACTTGGATTTGATAAAGATGAAAATGGAAATTCTATTCCTTACATGTTATTGTCTCAACCTATTATCAAAGAATTTAATAAAAGGAAAAAAGATAGTAAAGGTATATTGGGCACTTTTTTAAAAGAAGAAGCATTAATTGATGAACTAACAAAGAAGTACGGAGCTGATTCTAAGAATGTTTTTAAACTAGGTACAGGGGTAGTAAGTACTGTAGATGCAAGTGGAGACTTAGTTAAAACAATTTCTTTTTCTGCTTTAGACGGTAAAGCTTTACTTGATGGTATAGAATTTAATGGAAAAGATGATGCAATTCAATTACTTGCACTAGACTTATATATATCTCTTGAAAAACAAGCTAGGGCTCTTTCTACAGTTCAGAAAACTATTAATGCTAATAGTTTAGGTAAATCTATGATTGAATCTCAGTTAAAGTATGAAGCATTAAAAGTTTTACCAAAGAATAAAGTTATAGGTAATGTAGCTGTATTATTAGGTGATTTTGCTACTGAACAAGGAGATAAAACTGATGGTGTCTGGATAGGTGATTACTATGTAACAGCTAACACACCTCAAGGCCAAATTGTAATTAATGGATTTAATTTAGGTAATACTATTTATCAAGATTTTTTTCCTTACCAAGACCCTGCTATAATAAATGTAGTTAAGGAAATACTGGCTGTACAAGGTAAACAAGAAGCTTCTGATTCAGTTGTTATTGAGAATTTTGAAGATATAGTTGAAAACATTAAAAAATATGTTTACTCAAGAAAAGAAAACAACATTTTTAATATTGACCCTAAGGCCAAGAGATTTGAGTTATTTAAAGATACTGATGATAACACATCACTTTCTACTTACTTGAAAAATACATTAAGAAACACTGATAAAACATATAGAAGAGCAGTTAAAAGTATTAATCAAAATCCATTAATTAAAACTTTCAGCTATGAAACTGGTGTGACTGAAAATGAACTTTCATTAATTAAGTATAACAATACAGTTACTGATAATCTTGATGAAGAAGATTTGTACAATTCTATTCCAAACTTAATAATTGATGATGAAGTTTTACCTGATAGAAATGGGCAACCATATTCTACTAGGTTACTAGCTCAGGATTTAGCAAGTTATGCTTACTTACAAGGTGGTATTCAAAAAGCTACTGAATTTGTAAAATTTGTTCCTGTAGAGTATTTAGAAAGTGTAGGTATGTATGAAGGCCCAGATAATAAATTTGTGCCAGCTAACAGAAAACTTCAATTCTTTAGTTCTAAGCTACAAAAGATTAGAGAAGGTAATAATATCTTTGAAGTGGCTTTGGGAATGAAAGAAGATACCACCAGTACTTTTACTAGACAGTATTTCCAACATAATCCAGATAAGGCTCCTAAAGCATCTTATAAAGATAAAAAAAATGAGCAAGGAAACACATTTAACTACTTAAATAAAGAAGGAAAGAGTCCTGCTTTTATATCAATTAAAGGTAGAAAAGGAGATTTAGATAGATATGGTCTGTATGAGCATGCTGGAAATAGTTTGTATCATAAGATAGATGTTTTAGGTAATAAAGGTGTAGCTGAGTATGAATGGAAAAATGAAAATGTAGTGGGGATTAATACCACTGTTTTACCTGTAGTAGCTAAATTACCTGAATCTGATGCATTTTTAGGTCAAAATGATGCTTTTGTTATTGATGAAAACACTAGCTATACAGATTTACTAACTCAGATTTCTAATGCTGATTTAAGCTCAGAATATACTCATTTAATAGAAGCTGCTAAATGGTTACTTCCACTGGTTAAAAAAGGTGACATAGATAAAAGAGAAACTTCTAAACTTAGAATGACACCTGGCATAAACAATGAAGGAGAGGCTTTTAGAGTAAGTTTAGATATTAATCTTAATCCAATTTATACTACTGATGTATCTAAAGATAGAACTGCTCTAGTATTTATACATGAACTTATACATACTTTAAGTGTTAATGAAGTTTTTCAATATTTTGAAACTGATGGAATTACTCTAAAGAAAGGTGTTACTATACCTGCCCATGTAACTAATTTAGTATTGTCTTTTAATCACTTTAGAAATAAATTTAAAAATGAAATCAGTAATCTAGATATTAAAATGAAGGGTGGTAAAGACTCATTTGGATCCAAGGAATATACCAATAGAGAAAGAGAATTAATTTATGCTGGTGTTAGTATTCAAGAATTTATCACTGTATCACTTACTTCTTTTATGTTTCAAGAAGAGATGAATAAAGTAGAATACAGACAGTCTGGAGAATCAATATGGGAAAGAATTAAGAAAAATATTTTAGATGTTTTAGAAGCTATATATCCAGGTCTTAAAGATAATACTATTGCTAAAGAAGCTGTTATGAGTTCTTTTAACTTTGTACAGCAAGAGGCTAATAATAGAATGGAAATAGAATATTTAGCTATGATGGACATGAGTTCTCAGTATGAAATGGAAAAAGCTAATGCTAATGAACAGGCTTTAAGTGCTGCAGATACTAGTAGAGAAGTAAAAAGGGAAGATAATGTATCTGAAGTTACTGAAAATGAAGTAAATTTGCCTGAAGAAGAAATGGACCCATTTAATTGTAAATAATATGAGCTGTAATACCTTAACAAATGTTAGACAAGACCTTGTAAAGAAAGGTTTTGTAGGGGATAAAAATAGTGTTAATGAATCTAATTACACTGAACTAGAAGCTTTGCTTAAAACTTGGCAAGCTTATGCTGGAAGAAAATATGGCTTTACTGAAAACTTATTTACTTTAAAGTTTAAAAATGCTCCTGATGCTACTGCTACAGGAACAGTTAACCTGTATTCATTAGTCTTTAACAAAGCTGCATTTGAAAAATTAGATGTTATAGTTGAAGATTATAAAACTGAAGAAAGCATAAAAGAAGCTGAACAAGAAGCTGAAGCAGGTAGAATAAATGCTTTAAATAGAATAAACAATGAAGCAGGTCAAAATATTAATGATGAAGGTAATCTTTTTGACACTGTAGAAGATGTATCTGATAGTCTTATAGCTAGTTCACAAACCACTAATGTGGTTCCTCTTTCTTATGAAGACTATATAAAGCACAAGCAAACATTATTGAAAAAAGTAACTAAAACTGTTACTAAATTGTACAATGAAAGAACTGTACATAATAATAATGCTTTGTCAGCTAAGATTAGTAAGTTTAATAAAATAAAATCAGACTTAGAAGATGATTTGGAACAGTATACTAATACTCCAGATAAATTTGAGTTGATTAGAAAGTTTTTTGATAAAGATATAGCTCTTATTAATAGTCTTTTAGAATCAACTGATTTAAATAATGTCTTCTTAGCTAAGGATTTGCTAGAGTATTTGAAGAAGACTAGAAAAAATGTATCTAAAAAAGATGATGTTACTCAAGATTTATTTGGTTTAAAGTCAGGAGAATCTTTTGATGCACAAACTGATAACCTTAGAAGACATATAGAAACACATCTAACAGATTTAGAGAATGATCTAGATACTGTTATTGATAATGCTTTTTTAAAGTTACTTGAAAAAAATGAAAATAGCTTATTGAAATTATATCCTGGAAAAACACTAGAGGAGGTTAAAGATAAGCTGTTAGAAAATATGCAAGATGTAAGTTTTCTAGAATCTTTTGTATTTACTTCAGGTCAAAACTTAGTTACTGAGAATAATCTAATTGAAAATATTACAGTAATAGAATATATTAAGAAAAGGCATGCTGAAAGAGGTAAAATAAATCCTCTATTAACAGCCATAGACAGCACTATTGCAGGAGCTGAAGAAGAATTAAATAATCAAAATAAATTCTTTACCTATAAAGGTAAAAAGTTCTATGATTATACTTGGATGTACAGAAAAGAAAATGGTTTAGGTATACCAGAATTAGTAAGTAAATTTTCTAAACACTGGGAAAGAACTATTAATTCAATGCAAAAAAAGTTTACTTCAGATTTTAAATTAGCTTCTGATGAAAGAGATTTTGCTAAAATGGAACAGTTACTTACTGATAAATTTGAACTTTTAGACAGCAATGTTGAATTTATAGACCCTACATTACTCCATGACATACATATAAGTCCTTTATATGATAATTTTAAAGGTGGAAACACTCAACAAGCAGAAGCTTATAAACAAGAAATTATAAGTAAAATTGGAAACGAAGAGTATGAAGTACTTGTTCAAAACCAAAGAGATTTAATAGACAAATACATGGATAAGTATAATGCTTTTGTTACAACTAAACTTGTAATGGAAGATGTACAAACTTTTGATGAACTAACTGACATCAATAAAGATAATATCAATAACTATGATCAGAAAAATAATCCTGTAAATTTTATTAAAACCTATAAGGCTGGGTTAGGTAATATGGTTGTAATAACTCAAGGTACACAAAATAATGCAAAACCTGCTTATTTAACCTATAACACTTTTATACCAAAGAGAGTGAACAGTCTTGGCATGCAAAATAATTTTTATGATTCTCAGTTTGAGAACTTTGAAAATAATGCTCCATTACATAATCTTTGGAAAGCTTCTAGAGCTGGTATTCTAAAGATAAATGAAAATTTTGTAGATTCAAATATGAAATTGAATCACTACTCTATATTAGACTTTCAAAAGGGTATAACTCAACAAGTTATAAATAAATCAAATAAAGATTTTCTAGTAGAAGGTTTACTTAAATACACTAATTTACTTGGTTTCTGGAAAAATATTTTTAGTGATAAAAGCAGAATTACATCTAAAGAAGATGTAGTGGCCCTATCACATGAAATAAAAACAGTAGAAAGTCAGATACAAGCAGATTTTGGTTTACTTAAAACTGAAATATCTAACATATTAGGTAACACTTTATTACCTAAAACTAAAATTTCCTGGAAAGGTCTTTCTCAAAAACAGAAAAATGACATAATTAAAGTTACTGGAGCTATAAATGAATATGACTTTATTGATAAAGTAGGTGGAAATGACACTTTTACTACACCATCTTTAAAGATTTTTTCTCAGATAAAAATTATGCAGCAACAGTCTTTAAATCTTCCAATTATGTTGAAAGGTTTATTAGAACTTTCTGCAGACCATAAAGCTAAAACTGAGTCTAAAGATGAAACTAATATTTACAGATTGAATAGTGGTAAAATTAAAGTGGCCAGGAATACAGCTTTTCAAACTCAAGGAAAAGACAGAGAAAATGAAATTAAAAGACAAGATTTTTTTTATGATCAAGTTATTCTTAATAAGAATGAAAAAAAGCATTTCTGGAATGGTAGTAAAGAGCTTATAGACTTAATGAATAAACAAGATGTAAATGTTCTTAACATTACTAAACTCTATTATAAAAACTTTAATAAAGAAGAAAAAATAATTTATAATTCTGCAATAAAAAGCTTAAGTAGAATTGAAAATGATCTTTTAACTGCAACAGGAACCAGAAAAGAAGAATTACTTCAAGAAAAAGCAAACATAGAAAGTAGATTAGGTATTTTAGGTAAAGATTACATGGTAAGTGCATTGTGGGACAATGTGGTAAATAAATTAAGAGTTAAAGTAGGTTTAGGTTTTAATGCTTTGGCAGCTTTAAATAACTATAGACAAGGTTTTATAGCAGCATTAACAAGGGATGGTGAATTCTGGAAAAAAGGTAATATATATAAAATACAACATACTGTAGATTTAAAATGGACCAATAGAAAGATAGTACCAAGTTTTCAAAGAGAATATGACATTACTAAATTGTTTATTGATAAGCTTAATATAGTTGAAACTGGAACCAATGAATTACAGAAAGCTGAGGCTGAAATAAAAAATAGAGCAAACTGGACACAACCTAATTATTTAACTGAAAAGGTAGAAAATAGGAATCAGGTTAAAGGGATTCTTTGTATGGCAATGGATTTGTTTATAAAAGATGTAAATGGTGTAGAACATGATTTCCATAATGGAGATAATTTTGTTGCATATACTATTGAAAATGGAGTTTTGAAACTCAAACCTGAATTTGACACTCCAGCAAACAGAGAACATTTCATAGATACAACTTCTGAAGATATTGGAAATTGGAAACTAGATGTTGAAAATATGAACAATAGTATGAATGGGGATTATACTAAATATGGAGTAACTAGAATCAAAGGAAGTTTAATAACAAAACCTTTAGCAACTTTTAAAACTTGGCTACCTAGATATTTATCTTCTAGATGGAGATACAAACAAAAGAATATACTTACTGGTGAAGAAGAAACAGGCTATTTGCTGGCTAGTTTACTTAATAAGAGAACTTCTGTAGCTGCAGGTGTAATATTAGGTGTAACAGCAGGATTAGGAGCACTGACAATCTCACCTATATTAGCTGGAATAAGTCTAGGTGGAATTGCTCTTGGAGCTGGTTATGCAAAGTATGCATCAAATAAAAGTTCTACAGCTTTATTAGGAGTAAATCAAACTGAACCTATTGCTATAATGCAACAACTTTTGTATGTACTTAAACTTAGTATGAGCCCTAAAGCTTATCTGGAGATGCCTGTAAATACTGTAGTAGGCAAAGAATTAATCAAACCTATAAGTCTAGGCCCCCTTACAGAACAGGAAGCTAAGGATATAAGACTTTTATCTAGAAATATGCAGACTATATTGTTAGTAGCTTTAGTGAAACTATCAATGGCTGCCATGTTGGGAGATGGAGAAGAAGATGTACCTAAAGGTAAAGAAGGTAGTTTACAAAGAGCTAATTTTGATGCTCAACAAAAAGCTAAGGCTGAAAATAAAGAAGTATATAATTTCTTTGAAAATATGTGGACTCAAACTATTAGTGAAACTACACTTGCTGTAGACCCTATGGCACTTTACTCTTCTGGAACTGAAGGTGGAGTAGAATCTCAGATCAAAGCTATGAATAAATTAAGTAAAGCTGTATTGTCTCCTTTTGATGAAGTACAGAAAGGGCCTAGACAAGGACAAAATAAATTAGGAAATGCTGTAAGAGCTATGTTTGTACCTTCTTTGTTTAGAGGAATTGGACAAGATACTTACAGATTTGGATTTGAAAATTCAATGCTTACAGAATGGGATAAAACAGAAATTACAGATGGTTTATTTGATTCTGATTATAAAGAAGATAAGAAAGCTAATACTGAAAAAAGAAATGAAATAAGACAAGACTTCATTGAAGATTATGAAAAAGATAATGATGTAGATTTTAATGAACTAACTTCTTCAGAACAGGACAAAATTAAAAGAGAAGCTAAGAAACAGGCTAACCTTGAAAGTGGAAATCCTGATATAGAAAACTATGATGAAGATCAAGATTTGATAGAACAGTAAAGTAAAAAAGAAGCAGAAGTGAGGTTTATTTCACTTCTGCTTTTCTAATAAAAATAATAAGGAGTGAAATTACATCACATCTTCTTTGTTCCATACCATTAAAAGGTACTGCCCACACTACTGAGTCCGCTTACTATTTTGTGTGAAAGGTGGGACTTGAACCCACAATCTCCTGAACCACAATCAGGTGCTTTACCAATTCAGCTACAATCACCATGTATGTGTATTACTTGCTAATCTCTACTTTATTAGGATAGTTTCTTTTTTCCCAAAATTCTTTATCAAAACCCAATTTCACTGCCTTATCAAGTAATTCCTGAGAATTAAATCTAAGATGTGCCCCGAATCTGTGTAACATCAGTTTAGTATCTATCATTTTTTTAGATACACCTAATACTATTATTTTTGCCATATTTATATTTTTTATTATAGTTATAACACACATATAGTGCGAGGAAGAGGACTCGAACCTCTATAGCTGGTTCTTCAAACCAGTGCATATACCATATCTGCCATCCACGCTAGTAAGGCTACTCTCCTCTCTCCTGTCTCTTTAAAAGAGTTAACTTGTTATCTTATCAGGACTCGAACCTAAAATAACTACTTCAAAGGCAGTTGTGTTACCAATTACACTATAAGATAATAGCTGACAATATTGTGGGCAAGATAGGATTTGAACCTATGAACTCTAATGAGGATGGTGTTACAGACCACCAGCTTTAACCACTTGCATACTTACCCAAATTTTGTACTGCCTACGGGAATCGAACCCGCATCTGCAGGAGTGAAAGTCCTGTGTACTATTCCAATTATACTAAAGCAGCAGAAATAAAAAATCCTTCTGTTAGGAAGGATTTGATTAAATTTAACTTACGTTATATATTTATATGCCAATCCTTGTCCTATTACTAGAATAATTAAAGAAATGTTCATATTGATTTTGTGTTTTCATAGTGCAAATATATAAAAAGTTTTCAATCTGCCAAGTTATTTACTAAAAAATATACCTAATATTTTCTAAAGCAAAATATTGAGAGTACAATACCTTAAATTGTTGAATCATAGTATTCTTTAATTGCCATTGGTATCTAATGTTATCAGCAGCATATTGTGAATTTTTATCTTCTTGTATTTCAGGTCTCCAAAGTAATTTGTTTATCTCAGCAGAATTCAATACAGCTTGATTCTTATTATAGGTTAAGAAAATACATTCACATTTTACAACAATATTTTTCTCTTTTAGTAGGCTAAAAAGTTCTCTATAATCTTGAAGCCAGTTATCATAATAAATAATAGGACTAAAATTTATATGAACTTCCATTTTATCTTGTAAAATAGGTATCATATTTATTCTATCTATTATCTTATCTGTATTAGGTTCAAGTACATCAGAAATTACTTGTGGCATCAAGCTAACTCTTATTCTATGCTTATCTTTAACTAGATTAAACTTTTCAAGCTTGAATTTAGTTGGATATTTAGTAGCAAATGTAGATTTTAGTTTAGGATGTTCATTAAAGAAATCAAACACTTTTTGCCAATCATAGTATTTTTCATGTAAAGCTACATCTGTACTACAACCTATATCTATACAATAGTAAGTATCATCTACTTGATTAGGTGTTTTAGGAAAAACTTTATTTTCTGACCATTTATTGATAGAATTAAGAACAGCCTCCACATTTGTATTAATATAAACTTTGTCTCTGTTAAACCTCCCTACATAGCAGTATGATTGCATACAACCTCCTAAGCAACCATAAATAAAATTAGGTGAAATAGCATCACTACTTCTTGTATTATCTCTAGTTACTAGAGTTTTAGTAATTTGACTTTTAATTTCCATTAACCATCATATTTTTTAATTTAGTTAAAACTTCTCTTTCTTTTCTGAATAAAAAAATACTTCCAATTCTTTCACTTCCAGCTGTATAGCATCTCATGTCAATTTCTATTTCTGTCCTTGCACGTTTTCTGTATATAAATAGAATATTAGTAGAATCTTTACAGCTCCAGTCCCAGATTATACCATTTGTTTCAGCCATATTAAAGGATATTTATACCAAGGAATTACATTAGAAATTAAAATCATTTTCTTTAAAAACATAGCTCTTTGGTAATTACTGTCTGTACCATATAAATGCCACCAAAATGCATTGCCAGTATATATGTCATTTACATAAAATTCTTTATGTAAAGATTTAGTTGGCTTATTCTTTCTAAAAAAAATAAAAATTTCTTCTCTTTCTTCTTGAGACATTCTAGTTTTATCTATTGCAGTACAAATTCCAGTAGTATCTTGTTTAGAAAAAGTAACTAATACTTTTTCAAAATTTTCACTTATTCTTGTTTTCATTTTAAAAATTTATTACTCCCCAAGTAGCTCCAATACCTATATAGACTCCAGGTTGAACATTTTGACCTATACCATACATTAAAGTAGGTCCTATATGTATTTTTTTAGTTGGGGCAGATTGTTTTTGATATGTTCTAATTGTTTTAACTTCACTAAAAGGATTAAGTAAAGTAGTTTCAGTAAAAGTTTTTCTTTTACCTAAACCTAGAAAACCTGTTTTTTCTGTTCCAATAATACTCTGTATTTCATTTTTAAAAGAAATTCTAATGTGAGTACTATCTCTACTAGCAACAGTTTCACCATTAATCCACTTACCCATTTTAATTGGAGCTGTGTATATAGGAGAATCTCCACTAGGTTCTAATTTGATGTTATTATTAACAATTGATTTAATTACAGTGTCTAGCTTAGTTTCCATTTCAATTATGCTTACACTACCTTGTTTCTTAAGATACTTTTCATTTTCTTTTACAAGTTTTTGCAATTTATTAATGGTAGTATCTTTTGTACTTAATTTCACAAAATCACGAGTGTTTCTAGATTCCAAGACTGAAATTTTAGCCTTATGATGACCTTCTCTAGTTTTCCAAAAGATAATAGTATCATTAAGAGAAGTATTAAGTTTACCAGCTACTTCAATTTCTTTACCTCTTAAGTAATTACTGTACAAAGCAAGTACAAGTATAACAACACTTAAAATTATAATTACTCTGTTGAAATCAAATTCTCTGAATTTAACCCAAAAATTAGTTAGTCTAGACATAGTTTTATTATTTAATTATTAATAGTTTCTCCTCTTACAGTTTGTACATGCTTTCCTCCAGTAGTATAATCATAATTTACTTTACCTCTACAATCTGACCAGTAAATATATCTACTACCATCTTGAAACCTGTACATTTTACAACCTTCAATTTCAAAAAGAAATTCATTCTTAAATTGACCTACAGCTGCAGTACTTTGAGCATCTTTTACACATGAAAGTGATAACAAAGATACTATTAAAATTAATATAAGTTTTTTCATTTTATTTTAATTAAAAAAAAATAGCGAAAATCAATAAGACTTTCGCTATTTTAAAGTTTATTTCTCTAATTCTGTTCTTTCAGCAACTAAGTCTCTATTGAGAGCTGCTTCATTAGTGAATTTTTCAGGGTATCTTACCTTTAACTTATTGATGTTATTAGTAAGGATTTGGAACAAATCAAGACCATAAAAATTACAAACCACATTAAGAGTTACTACATCCTTTAAACTCATTTCAGCTTCATTTTCACCATAACTAAAGGGAAGAACAGACACTATAAAAGAATCTACAACTTCTTCTGAAATAGGTATACCGTCTTCTTTAAGCATGAAAGCATCTAATTCACCAGAAAGTATTTCAAATTTTTCTTGTTTCCAAATGATACCTGCCATTGTAGCTTCATTAGCTTTGTACCAAAGAATATCAGCAATCTCTTCTCCAATATTAACAATATCAAGAGGTTTACCATAAGCTACAAATTTCTTAATTACATCTAAAGTTTCTCCAACTTCAGTAATTACTCCCATTTGCATGTGCCTAAGATTTAACACCTCTGAACCTAAATCTACACAAGTCCTACTTGCTAATTGTTGATATTCTTCAACTGTTTTAATTTTTTCCATTATTTTCTTTTTTTCTTTTTAAGAATTAAATGAGTATTCTTTTTTCTCACTTTAATAAAACTTCCATTATTATCATAACAGTCTGGATTGGGGACACTTATAATATCCCCCTGTCCATCTGTTTTTAATAAGTATCTAGGTTTTTTCATTACTCTATAGCAATAATATCACCATAGTCTACCATAGTGTGTATTACAGCTGAAATAACTTCTGTACCATTTGGACTTTTAACTTCTCCTATTGGCTTAGCGCCATGAAATGTTACATGAGTAGAAAATATAGGTGAAACACCTACTTCAATACCTTCATAGTCTTCAGCTCCGTCTTTAGGGCATTTAGCTCCTACTTGAAGAACTTTAAATTTAGTATCAAAAGATTCTTGTTTTTTACCACCTGCTCTAATAATTGGTGACACTTTCTTTGTCATTGTTTGTTCTATAAGAACCATTGTACCTAATACTTTCATAATTGTATTTTTTTTGTTTTTACAAAGTTAATGAATTATCTACTAAATATCTGTAAGGAATGAAACCTTTAAGATTATAACACCATCCTAAAACAGGTGAATAAACTTCTTGAGGAGTTTTTTCATTTAAAGCATAAATATCACCTCTTATAAAGGAAGTAAATTCATCATTATCCATAGCTCTAGCACAATGTTCAAATGGACTGCTATGAGGTGGGTCCCAAGTAAGAAGTCTATCATGTAAACCCATTAGAGTTTCAGGATTAATTTCTTTCTCTTCTCCTACAGTAGTATAAGAAGTTCTGGCTCCCATTGCTACAGAAATAAATATTTTATTGTGTAAAATATTAGTTTCCAATTCTGATAAACTAGTAGTCTCATTTAAAGGTAAAGTAGAAAATCTAGTTATTTTATCTTCAAAAGGAATATGCCATTCTCCAGCTTTTAATTGTTTAGGAGTAGATTCATTTCTTGCATCCCAAATCTTTTCAGCTAAATCCATAATATGAATCTCAGCTTGACCTTTATTCATTTTAAGCCAGTCTAGATTTGTAAAATTTTCAGCATGTACTGTAGTTTTAGTTAAATCTTTTCTACTTTTAAATATAGCAGCACTATATTCATAACTAGGGCATCTTAATCTAAAGAAATTATCCCAACCTGATTTACTACCTGTAATAAGCATAGTAGTCCACATAAAAGGTTCAAGAAGTCTATTAGTAAGCTGTTTAGTTACTTGAGACTCATTTAATGCTTTAGCAGATACAACAGCTTTTGTTCTAGCATTTAACCATTGGCTTTGTCTAAGGATAACATCTTTAACATCAGTGAAGTATTCAGTTCCCTGCATACCTTTATGATCTTTTTGCCAAGCTATAGGTATAAAAGGATTATTCTCAATAGTTTCTACCATTTTAAGAAATGGGATAGCTCTACTAGATGAAGTATTCTTACTTAACATTCTATGTGTATTAACTTCAGCTAGAATAATTCTAGGGAAAGTGGCTAATACACTAATAAGCTCTTCTCCTTGTGGAGATACTGAATGGGCAACAATTTCTGCTTTTATCATAATTATTTCTTTTCAGCAAGTTCATTAACCTCAATGTTTAAGTCTCCTAAATACTGTGTTATATCTTTCTTTAAGTTTCTTGGAAACATATAAAATTTACTCTGAAATTGTCCAACCATATCAGTTAAACTATTTTCATACAAAAGTTGTATTTCAATAAATTTTTGATTTTGCTCTTTTAACTTTACATTAGTTTCATTAGTTGAAACTAATTTAGTACCTAGTTCTAATTTTTCTTTTAAAAGAGTATTAGTCATACCTTCTAATTCAGCTTTCTTGTTAGTGAAATCATTATAAGCAGGTTCAAGAGCTAATAAATCTTTAATTTTAGAAGTTTGACTAGAAACTAATCTAGTATAAAGTTCAGCTTGAACTTGCTCTAAACCAACATAAACAGGTTCACTGTTTTTAACTGAAGTAGTTGTAATGAGTGTACCTAAAAATGAAGATAATTCATATTCAACAAATTCTGTAGCAGAAGAATGATTCATTGAGGGTCCAAACATATCTTGAGGATGATAATCAAAATTGTTCATTGATCTTGAATCATCACGATACCTTCTTTCTCGATTATTTTCATAATTATTTCCAAACATTCTACTAACTATGCCTCGTACAAGACTTTTAACGAAATTGTCAAATTCTAAAGTATTTCTTGTTCTAACTGTTCTACTAATATTTTCAATAGTAGTGTGCTTGACTACTTTCATTTGCATATTTCTAAATACTTCAAGCTTTTCTTCTTTTAAAAGATCAATTTGCTTAGTTAATTTAGCTGTTTCTTTCTTAGATTCCTCTAATAGAGCAATGTTTTTTCTCAGAGCATCATACTCTGTAACATCCATTTCAATTTTTGCCATTATATTTCTTGATTAATTGTTGCTTTTACTTGAATTTCAAAAATGTTATTAGATTTTACCTCAACAGTTTTATGTTCACTAGCTATAGTAAAAACTAGTTGAATACCATCTTTATGAAGGTCTTTAACACCTTCTTCTATTACTTTTAGTAATAGTCTAAAACCTTCAATTTTTTCTTTTGCAGTTATTTCCATTTAATATGTTATTATAATTTCTAATTCTAAATCATCTATATGATCAACTACAACCATTTGATACATAGTCTTATCTATGACATCTGTATTGTCATCAACTAAAACTCCTGCCAATACTAAGGCATCATTTCCTGTCTTAATCCATATATCAGAAATATTATTTAAATCCCAATTAGATTTATAATTTTCTGCTACAGGTTTCCAGGAAGTTTTACCTAGTCTCCTAGTAATAGACCCATGATTCTTTACTGTATTAAACACATAATGTATACTAAATACCTTTTCAAGCTTCAAATCAAATATAACACTGTCAAAACTGTTTATCATAAAATGATGCATATTTTCTACTATGATAGCTCTTTGAAATTTATTAACTGCACCATTATAAATAGCTTGGTTATTAATTTTCCAATATTTGTTTTTAGCTGTCTTGTTATTAGTACAAGCTACATGTGTAAGTAAAGGCATGGATATTACTAGTTTCTTGTTCTGCATATTAATAAAATTCTACATTATCCTTAATAAACTCTATTATCTGATTAAAATCATATCTAAGACAGTTGTTAGCTCCAAAATGTTGTTTTATATCAGTTCTGTAATTGTAATTATAATTTTTGAACTGTATAAAAGTATCCTTACCCATACCATCATTTAAGTGTGCAAGTATAAAAACTAAACTATTATTAGCATTACAACTATTATTAGGAGAAAGTAATTCTTCAGGTATACCTGAATAATGTTTTCTTTCATATAAATATTCAACTTCAAGTAAACTTTCTCTAGTATTTCCCACTGTTTCCGCAGCAACACCTAAGCAACAATGTGAACATACTGAGAGACTACTGTTTTCCAAATCTTCATCTATACTAGCAAGATAACCATTTCCTTGTATATACTCTCCACTTTCTAAAGCTTTAATCCACTTTTCAGCAAATTCTTTAGGTAATTTAAATTTCTTCGGATTCATCTGTTTTTCCTGTTATGTTTAAATAATACAATTCTTCTTTTGCTCTAGTTCTAGCTACATATTTGAGGTTTGTTTCCTGTTCCAATTGAACTGGAGATTTAGCAAATTTAGATGGAATAAGAAATTCATTAAGAATATAGACTACATCAGCTTCCAAACCTTTAGATTTATGAATAGTACAAAGTGTAATTGCTGAAGTATCATCTATGTTTTTAAACATGTTATCCAACTCTGCAATGATGATTTCAACTTTATCTGTAGGCTTACAATAATGTTTAGACAAAAGTATAAAATTTTTAAGGTTATCCTTTAATTTATATAACTTAAATCTTAAGTCATCAGATTTATTTTCTACTTCACTGATTTCCAGTATCTCAAAATTAATTTTTTGAAGAGTTTGTTTTACAGTTTTGTATTGATAAGGTCTAAGAAACCTGATTACACTATTTAAAATATCTTCTCCTTTAATAAAAACTTTTTTATTCTGTCCTAAAAGTTGGAAATATAAATCTAATAAAGGTCCAGAATTTCTACAAATAACCATAGAAGAATCTTTAATAAGTTTGAAATCTGTAATAGTCTCCACTAAACCATCATAACTTTTAAAAGGTTCTATGACATCATAAATCAAATTGGCTTCATCTATGATAAGCTGAGGACATCTATAGCAAACATCAAGAGGTAATTCATATACATTTTCCTTGCCTTTAAAAATATCAAAGGAACCTGCATGACTACCACTAAAACCATAAATAGATTGTCTTCTATCTCCAACTGCTACCCATTTCTTAATATCTCCCTGATCTAGAAGATTATCTATTAATTTATGTTGAACAAGATTTAAATCCTGTGCTTCATCAATCATAAGATAATAAGGTTGAATTGGAATAAACAAATCCTGGCTTACTGGAAGATAAATCATATCAATATAATCTATAATCAATTCTTGAGTATATTGCTCTCTAATAGATAAAAATTCTTCCCATAAATCTTGCATTCTTTCATGCAAATAAAACATCTTATCCATACTTGTCATAAAAATAGTGATTTCAGTAATATCTTGAGTAAGATATATTCTACTGACATCATTCATTTCCATTAAAGTAAGTGTAGTTTTAGCTTTTTCCTCCCAAGACATATCAGCAAATAATCTTCTATTATAGGTTTGTAGTTGCTTAATTATAAGATAGTTTTTACTTTTGTTTAAAGTACATTTACCATACTTATACTTAATAGCTGATAAGCCTAATGAATGTAAAGTCATAGACTTAGCATGCTTTAAACTAGGGTCATTTTGTATTCTGCCATCAATTTCTTCTTGAATAGATTTATTAAAGGCCAAAAACAAAGTTCTGTATTCACATAAAGCTAAGATTCCCATTAATGTAGTTGTCTTAGCTCCACCTGCTACTGCTTGAATTAGAATGTTACTGTCTGTATTTGTCCAAGTGTCATATACAGTTTGTTGTCTTAT
>Ga0326734_1000001_pt1 | contig 130130 bp, 179 predicted proteins | sample 15_GP2_1315_FD_207944 | JGI IMG/M metagenome (GOLD analysis project Ga0326734, IMG submission 207944) | Glacier ice microbial communities from Ngari, Tibet, China - 15_GP2_131.5 | ecosystem: Environmental > Aquatic > Freshwater > Ice > Glacier | place: China: Ngari, Tibet | collected 2018-07-18 | reverse complement strand
GGATAGTGGTTCTATTTATTATTGCATTCAATTTAGAAATAAATTGTCTTATATATTAAACAGGTCTTGTGAAAATTACCGAAGTAACAAGAATGCTCAAAACTGTAAGGACAGCACTAAATAAGTAGTGAATAAGTGCCAAGAAAGTTTAATATAATTGTGCAGGGGAGGAAACTCCCAATAATTTAAACAATTTAAACAATGAATAAAATGAATATAACAGCAATTGTAGTGTTAGTAATAACCTTGATAGTAGGAATGTATTTAGGTAAATTATACAAAGTTGATTTACATAACAAAAAATTGATTAGTAAAGATTCTCAAATTATTTCTTTAAAAGAAGATGTTGCTTATTATAAAAAGCTTTCTGAATTAAGAGGGGAGCAAGTAGTATTAATTAAAGATATTAATTTGAATAGTCTTACTATTATTACTGCATTGAAAGAACAAATTGAAATTTATGAGGATATAAACAAAAATAACTAATGGAAACAAAAGAAAATTATCTAGAAATGATAGAATTTTTAGAAAAAACAATAAAGGAAGATGAAGCCTTTGGTAAAAGAATTACAAGATATTGTAAACAATATGAAAATACAGAAATGCATGCTCATATTTTGTTGGCAATAGAATTTGGTTATGATTTAAAAAAATAAAACTAATGGAAAAGCAAGAATTAATTGATGAAATCAATAACTTTCTTTGTGAAAGGATTGATAAAGTACATCCTTATATGAACAGTAGTTGGGAAATAGCACAAATGGATGCTTATCAGACTGTATTGGAATTTATTAAAACATTAAATAAATAATTTAAACAATTAAACAATCATAAAATGAAAAATTTAATATTATTAGTATTATTACTATCAGTTTCTTGTTCAAAAGAAAAACATAAAGTAGAAATTGTAAAAATTCCTCTTACTAACAAAGAGGTATTTACATTAAATCAAAAATATCAAATTAGTTGTTGGGTAATTAAACTTGGTGAAGGTTATTCTGCTACATCTTATAAATGCAGTGCTGGTAAAACAACTTGTGGTTATGGATTTACAAATGTTAAATCAGTCAAAGACATTCACCATGCTGATAAAATATTTCAAAAAATAGTATTAAAACTGTTTAAACAAGTAAATAAAGCTTACCCAACACTAAGTTATATGCAAAAAATTGCCATAATTTCACTAGTTTACAACACTGGTAGTTTAGAAAAGATTAAAAATAGTGGTTTTTCAAAAGCATTAGTTGCTAATAATAAAAAAGAAGCTATTAAAAAGTTTAGTAAGTGGTGTTGTGTAAAAGTTAATGGGAAGACAATTGTTATCAAAGGTCTTCAAAATAGACGGGAGTTTGAGTCAAAATTATTAAATGACAATTTTACCATGAATGATTATTTGGCACTAAAAAAACAAATATCTAATATTTACATTTTAAACAAAACAACATAATGGAAGAAGTATTCACAAAAATATATGCTGTAATTACAATAAATGGTGGGCTATCAGTAGCTGATTGTATGACTGATGAACCAGTAATTACTTATGGCACTAAAAAAGAATGTGAAAGTTATATTGCTTTCATTAATAATTTAAACAAAGACAAATCATGAAATTGTACATATTTTCAACTCGTACTAATTATGGAGAATTTGTAAGAGTAATAATTGCTTTTACTATTGAACATGCTATAAATATGAAAGATAGTAAAGAAAATTCAATTAAATCATTAGGTTGGGAAGTACTTCCTGATTCTGAAGTTATTGTATCAGATAATGAAACTCCAAGAATTGTATTTGATGGAGGAGGGGATTTATAAAAAAATTAAACATTTTAAACAAAAAATCATGAAAAATTTAATTATTATTTTAATGCTATTAGTAGCATCATGTAAGTCAGTTAAAACAACTCCTTACAATTATAAAATTGAATATTTAGAATCAGATACTATCAGTTATGTAGATCAAGTGAAAAACTTTGAAGAGTTTCCAGAAGATGCTATTGTTTTTAAATACATTAATGGACGATATATTAAAATAATTCAAGTGTATGAATGAAATAGAACTGTATGAGAATTATATTAAAGCTCATACAAAAGAAGAATTAGAATTAGCATGGGTAGATATGGAATTTGTCTCTGACAATGAATTATCTCCCATTGCTAATTTTATTGCTTATAATAAATGGTGGCAAGAAAGTATAACTAAAATTTTAAACAAACAATAGCATGGAAAATTATATAGTGATTTGTAATAATAAAGAAGAAACAAATCAAGTAATGAAAAGTACAGAAACTTATAAAAATCTTAATGATGATTATTGGAATCATTGGAATTATGTTTGTTTAAAAAATGATTTAGATATTCCTGGCATACATAATAAATTAGAAACTGCAAAATCTTTATTTAAAGATGCTCCATACAAAACATTAACTTTTAAACATTGGAAAGAAATGAAAACAGATGAATTTATATTACCTGAATTTTGGTATGTTATGCCTGAAACAGAAGAAAATCTTGTTACTGTAAAGGACTATTTTAAAAATAATAGTTTTGATAATTATACTATTATTTATAAAGATAATTGCTATACCTCTGATGGAACTTATCATACTCATGAAGGACATGTTCCTAAATCTTATAAACAAATTAGTTTTTATGATTTTAAAAAGTATGTAGTAAAATTAGATGTTGTAATAAAAAATTGGGTATTGAAAGTGACAGAAGAATCTCTTCCTTTTATAAATATAGTAAGACATAATCAAAAAGATTTCAGAGAAGGTATTATATTAGAAAATATATATGATGTTAATTATTACAATTCTGTTTCTCTTAATGGTTTATATGTAACTGGTACTATGTTTAAAGATGAAATAAGAGATGGTAAAATAGAAATTGATTTAAAAACATTTAAAAAGATTTATATGAAAGAACTTGGTTTAGTTGATGTAGAAACAAAAGAACAAACATTATCAAGAAAACAATTACTTAAATTAAGAGAGCAGTTTGATTGTCCAACTTGGAAAGATAAAATAGCAAATATTCTTACTGATAATTTATATAAAGAAGACAATTTTACTATTCCAACATCATCAATTCAATTATTAATTAAAGATGGGACTGATGCTCAAAAAGAAGCAGTAAAAGAACTTGGAATTATATTTCCAAAATCACAACAAGAACTGTATTTAGAAAATCATAATACTTCTGGTTTTAAAATTGGTGATGTTGTAAAAATAACAAGAACTGCTGAATATGAAGAAAATGGTTGGCAGTCTTCCTGGGTAGACACTATGAATAATTATGTTGGACAAACATTAACTATTACAAGAGATTGTGGAACATCTGGTTTTAGATGTGAAAATGAAGCAAATAATGATGATTTTGATTATCCATATTTTGTTTTAGAAAAAGTAGTTCAAGAATATATTCCATTTGATTTTAGTGATGCTAAATTTTTAATTGGAAAAATAGTAGAAGCTAAATCAAGAGACTCTATAATTGTTATTAGTACTATTACAAAAAATTATGTTAATAGCAAGAATTATGTAAGTTTATTTAATAACTATTTATTTTTAGATGGTAGTATTTGTGGCAAACTTAAACAATAATAATATGAAGATTATAAGCAGAATCAAAGACTATTTTCATTATTTACAAGGTGTAATAGGTATTGATGATAAAGTAGTTTTAGAATACACTACTACATATTCATATCTATATAAACCAACTCCATACACAACAATTCAATTATGGATATGTGGCTGGCTTATAGAAGGTATTTATATAAATGGTGAGTATAGGTATGGTGTAGAATTAGAAGAGTATAATAAAGAGATTAAATACTTAAATACAAAAGATTATTATAACATTCCTTATGGAAGATTTCATTATAATGTTTTAAAAATTCCTACTTATTTTAAAGAAAATCCTAATGAATTTCATAATTGTCCTTTAATTGTTATTTATAAAAGCCTATATGGTGAAAATAAATGGAAAGAAAAAGTTATTAATGAATTTCCAATTTTAAAAGAATACAACTTTTATAAAGTATGGGATGCTTATAAAGTATGGAATATTATTTATGATTTTCTTTCAAGAGATGTTATTGTAGTGGATAATAGGACAAATAAAGAAAAGATAGTAAATAATGGTTTTGATTTAAAAGAATCTTTTAGAAACATAAAATAATAGAAATAACATTAAATAAAAAGGAAATTATGAAAACAATAGAAATTACAGAACAACAAGCAAAAGAAATGTTTGATTCTGGTATTCCATCACTAAGATCCATTGCTGAAACTAATTATCCAGAGTTGTTTAAGAAAAAAATAGAATGGAAAGATTTTAGTGAGGTTGAAGGGTATTATGTTAATCAAGATTCAGAGATTGTTGTTTACAAAGGATACAATTCTTCTGAAGATAATAAAAATATATTTCCAACAGAAGAAGAAGCAGAAGCTTGTTTAGCATTATCTCAATTATGTCAATGGAGAGATAAGTATAATGAAAATTGGAAACCCAATTATAATGATAATAATGTGAAATATCAAATATTTTTTAACAGAGATCAAATATTTAAAGCAGGTTCTTATTATAGTAGAGTTTTATCATTTAAAACAGAAGAAATTAGAAATAAATTCTTAGAAGATTTTACTGAATTAATCATAGAATGCAAAAGTTTACTCTGATTATTTAGTAATTAGTGTGATATGTTATTTAAAAGTGTTTATGTTTCATTTACACTTTTTTTTATTTTTTATTAATCTAACATTTTAAACAAAAAGACCAATGGACATTTTATTGATTGAATTAATTAAAATTGAAACTATTTTAGCCACTCCTTTATTATTAGAATGGGGTGATGAACTTATTGTAAAAAAAGAAAGATGGAAAAGATAATTAAATACTTAAAGTTATTATATAAAAAATATAAACTTTTATATAAATATAAACCAAATAGAGGATTGTACATTGAGACATACTCTTTAATGAGATCAGATTTAGATTTTATGCATTGGTTTGAAGAAAATTATGGTGCAGAAGTTAGATGTTATAACAGAATTAAAAAATTAAAATAAAACAAACCAACATGAACAAAATTAATTTAGAACAGAAATTTAAAGCTTTTACAACAAAAGCTTCATTACTAAGACTTGCCCAAAGTGAAACTACATTGGACTTTATTTACATCAATAATAATTACATTTTAGATGTGGTTAGAATAAGTAAATTTAAACTAATGTACACACTATTTATTAGTAAACTATTTGGCTCTGTAATCAGAGAAACTACTGAATTAGAACTAAGAAAAGCATTGAGTAGTAAAAACAAATCCTTATCAACTTCATTATGGAAAAGATTTCCAGATGAAAAGATGAGAATTATTAAAATTCAAAAATATGATAAAGCAAATTCATTGTTGAAATATAAATTATATATTTTAATTGAAAATGAAGGGGCATATATTGGATTGGAGACAACAATTTTATAAAAACAATAAAACATACATAAACAATAAAAATCATGGCTGTAACAATCTTAGAAGCATTAGAAAATGCTAAATACAATTTAAATAATGTGGTAAAATTACCAATGTTATTGCCATTAATAAAAATACAATTGCATAATGCAATTACCTTATTAGAAAAAGGCTATTCTATTGATGATGAAGTAGAACCTTTATTAGAATTATATAATACTGTGGAAGATGTTCCTAATAAATAATACAATGGAAATAGAATCAATTTTAGAGACTTTACAAGCAAAGTATGTTGGTAAAGAGGTCAATGTATATCCTGCAAATGGACAGCAATTATTGGTAGTAGTTGAAAATGTGATTTTTGATTATGATGATATTAATTATTCATTAAAATATATTTATAAAGAAAGAACATGTTATTTTACATTATCTGATTTTTAACAATTTAAATTAATAATTATGAAATTTGCAAGAAAATGCTCTTGTTGTGGAGAAGGAATGGATGAAGGTTATGTAATTGATGGAGGTACAAATTATTATTGTTCAGATGATTGTTTACATACAGAATACACAGATAAAGAATGGAATGTTGAATGTAAAGAAAATCCTAGATATTCTTATTGGACACAATGGGATGTAGAATTTGATGCTGAATATGAAACGATTGATGGAATTTTAACTGAAATATAATAATGGAAACAAAAACAATTAGAACAGCTTATGGAATTTCAACAATTTATAATGCTGATGCAAAAAGAAATATCCTTGGAAGAGTCTCTAATGCCATGAGTATTAGAAATCTTGAACAAAGAGAATTTAGTAAAGAATTACATGTTTTATTATTAAAATATAAATTATAAAATTGAAAAGTGTTAATTTTACCTTTTCAAATAAACAAAAAATCATGAAAAGATATTTTAAAATAATTAAAACTTTTCCCAATTCTAATGCGATTAATTCAATCTTTTTTATAGATAAAAGTGAGAGTGTTTATGTTTTATCTAATAAAGCATTAAGTTCTAATCAATATTTTGAACAAGGATATAATAAAGAGGATTTAGAAGATAAAGAATATTTTGAAGAATCAATTGGTATTAGTGCTGATGGATATGTTTTGTTTAAAAATGATAAAGTTTATTCAAGTACAGAATTTACATTTAATTTAAGTACAGAATTAAAATCATTATATCATTTTCCAACTCCTTTATACTTCAAACAAGAAAATATTCCTGTTGAAAAACAATTACCTAAAACTTGGGAAGATTGCAATAAAAAATCAGGATATTCTACTACTGTAAAGGGAGATGCTAATAAATTTAAAGGAAATAATAATGTTAATGTAAATATGTATGCTACTGAAAAACAAGCATTATCTGCAATTGCATTTGCTCAATTATCACAATTAGTTGCTGAAATGAATGGAAATGATTGGATTGCTAATTGGCAAAAACACAATAACCAATGGAAATACTTTATTGTTAGGACTGAATTTACATTAAAATGTGAATGTAGTTCAACTGGTTACTTTCAATCATTAGTATTTAATACAAAAGAATCTAGAGATTTTTCTTTTGAACATCATGCTGATTTGTGGAAACAATACTTTTTATTATAATTAATTGCCTATGAAGTTATTAATATTTTTATTACTTTTTGTTACAAAAGTAAATGACAATGTTGCTACTGGTATATTCAGTAGCAACATTCCAGATGATTGTAAACAGCTTTATTTAGCCATTACAATTAAAGAATCTGGATGGCACAAGAATAAGAATGCTGTTATTAAAAATAACTATTCTGGATTTATGCTTAATGGTAGTCTTATGAAATTTGCTACTCTATCACACTATTTAACATTTAGTGAAAAGTGGTTTATAAGAAAGAATATTAAGAATGAAAAAGATTTAATTAAGTTAATTAAACAAGGTAGATATGCTAATTTGTCTAAGAAACAACTGGCAGTTTATTTACAACAACTATTAATTATTAAAAACAAAACAAAGTATTTAAGTAATGAAAAACATAATTTATAATAAACATTTTTTGTTTATTTACAATCTAATTTTAACAACTATAACATGAAAACTTATGTTTTAGACATAGAAACTTACAAAGAAATTGTTTTATACTGCTTTTTAGACTACAATTCAGATGAATGTATTATTTATGAAATCAGTAAAAACAAAAATGAATTAGCAGAAATTTATTTATTTATTAAATCACAACAATTAAGAATTGTAACGTTTAATGGAATACATTTTGATTCTTTAATTACTAATTATATTATTACAAACATTGGCGAAATGTTAAAATTAAGTAATTTAGAATTTTGTGCCAAAGTTTATGAAATTGCACAATCAGTAATCAAAGATGATGATGAAAAATACGTTGGTTATAAATATCATAAATTGTATGAAGAAGTAGATGTCTTTTTATTAGTTTCAAAAGGACTTAGGCTTAGTAAAAAGATTTCATTAAAATTCTATGCTTATAATCTTGACATGGATATAATGGAAATGCCTGTTTTTCATGGTAAAGTTGACCTTACAGACTTTGAAATTGATTTGGTGAGGAAATATGTCAAACAAGATGTAAATGTCACTAAACAGCTTGCATTAACTAAAAGAGAAGAAATTAATTTAAGATATTGGATTAGAAATGAATATGGGCTTAATTGTCTTTCTTGGGATGCTCCTAAAATAGCTTCTGAATTGTTATTAGATAGCTATTGCAAGAAAACTTTACCAGCTGGTTGTAACATTTATGACTATAAAAGAACCATAAGGGGTAGGAAATATGAAAAACCTTCTAATATTAGACTTGGTGATTTTATTCCTAAAATAGAATTTAAAACTAAACAATTTCAAGATTTGTATAATAGAATTTGTAATTCTTATAACACTTTTAATGAAGAAATAATTGTTAGAAATCCTAATGGTGAGAATATTAAAATTACTTTGGGTGTTGGAGGTATTCATTCAGTAAATGATTGTAATAAATATGCAAGTGATTCTGTTTCAACTATTTACACACAGGATATTGGAAGTATGTACCCAACAAATATTATCAATCATGGTTATGTTTCACCTTATTTAGGAACAGTTATGCTTGATATTTATAGTGATATTAAAGCTCAAAGATTTTCAGCTAAGAAAAATAAAGAAAAAGTGAAAGATACATTTCTTAAACTTATTTTAAATGCATTCTCTGGACTTATTGATCAACAATATTCTTGGCTTTATGCACCAGAACAAGCATTAGGACTTAGAATTACAGGACAATTGCAATTAATTAAAATGGTAGAAATGTTAATTGAATATAATATATCAGTTATTAGTTGCAATACCGATGGAATTGAGGTAATTGTCCAAAATGATAATATTAATAGATATTTTGATTTACTTTTTGAACATTCTAAAATATTTGATATTATTTGGGAAACTGACACTTATAAATTTATAAATTACAAATCTGTTAATGACTATATTGCTTTGACAACAGAAGGTAAACATAAAGTGAAAGGTGAATTTTTATATGAAAAACAATTAGAAGGTGGCAATGAATTTTTAATAATTCCTATTGCTTTAAAAGAATTTTATGTAAACAACATTCCTGTTGAAACAACTATAAAAAATCATTCTAATGTTTTCAGTTTTACAATGGGTAAGAAAATTGATAAATCTTTTAAAGTATATCACAATGGAGAAAAAGTTCAGCAATTAAATAGAGTATTTGTAAGTAAAAAAGGAGCTTATTTGTACAAACAGAAAAATACTAAAAAGACAATGGAAAATGTATTAAAAGATACTCCTGTTTGTGTTTATAATACTCCTGATGGTAAAACTCCACAAGAATTATTAATTGATTTTCAATATTATATTAACAAGACAAATATTAAAATATTAGAAATGAATAATTTAAATCAAGTATTTCTGTTTTAATGTCTGAAATTGGAGAATTTGGAAAACATTGGGTTCATTAAATTTTAACTAAACAAACAAACAAATGTTAGCACAATATATATTATTAGCAGTAACTTTTATAGAGTTATCTGTTTATGCATTTTTACATGGAAGTGAGAGAAAGGGTAAATACAATTTTATAACAGCTTTTATAAATGCAATATTTACATTAAGTTTATTATATTCTGGAGGATTTTTTAATGGACTTTTAAATAAACAATAAAATGAAAAAATTAATAGTATTATTTTCATTAGCTTTAGTAAGCTGTGAAAGAACTGCTCCACCAAGTGTAGTTAAAAACAAGTATGTTTTAGATAATAGTTATTCTGTTATTGAAATTGATTCTTGTGAATACATTGAAGGATATAGTTTATTAACTCACAAAGGGAATTGTCGTTATTGTATAATTAGAAATAAACTAAAATGAATAAATATTTTAAAACAGGAATGATTGTATGGGATATTAGAAAAGGTGAAGGAATAGTATTAAATGTTGATTTAGATCAAAAAGAAGAATTTGTTGTGAAAGTTAGTTTTTGTGATGAAACTGTTAATTATTATACTTACGATGGTAAATATTCAAAGTTTCATAAATATCCTATATTATTTCAAAATAAACCAATTGTAATTGATAACATTAAAATAAATTAAAATGGAAAATAAAAACACACAGGCATTTAGTCAGTTTCATGGACTTACTAAAAGAGAGTATATTGCTACTAAAATATTAGCTGGGTTATGTTCTAATAATTCTATTAATCCTAAAGATAAAAGTAATATAGAAATTATTGTGGAATTAACAGATGAATTGTTAAAACAATTAGAAAAATGAAACAGGTATATACATATTCTCAAAAGCAGTACAATGTTAGATCATCAACAATTTATTTTGGAAATGATGAATCAAATTTTGTTTATCAAACAAAAAGTCATGATAATTATATAAATAATAAGTTGTTTACTCAACAACAATCATTTGAAGATGATGCAATAATTGATTTTAATGTCATTAATAAATGGGATGATAATGTAATTGTTCATATTACAGAAAATCTTTCTTTTGATGAAAGCTATTTTGAATTATTTGGTAGTAAAGTTTCTGATACAAAAAGTGAGAATATTACAACAAAACAAAAATATTAAATGGTACAAGAAATAGAAATTGTTTTAACATTAGAAGCTGATGTTAATATTAGTAAATATTCAATTCAGAAAGCCATTGATAGTATGCTTAGATTTTATGATGGAGAAGGTTGCATAGAAATTAAATCAATTAAAGAGGAATCAGAATTGTATGGAAATTCATAATTTAAACAAATAATTAATTGAAACAACCAATTAGAGAATTTAAAAACACTCATTTTAATATGTTTGGAATATGGGAAGCCAGAGTTAAAATTGGAGGTAGAAATCAAAGAATAGCAGGATTTAAAACTGAAAGAGAAGCAGCAATTAAAGTTGATATGATGTTATTAGAAAATAATAAAGAACCAGTTAACATTTTAAAAAGGAAATAATGAAAACAGAAATTATTGAAGAAAACCCTTGGTCATTATTAGAAGATTATCCTGATAAAATTATTACATTGAATAAAGGAGATTTAGTAGTAATAAATGAAAATGAATATGTTGTGAAATATAATATATTGGATTTAGATGCAGATTTGATACAAATAATTGTAAATGAAAACTTTTAAATTAATAAAATAATGAAAACATTAGAAGAATTCCTAATTGACAATGATTTTGAATTAGTTAAGTCATTACATAATTCAGATGTTTATTATAATACCATTCTAAATACCATTGATAATAATAGAGTAACATTATCTATATTATTTAGAAAAGAATTAATCAGAGTTAGTATTGTAAAAATGTATTCTGGTTTTGATTCAGATGATTTAGAAATTATTTTATTAGAAACAAATAATCAATATTCTATTGATAGACAATGGTTATTAAACACAATTATACAAACAAAAAGAAAATGACAACATTAGAAGAATTAAAAGAATTTGTTAAAAAGAGTAATGAAAATGCTAAAAAATTAAATCCTGATTATAAATCAACAATTCTTAATGTGAAAATAATAACAAATGATAATATTTTAAAGCAAATTGAGTTGTTATTAGAAAAAGAAAAGGAACAAATTATAGATGCTTTTAATGAAGGAAAATATAATTCATCTGATTATTATATACCAAATATAGATCATAAAATGATAATTCCAGAATCTGAACAGTATTACAATCAAACTTATAAATCAAAATAAAAATGAAGACAACATTAGAAGAATTATTAGACTACCTTCATTTAAATGAAATGCATGAAGAGATGAATGAGAATTTACAAGTACATAATATTGTGTATAAAGTAGCAGAATTATTAAGAAAAGAAAAAGAGCAGATTATAAGAGCTTTTGATGTAGCAGATAATATTAATACAGGAAGTTATATCAATGGAGAAGATTATTTTAATCAAACGTATATACCAAACAGTTAGTATGGAAATAAATAAAAAAGAACTAAAAGCTGATATATTGAAATTGGCATTTGACTTAGAAAAGCAATATGCTGATTTAAACTTTAAACACCATTGTTATTTGAGAATTGCTTATGATGCTGTTGCAGAAGATAAATGGAATAACATTATTAAATCTCCTTTTCTAAACAATTGTAGTTTAGAAGAATTAGAAACAGTTTGTTCTTTATTAGATTGTTATACAGTTAATAAAAATATGCTTTTAAAACATAATAATTACAGTTTAAATTATAGAAAAAATGAAAACTAAAATATATAAATTTATTATTGAATTGCCAGATGGTAATGAAATTACTTCTGATGAATATGAGTATGAATATTGTGATAATAAACAAGAAGAAGAAGACCTTTATAAAGATGGAATTATAGCTATCACTTATGATGATGTATCAGAAGAAATAGAAAATGATAAAATAGCATGGGTTTTTAATACATTATCAATTAGACATGAAGAAATAAAATAATGGAAGTAATAAATTTTGTAGGAGAAAAATTAGAAGATGTAATTCTTTTAGAAGATGTATATTTTAGAATCTATAAATTAGATGGTATTCCTCAAATGTTATTTAGGAATCATCTTCCAGATAGATACAATTTTGAAGTAGAAAATGGAATTATTATAAACCAAAGAATGGAATGAAAGATAAAATAAACAATTTTCAAGACTTTTTACTATCAAAAGGATTTATAAAATGTGTAGTAGAATACAAGGACAGAAAACATAGTTGTAGGCTTGCTACAAAAGATGATTATTTATCTACTATGGGAATATTAACATTTTCTTATTTAAAAAGTGTTGATGAATTTTATAAATACTTTAATGAAAGATGGGATTGGGGACTCCATGAAGCAAATAAACCTGCTATATTATCTTCACCAAGACCTAATTTTAGATATGATGTAAATAAATCTTTTATAGGTTTACCAAATGATGATGAAATGAATAAAATCTTATTGACTTATTCATTTGAAGATATTTATGATTGTGTCATAAATAAAAAAATTATTAATGTAGATTATAAACAATTGGAATAATGAAAGATAAAATAAATGAATTGATGGATTATCTTAATATTAGTGATTCAGTTAGAGAAGATTATTATGAAATAATTAAAGAATTTGTTGATGAAATGTGTGAATATCAAAAAGCTATTTGTTTTGAAAGTGCAGAATTAGAAAGAGATGGTTATGAGTGGGAAGATGAAGGTAGAGTACCTATCTATAAAATAGATGAAAATAGTATTATTAATTGTAAAAATATATCAGAACAATTATAAACAATTTAAAAATAAAAATAGAAAATATGAACAATATAATATTAAAAGCAAAAGGTGTAAAGCAATTTACAAGAGATGAAGTTATTGAATGTATGCCTTTACAAGCTACTCAAACTTACACTCCAATTTCTAATAGAGAGTTAATAATGACTTCATTAGAAGTATTAGACAAATGTAATTTCACAGTTGTTAATGAATTTTATAAAATGGATTCAAGTAGACAAAAAATGGTTGGTGGCTTGATTGTCCATTCAGGAGATAGTGATTATAACATGATGCTTGGGTTAAAAAATAGTGGTGACAAATCTATGAGTGCTGCTTATACAATGGGAATGAGTATTCTGGTGTGTTCCAACAGCTCTGTGAGTGGAGAAGAAATGATGATTAGAAAACATACAGGTAATGCTAATGTAGAGATTAAAAAAGCATTAACAGAAAGTGTTTTAAAATTAGAAACTCAATATTCTAAAATTAAAGCAGATTTTGAAAGACTAAAAGAAATTGAAGTTACAAAGAAAACATGTGCAAGTTTAGTAGGTCAGATGTATTTGAATGAAAATATTATTACTCAACAACAACTTGCATTAGTAAGAGATGAATTATTAAATGAGTCTTATAATTATGGTGTTAAAGATTCTGCATACAATCTTTATCAAAATATTACTAATTCTTTGAAAGTTTCTCATCCAGTTAATTTCTTTAAAAACCATGTACAATTGCATGATTTCTTTGTAAATGAATTTGAATTAGTATGAGAAATTACATTGATAAAAGTTTAGAATTATTTAAATTTGTAGAAGCTGAATATGCATGATAATACTTAAAATATTAAGAATATTACTTCCTCCATTTCATCCATTAAAATACAAATGGATTAGATATTATTGGAAAGAACAATCAGAAAAGTGTTTATGGAACATTGATTAAAACAAACAAATATGAAAAAAATAGTAATTAATAAAGGATATACTATAACAGTAGTATCTTGGGAAAATGATGGAGATCATAATGAAACAAATAATATTACTTTTGAAAGTTATGAAGAAGCAGAAGCTTATTTTGAATTAGTTAAGTTTTATTATGAAAATCTTAATGAGCAAGAAGATTTTTTTGATGAAGAAGAAAAAGAATTAATTATTAAATTTGTCAAAGAACATAAATCAATATTGTGTCCACATTTAGAATATTTAAATAAATTTGATGATATTGTATCTTCTTTAATAGGAAGATCAGAATGTGGTACTAGAAGAATTGTGGAATATTGTGTTCTTACTTATTCCCCAGAAGATGTTTATACTTCTGTAATATTTGAAATATAAAAGTTAAACAATTAAACAAACAAGACATTGATACAAAGAATTGAAGAAACAGATAGTTTTAGTATTGGTACTGAAACTATCAAAGCAAGAGTGGCAACTGATGAAAAAGGTTCAGCAAAATTATTTCAAATTCTTACTAATGCTTATTCTGATAAAGAGGCCACTACTTTACAAGAAATAACAGCTAATGCCCATGATTCATATAAAAGAATTAATAAACAGGGTATTGTAACAATTGAATATAAAAGTGATGATAATTCTTTACATATTATAGATGAAGCAGAAGGTATTTCACCAGAAGTATTTAAAAAATACATTGCAGAATTATGTGCTTCATCAAAGGAAGGAGAATTATTTAGTGCTGGAACACTAGGTATTGGATTTTATACAGCTTGGTGTACTACTGAAACATTTTATATTACAACTGTTTGCAATAATATTAAATATTATTATAGTTGTTATAAAGAAGACTATCAAATGCCAGTATTTACTCCACTTACACAACATGAATGTAATGAAGTGAATGGTACTGATTATTGGTTTTATGTTACTTATACTGATAAATACAACTTTCAAAAAGCTCTTTCTAAATTAAGATATTTTGAAAATGTATTTGTTAAAGGATTCAACTTTGATAATAATTATAAAATCATTCAAGGAACATCTTTTATGTTTAGTAATACTTTTCCAACAAAAGATGATGAATTAGAAATATGCTTTGGAAACACTCCTTATCCTATAAATTGGGATAAATTAGGAATAAATAAAATTAAAATTCCATTAGCTTTAAAAATTGATTTGTCTGATTCTCTTACTATATTACCATCAAGAGAACATTTAAAATGGGATGAATATACTATTAATAAAGTGAAAGAAAAGATTGAAGAATTTAAATTAGAAATCTTTGAGTTGTATAAAAAACAACATGAAAGTTCTTTTGATAATATTCTTGATTATTTAAAAGCTATTAATAATAAGAATTATCTTGAATTATATGGTAGATCTTTTTATATCAGAGATTTGAATTATACAACAGTTAATATTACTTATAGTAAACTACCAGAAGGAATGAAAATTCCAGAATATAGTGATTTGTTTAATGAATTTAGTTTTAAATATCTTAATGGAAAAGATGGTTATGGTAATTATTTATATGAATATCAGAAAAAAGATTTTTATATAACTGAAAAATCTTTTAATCCAAGAAGAACAAAATTAATTGATAATAAAGGAGTTAGTGTTCTAAAATATAATAGTGAGAATTTATCTAATATTAGTTACATGTCTAATTATGATAAAAGAAAGTATTTTACTGATGAAGTTTTAAACATAGGAATTCCTGATAATGCTATTGAATTGATTGATAATTTTAATAAAATTATTTATCAAGATTTGAAAGATAAATTACTTAAATATGATGATATTATAGTACCAAAGAAAAAAGTAATTAAAGTTAAGAGAAATAGTGGTGTTATTTATGCAAGAATTAATAACGATGTTGTCAAACAAGACTATAACACAGAATACTTAAATGCTAAATACATATTTCTTACTGATAATAAAGAAGATTTTCAGGAAATTTATAATTATTTGCAAGCTTATATTTATAATAAAAAATTAGTATTAGTTATTTATACAGCAAAAAGCAATCATAAATTATTTACTGAAAATGTAATTACTTTATCTGAATGGTCTAAAACAGATATGTTTAAATCTGCTTATCAAAGAATTTGTAATGAAGTCTATTTAAGAAAGTTTAAAGATACTTGGAGATTTAGACAATATTTAGAAAATTATAAAAAAGAATTATACAATTTGGCATCCAAGTTTAAAACTAACAAGTATATTAGTAATTATAGTAATATTATAATGCTAGGGGATAAAATGGGAATTGATAAAAATATTATCAAATTACCAATGTTAGATAAAGAATATGATTTTTATGAGACTATGCAAGAAAAAACAGAAGTTTATCAAAGACTTTATACTGTAAATAGAATGTTAAAAAACAAATTAAACAAACAATCAATATGCAAAACATTAAATTAAATTTTTCTAAAAGTAGAGCAACAATTGTTATAGATGACATTGTATCTTCTTTTGAAATAAACACAGAAGAAATTACTAAATTAAAAGATTTTGTTTTAAAATATAATTTTAATGGTTCTGAATTTTATTTAAAAAGAATCAAAGGAATTGTTGAAAAACATTCTTCAAATACTAAAAAAGTTAAAGATTTTAGTGCTAAACTTCAAAAGAATAAACTAAAAGAAGAAATTGCTCAATTGGAAATTACTACTATTGATTTGAATTATTTTAGAAGTAGTAAGTATTTTACAGTGGTCAATAAGGATGTATTTTTAAAAAACACTAATTTTATTCTTCCAGAACAGTATTTAGATTTGATTTTAAAGCACAAAGATGACAACATAGAGCCTTATATTAATTTTATGTATAATTTGTCATCAAATCCAAATGAAGCTGTTAGAGATAAGGTTTGGAATTGGATTGAAGACAAAGGTTTTAAAATTACTGAAAATGGTTATATTTTTGGTGCAAGATGGGTTGTTTCTAAAAATCAACCTGTTAGTGTGAATTTAGCTAAATTTGTTAATTCTGAATATGTTAGAAGAAAATTACAGAAAAAGTCACCAAAGAATTATACTGTTTATATTGGAGTGGATGATAAATACTTTTCTACTGATAATGAAAAGTTAATAGATTTTATGAAAATTAATGAATTTAAAGTTATTCAAGGTAATTTAGAAGCATTGTATTTAGATAATGAATTAGTATTTACAGATGCTCATACAGGTAAAGATCTTATTAAATTAGGATTTCCTGTTAAAATGGATAGAAAAGATTGTGATGAGTCTCAAGCTGAATGCAGTACTGGTAAACATTTTGGTGCTTTAAAAGATATTAATAATCTTAATTTTGGTGATCAATTAATTACTGTTTTAGTAGACCCAAAAAATATTACATCTCTTCCTCATGACAGCTACCGCAAGGCAAGATGTTGTGAATATTTTCCTTATTCTTTAATTAGTAAAGACGATGTTACTAAAATGCTTGAAAATGATAATTTAGTTATAAATGATGTAGACTATGAATCTATTAATTTAGATGTTGTACTTACTTCATTAAAAGAAAAGACTAAATTATATAAAACTAATGGAGATAAGATTCAAGCTATTAAAGCTAAGATTAGTTCTTTAAAAGTTGATAGTAGACAGAAATTAGAAATTGTAGATTTTAACAGAATTGTAAAATTATAATTAAATAAAAACATGAATTTAGTAGATTGTTATGTAACTCAAATATTAGAAGAATCTTATTATAAATATAATAATTGGTGGCAGAATGTTCAATATGAATCTTATGGTGGTTTATATTATGCTTCAATAATGAAAAAAGAAAAAGAAGATATTGACAAGATTAAAGTAGGTTATAAATTTCAAAGTTAATTAAATGAAAACATGAATAATAAATTAATTTTAACATTGTTAGTAATAGTAGCAATAATGTTTTTTTCTTATAACAATAAACAAAAACAAGTTTATTGTGAAGAATTGGATAACAGTAGAGAAGTAAAAAATATTATATTACAAAAATCAAAAGAAGGTTGGAAACTAGTAAGTTTAGTGTCTTATAATGAAACTCAATATAGTTCTGATTTTATAATTGTAATGGAAAAATGAAAACAATAAGACTAAGTAAAGAACAAAAGATTTTTATTAAAAGTATTGTTAAATTAAATGATAAAAGAGACTATGTTCAAAATTTAGTTTTTTCTTCATTGGTTAGTAATACAAGTAATAAAATGATAATTGCTGCATTAGCCCCTAGAATGGGGAAAACCAGGGTTACTAAATTATTATTAGAAGCTTTAAACAAAAGATTTGAAGGTAATCACTTGATAATTGTACCAACTCTAATTATTAAAGAAGAATTTGGAAAGTTTTTAAAAGAATGTGGAATTAATAATGTTATTTTGTCTACCCATTCTGGTGTGTTTTCTGTTAGATTTAATAGGGAGGAGGAATTCCTCTCTATTATATATGATGAGGCTGATTTTGGTGTATCATCCAATAAGAGTGTATTATGGACTAAATGTTTAGATTTAAAATCAAGATGGAAAATGTGTTTATCTGGAACATTTGGTTGGGATAATTTACAATTATTAGAAAAGAAAGGATTTGATGTGATATTTGATATTGATATTAATGATGGTGTCTTAATAGGTACTCTTCCTTCATTTGATGTATACAACTTAGGAGTTGAATTATCTGATAAAGAAAAGAAAGAATACACCATATTAAATACTAAATCAGAGGCTTTGTTAATGCCATATAGACAAATGTTTCCATTAGGGGACACTTGTTTACATGCTATATCAACTATTACATTTGGAAAACAGTTTATTAAAATAGGAAGTGATGCAAGAAGTGGTGATGATTGGATGAAAGTATTAATGAAATTTACTGGTTGGGATGCAGGTGTATTATTAGGCAGGAAAAAGAATTATAATTTGTACAGGATTAAAATGGATGCAATAGTTGAAAATAGTGAGAATAAAGTAAAAATAGTGAATGAAATAGTAAACAAATTTGTTAATGAAAGAGGTATTATATTTACTAAAAGAACAGAAACTTGTGATGAGTTGGCTTTAATGAATACAAATATTATTGCTTATCATTCAAACAGTGTTGAAAAGAATATTCTTGAATTATTTAGAAATAAAAGTAAAAATGTAATTGCAAGTGTAAATAAAATATCAAGAGGTTTTACTGAATCTGGTATTAGTTATGCTATTAATAGTAATTATAATGCTACTTCTAATGACTACATTCAAAAGATATCAAGAACACTGTCAATGGAAGAAGGTAGTACTAAAAATCCTTTTATTATAAATTTGTATTGTAAAGAATACACAGAAAATGCTATGGTAATTACACCAAAAGATTTCAAAAGGCTTAAAAAAGCCCAAGAAAATACACTGGTTGATTGGATAGATAACTTAGAACAAATATAACATGTTAATGGACTTAGAAAAGGTTTATATTTTCCTTGAAAAAAATAAAATGACTTTTGAAGAATTAGGAATGCTTCTCACTATTTATTATAGAAACACTAATGAAGAAGTAAATAGAAAAGCCAATTCTTACTATAATAATGATTTTCAGAAATACATTATTAGTGGTGTTATTCATACTATTCAATATAAAGACATTGTTGATAAATTAATTAGCAAGGATTTAATTGAAGATTTAAGGAATGATAGAGAGAAAAAAGAAAATCATGTTAAATTTTCTAAATTGAAAGTAAGTGCTGTATTTATTGATTTTTATTTTGTTCAACAAGATACAGCTTATCAGATGGCTTTAAAATTATATCCTGACTTTATTATGGCAGACAGTAATGGCACAAGACATCAAACTAAAACAGTGAATCATATTCACTATGCTAATGTATTTTATAACAAAGTATTAAATGGAGGTGATAAAGAAGAGTTTGATTTCTTCTGTTTTATGACAAAAGAGAAATTTGATTATTGTCCTATTTATGATGTAGACAGTAATGAAATAGGTGGAGAACCTAATTATGCAGCAATAACCAAATGGGACAAGTATTTAGATGAATATCAAACATTAAAAAAAGATTTTAAAAAAGATTTATTGTCAAATAATTCATGGAGTTAACCAATTATTAAAATGCAAACCAAATTTATCAGTATTAAAGAATTATTTCCACGATTATATGAAACAATTCCTGGCTTAATTAGAGGAAATTTCTACTGTATTACTGGTCAAACTTCAACAGCCAAAACTAAATTTGCTAAATTTTTGTTTGTAAATCATGCCTATTCTTATTGTAAAAAGAATGGTATACCTTTAAAAATAATTTATTTTGCATTAGAAGAAAGTGCTGAAAAGTTTTGGACTACTATTAAATGTGACTTACTATATGAAAAGTATGGTGAAACTGTCACTTATTTACAAATTAGAGGGTTTCATGAAGGAATTACAGATAGTATTAGATTACATTTAAAAGAATTTGATGCTGTAATAGAAGAAATGAAAAAGGATATAAAAGTAATAGATGATGTATATAACCCAACGGGCTGCCTTATGGAAGTAAAAAAGTTAATGAATACATTAGGGGTAATGAAAGAAACTTTTTTAACAGATGATGCAGGCAACAAATTTAAAAGTTTTGATTTTGAATATTTTGATAATAATACTAATGTAATAATTGTTCATGACCATTTGGGAATTTCAGTTCCAGAAAAAAATGATTATTCAGATGTATCTACTGTTCATGCTTCAATGGGAAAGTTTTCAGAATATGCAGTTAAGTATTTTTGCAAAAAATTTAATGCAATAGTTGCTGTAGTCCAACAACAACAGATGAGTGGAGACAATGAAATAAATGTTCAAAATAATCCTGACTTATTACTTCCTGCTATTTCAAAATTAGCTGATAATTTAATTATAGCGAGAGATTTTATGATTATTCTGGGATTATTCAACCCATCTCGTTATAAAGCATTTGATAAAAATTATAAAGGTTATAATATGGAAGCATTAAAAAATAAATTTAGATGGCTTACTGTATTAAAGCACAGAGATGGAATGGATCAAATGAGTACACCATTGTTGTTTAATGGAAAAATCAATTATTTCAAAGAACTTCCATTGCCAACACAAACAAAAGAATTACAAGAAGTATATAAACAATTAAATTAAAACAACATGGATAATACAGGAATTCAAAAAATGAATTTATACACAGATTCAGCAGATCAATTCTTAGCAGAAATGATTGAAAGTGGTCAATTACCTACTTATATTAAAAAGGTAGCGACAGCTAAAAGTATAGCTATTTATGGAAATGAGTTAGGATTTTCTCCTATGACCTCATTTAATTACATTATTTCTATTCAAGGGAAACTTACATTGTCTGCAAAAGCAAAACAAGCTGTATTAAGAAGAGCTGGTGTTACTTGGAGAACATTAGAAGATGAGGTTTATTTATATTCTGATGGTAGTATTGAAGAAAGGCCTATTGTAAAAGTAGATGTAAAAGGTAATGAATTAAAACCTAATGATAAAAGGACTACTATTGAAATGATCAGAGATGGTATGACAGAAGTTTATAAGTTTTACTGGTCTGATGCTGTAAAAGCAGGTTTAACTACAAAACCAGTTTGGGTTGCCTATGGAAAGAGTTTAATGTGGGCTAGATGTTTCACTGCATTAGCAGATAGAATAGCTTCTGATTTAATGATGGGATTTTACTCAACAGAAGAAATGGCTGATGTTTATGGAATGGATGAAGCTAATATTGTTAGAGATGAAAAAGGTGAAATCATCAAAATAGTTGATGCAGATTTCACAGTAGAAAATTAATATAATTTAAAAATAAACAATAAAACAAATAATAACATGAATTTTAACATAGAAAAAGGAATTAATCCTGTTCAAATTAGACCATTAGAAGGTAGTAAATATGATGAAATACCATTAGCTCAAATGATAGTTGGAGATAGTATTTTTATTCCTATTGAATTTACAACAGCAAATTCAATATCTAATTACATGACTAATTTCAAAAAGAGAAATAATGTAAATTTTACTATTAGAAAATGTGAAGGAGGATGTAGAATATTTAAAATTGAAAATAAATAATTTAAAAATAAACAATATGAATTTTAACATAGAAAAAGGAATTGCTGTTACACCAATAAAAGGTGATCCAACTCAAGATAAGTATGGTGATTTACCTTTAGCCCAGATGATTTCTGGTGATAGTATTTTTGTACCTCTTGAATTTGCAAAACCAAATAATGTATCTACTTATGCATCTGTATATGGTAGAAAAAACAATTTAAAGTTTATTACAAGAAAAGAAGGAACAGGAACAAGAATATTTAAAATTGAAAATTATTAATTTAAAAATAAAAAACAAACATTATGAACTTATCAAATGCCTTAGCTTTAAACGCTAAACCAACAATTGTGCTTAATACAGCAGATTTAAGAAGATCTCCTAATTTTCAACTATCAGTGGATGTTGAAAAAGCAACAACAACAATTACTCTTTCAGAATATTTTAAAGCAGTTGCTGATATTCAGAATAATAAACTTAGTGTGTATTATGAAAATGCAGACAAAGAAGTATATTTTATTTTTCACCAAGGTGATGGAGTTTCAGAAAATAGTCTTTCTGTTGATTTCTTTAAGGGTAAGAGAGCTTCAATTGAAATTGATGGTGTGAAGAGTGTATCTAATGAAATTGGTCTTAAATCACCAAGATTTAAAGATGCTAAAACTGTTTCTGGTCAAACTATTCATGATTTACTTATCTTACAACACCCTCAAATAGAAGGAATGTTGAAATTATCAGGAACTTTTGTTGCTTATAAATTGGAAGATGTTCCTAATTATCAGCAATCAAATATCACTTCTGTTTGGACATTAGAATTAATTGGTGTTAAACAACAATTGGATTTGTTTTCTGATGTTGTAAGCCCAAATTCTGAAAATGAAACTCCTTTAAATGTTCAATATCCATTGGCAATTACAGAGTCTCATATTACTCCTACTTCAAATACTACCCAAGAGTTAGTAATTAACTTTGAGAATGCTGCACCAGCTTTAAATTATACTGATAGTTTGACTGATCAGTTATTAAATGGTGATGAAGATATGGTAGAAAATTCATCAGCTTATGCTGAATATGTGCAGTAATTTTAGTAAATTTACATTAAATAATAACAAACAAAAATAAAAAACAACATGGCAATTTCATTAAACACAGCAGATATTTCTGTACCAGCTTCTTCAGCTCAAAATGCACCAACAGGTCTTGCAGCATTATATCCTCCTTCTACTACTGATAAAGATAGTAATGTAAATACCATCAATGGATTTATCAAAGGCTGTGGTTTTAAATCTATTAATATTAAAGAAGGTGTAGCTAAAGCATCTGGGAATCCTTATAAAATGTTTGAATTGATTCTTTTTTCAAAGGATGATTCTTTTAATGAAAAAGAGTATAAATTAATTATGCAAGACTTCTTTAGAGGTAATCCAAATGCAACAGATGAAAAGAATTTAGAAAATGCTAAAAGAGCATTAACTAATTATCAAAATACTTTTTATGCTATTTTTGGTACTGATAAGAAAGGAGTTGAACCTATGTTTCCAATTGTAAGTGATTTGGATTCAATGGATAAGTTTAGAGACTATATTTTAAATAATGTACCTTCTCTTGATTACTATAATCCAGAGGCTTCATTCAAAGTTGTCAATCAAAAAGACAGTGGTGAAAAGCAATATTATAATTTGTCAAGTAATTTTCCTATTGTTGAATCTCCAGGATTTAATGAAGGTAAATTGAAATTTGCTGAATTAAAGCAAGTTGGTGGTAAAACTTATGGTGATATTGTAGTATTTAAAAAGACTGATGGTAGTACTGATGGAATGTTAGTAGCACCTGTAATGGGAGATATTCCTGAAATGAAATTTGATACTTCAGCACTTCCTTTTTAGTAATTAACAATTTAAATAAAAAAGAATGGGAATAATTCTCATTCTTTTTTTATGCAAAAATATGGAAATGTCAAAAATGATAATTGTGCTTCAAGCATATAAAGAAGGTAAACAAATTGAAGTTATTCATAATGGTAAATGGGTATTATGTACTGTTCCTAGTTTTAATTTTGAAAATTATTCTTATAGAGTAAAAACAGAACCAATATTAAAACCATTAGATTATTCTGATAATTTAATTGGTAAAGTTATTATTCATGAACAATCTCTTAGTGCAATTAATGTAATCTTTCCAGAATTATTGATTATTAAAAAAATGAAAGATGGAATTTTAGCTGGTGACGCACATTTAATTAGTTATCAGGTTTTATTAGAAAATTATATTTTTATAAATGGTGATAAATGTGGTAAAATTAATTAATAATCAAACTTAATTAAAATTATGTATGTAATTAGAAACAAGGATTCAAAATTATATTTAAGAGGTAAAAATTGGAATCATAATTTAGTTGAAGATATTAATAAAGCAAGAGTTTTTAAAAATAAACAATCAGCTTCTTGTGCTTGGACTTGGGCTACTTATGGAAGTGCAAACTATCTTAATTCTGAAATATTAGAAATTAATTTAACTATTAAACAATGACAATAAATACAGAAGATTTATTATTATCCAAAGAATATTTAGAACTGAAATATGGAGTAGAAACTATATTTCAGTTTTTATTTCCTTATAAAATATCTTTTTCTGAAAAATATAGTAATCCAATAAGAAAAGATGTTAATTCTGGTTGTAAATTCTTTGTTGTAGCTGATGAATTATATTTTAATGACTTTTCTAAGGGCATTAATTATAATTGGATAAAATGGGGAAAAGATTATAAGAATTTAGAATTCTTTCCGTTATTAAAGTTTGTTAATGACAGTTTAAGACATAATTATGTTGGCACTGGTAGAAATACTAATATTTCTAATTTTAAGAAAGCTATTGAGCTTATAGACATTAAAAGTGGTGAAATTACAAAAGAAGAATTGTCTTTTTTTACATTTTCTGGTTTTGAATGTCCTGTTGAATTATTATTAAAAGCAGGTATTTATAAAGTGAATAAATATTATTACAACAAAGAATTAGTCAAGGAAAATTGTAAAAATATATTTGCTTTTTTAAACTACAATGAAAATGGAATTCCTAATTATCAATTGTATTTTCCACTAGAAGAAAAGTCAAAAAGATTTAGGAGTTGTACCACTGATATTTATCCACAATATAATAATATTGACTGGCAAGCTGATTATATTATTATCACAAAGTCTAATATGGATGCTTTTATATTAAAACATGTATTAGAATTTAATGCAATAGCTACATTAAATGAAGGAATTCTATTGAAAAAAGAAATACTTTATAAACTAAATGAATCATTTCAAATAATATTATTAATGGATAATGATGAAGCTGGCAGACAATGTACTATCAAGTATTTAAATAAATATCCAGAAATAAAGTTTATTGTAAAGTTTGTTCCTTTTAAATATGGAAAGGATATTAAAGATGTTGTAATGAAATATAAAATTGAAAATGTTGTACAAGTAATAAATAATAAATTATCATGAAAAAAACAAGAGAAACAATATTAATGAGTGACGTTTTTGAAGAATTAGAGTTAATTGACTGTGAGTCTTTAGATGAAAATAATAGTTTGTATGAATTAGTTAAAGAAGTTCAAACAGATTATGATTCTGAAAAAGGATTTGTTGATAAAGAAATTATTTTTCAAAGGTTATTAGATGGTGTCCATTTTAAAACAGATTACACTCAATTTAGACATGGTGGAGATAACTTAAAAGAACAAACAGCAATAGAAGTATTCCCCCATACTAAAACAATAATTGAATACAAATACATAAAATAATATGGAAACAAAAGAAATAAATAGAAAAGAAGCTATTGATTTATTAGTAGAAACTAAAGCATTATTGATAGTAAACAGAATTCATAGAATAAAAGGAATAAGTGAAATTAAAGATATTTTAAGAAATGGATTTACAGGTTATAATGAATGTGGCAATAGCTATTTACAAATAGAATTAGAAGATTTAATTGATGATAGTGTTCAATGGAAAATTATAGAATAAAGATATGTATGTAATTAAAAACAAGGATTCAAGTAAATATATAGATATGTTTTCTTGGGAAGAAACTGATAATTTACAAAATGCTAGAACTTTTGCATTTGAACTTTTTATTAATAAATTCTTAGAAAATGGTAAGTATGATAAAAGTTTATATGAAATTTTAGAAGTTGAAATAAAATTATGCAAATCAAAATAAATTATTATTCTCCTTTAAATACAAATGATGTAAGTTCTGTATTTAATAGAAGTGAGTATTTAGCATCAGAAGATATAAAAAATGTTTTTGAACAGTTTTATGATATGAATAACAGTATGAGATATTGTTATGGAAAATATTATGAATTTGATGATGCTAATATCCAAAATGATTATAACAATTGGTACAAAGGATTGACAATAAATGAACAATTTTCTTTGTATTACAAAAACTCAACAGTTGATTAAATAAAATGAGAAATTATGGATAATGAAATATATTTAATATCATCAGATGGTCATAGAGATAGAATTGATTTAGATGGTTATTTTTCAACAGATGAAGAATTGATTGAGTATGCAACTAAAGACTTTGCTGAATGGAACTTTGGCAGTATTATACAAGATGTGAAAATTGGTGAAACTGATAATAAAATCAAATTAGTAGTTGTTTATTATTTTGAAGATTGGGATAAGGAAAAAGAATATCTTGATAGAAAATATTATTACACTTTTAAATTAAGAAAATGGAAATAAATAAGATAGAATATGAAATTGGTGTGTATGATTTAGAAGGTCATTTTATTGATAGCAGTGATGATTGGGAATATTTAGAAAAGCAATTTAATCTATTTAAAACAAATATTAGAATTGGTCTTCTTAAAAACTCTTCTATTATTAGTAATTATCAATTAGTATTAAAAAATAAAAATATTGAATCTTCTGTATTACCTTTATGTGTTGGTAATGTAACTACCTTAATAACAGGAGGTAACAAACAAAAAGCAGTTGCTAAATATTACAATGATAAACTTATTTGTGTTTATAATTCAATCAGTGAGGCAAGTAGTCTTACCTTTATACCACAAGGTAGTATATCTCAATCTTGTATTTCAGGATGGAAATCCAATGCTTTTCAATTTAAATATATTGAATAATACTTAAAAATAAACAAATGGAAATTAATAAAATTGATTATATAATTGGCATTTATGATTTGGAAGGCCATTTTATAGATAGTAGTGACAATTCTGAATATTTAGAAAAAGAATTTGAACTAACTAAACAAATTATAAGAAGTTATAAAACTTGTTTATCTACTTCAGTAAAAAATTATCAATTAGTGTTTAAACCTGTTCTTACTAAAAGTTGTATATTACCTGTTATTATTGGAGATGTCACAAAATCAAATCATGGTGTTAAAAGAATTCCTATTGCTAAATATTATAAAGATAAATTGATTTGTGTTTATTTTAGCATGTCAGAAGCTGAAGAATTAACAAATATTAATAAAGGAAATATTAGCAGATCTTGTAAAGAAGGGTATAAAGCAGGAGAAATATACACATTTAAATACATAGAATAATGGCTAAAAGAGTATCAGTAATTAGGAATAGAAATGATAAGACTTGGTTGTATAAAAACCAAATAGTTAATAGTATACCTATTGACATGAAGTTTTTTGTTTATAAAATAACAGAAACAACAAGCAATAAAATATATATTGGGTATAAAGGTTTTTATACAAACAGAAAAAAGAAGTTATTAAAATCTGAAATTTCTACTGATAAAAGAAAGAAGCTATTTAAAATAGAAACAAAAGAGTCTAATTGGCAATCTTATAATTCTTCAAGTAAATTACTATCAGAGTTAGTTTTAAAAAATCCTGGTAATTACAATAAAGAAATATTAGTATTTTGTAAATCAGAAAAATCTGTAAAATACCACGAGCAGAAAATGCAATATATCTTAGAAGTATTAGAAAAAGATTCTTTTAATGAGAATATTGCTGGTAAGTTTTTTAGAAGAGATTTAATTTAAAATAATAATAAATGGCAATATTGCCACAACCAATAAATAACAATAAAATGCAAAAGCTAACAATGTTTAATACAAAATTTAAAAATGTTACATTAGAATCAGTAGTTGAAATTAATGATGTAGTATTAATGAGACTGTTTAATACAACAAGTGTAACTCACCATGAGTTAAAAGGTAATTTAGTATTAGTAACACCAAAAAGCAATTACAGTTATTCATCAGGACTTTGCCATTCTTTATTTCCTGAAAAGATTATATACAACAATGCTTTTATATACCATAAAACTGATAAGAATTATATGGGTTTTCATGCAGATGTAAGATGGTGTGATGATGTAAGTATTAAAAAACAAGAAGTGAGTAGAATCAATTATTTAAATTCATTTTAACATTAAACTTAGGAAAGAGGTAATTCCTCTTTTCTATTTACAAATATGAATATAGAAATAAATTTATTAGAGCTTGTGAGTGAACTAGCTGAATTAAAGTTAGTTGAAAGATATGAAATGAATAATTTAGGATATACAGATGAAGAAGTACACGCTTTAATATTCAATGAATCTAAAGAAATTACAACTTACAAAGAAGAAGCACAGGAAATATTTAATGATTATTATTATGAGTTTTATGATGTGATAGAGAAATTAGCAATTAAAAAACATGGAAAATAAAGAGGATATATTAAAAAAAATAAAACTTCTCCAAATAGAATACAATCAAATTGAAAAAACTGAAAAAAGATATAAATATTATATTGGTAAATGTTATGCATGCGATAATTCTTTTATAAAAGTTATTGATTATTCTCATAACACTATTTATGATATTCTTTTTGCTGTATTAAAAATAAAAGAAAATTGTGTACAAATAGTATTAGTTTCATTGGCAAACTTTCAAATTGAAATAACAAAAAGTAAATTTGAAGAAGAGTATTTTAAAATATTTTTAAAAATAAATAAAAATCTATTATGACAGGAAAAGAATTAATTAAAATAATCCAAGACAATAACTTAGAAGATTTTAGTATTAAAATGCATACAACAACAGTTGATCCTGTTTGGGGATCTAATTTAGAAATTTTTGAACTTGGTGAATTAGATAATATTAATTGTTCTAGTAAAGAGTTTATATTCTCATTAATTTAAAATTAAATAAATAAAAACAACATGACAAAAGCAGAATTCAAACAGAAATTTAATAAACAATTAAATCTTGATAATAAAGATTGGGATTTTCCACAATTTGCAGTAGCTGGATATAAATCAGCTGTACATCCATTTCATATTAGAATTAGTTTAAAAGATGAAATTAATAGAGACTTTCTTTATTACTCAAAAGGCAATACTTTATATGAGCTTAATTTAAAAAAACATATTCAAAGCTTTTTGAATTTACAAACCAGAGTACAATTAGGAATTACTAATTTTGAAAAAGGTAATTTAAAAGCATTACAAATACCATCAGCTTATCTTACTAAAATAATAATTGATGAAACTAGCAATAAAGAATATTTTAATAATGTTGGATTTCCAGTTAAAGATGATATTGTAAAAGAGATTGATTCTTATTTAAAAGATGATACTCAAATACCAATTAATCAATTAATAGGAGAAACTTTTGATTTAGTGGAAATTGATGATTTTGTTAATTGTCTTACTTATCCTGTTGATAAATATAATATAGATCTTTCTTGTAAATCCATTACTAATGCTATTAATCTTGTGAATCAACAACAACTTGCAAAACCAGAAAATAAGATTGCTGAATTTGATTTTGATACAATTGTTAGTAATAGACTTAGTTATATTAAGGAGTTGATGACAGTAAAATCTTTGGAATACAGGAGAAATGCAAACCCATTTCACAACTTTGATGTTGGTAGTGCATTTACTGGTGAATGTAGAGAAAAAGTATTATGGGGATTTCTGTTAAAACATCTTATTTCATTACAAGATATTGTAACTGATATTAATACTATTGGTAAATTACCTTCAAAAGAAGCTCTTGCAGAGAAAATATCTGATACAATTTTGTATTCAGTTCTTTTAGAAGCAAGCATCGAGGAAAAAAGAAAATGAAAGATAAAATTATTTTCAAGAATTTAGATATGACTGTAAGATTGTTTAATTGTTTTTACAGACATAACATTCTTTATTTAGATCAATTTACTGAGTATAGTGAAAAAGATTTATTAAAAATTAAAGGGTTTGGAAAAGGATCATTAATGGAATTAAAAAATTTATTAGGTAAATATAATTTAAAACTTAAAAAAATAAAAATGAATACAGATGAGATTAAAGTTAATATCTTGCAAGTAGCATCAGAATTAGCTGAATTAGATTTAATTGCAGAGTTTAATAATACATATAAGGAGAAAAATGAAAAAGAAATAGATGATTTAATATGGATTGAAGAGGACGAAATTCTTATTTATACAGAAAAAGCTCAAGATAAATTTAATGAATATTATGATTTTTATTATTCTTTTTTAGAAAATTTAGCAATAAAATCACAATAAAAAAAATCAAGTAATGGAAAAGCAAAAAGTATATATTGTATTAGATTTAGATAGTCCTAATAAAGATTCTGTTTGGGGGGTTTTTAATACATTAAAACTGGCAGAAAATGCAGAAAAAATTTTAACAAAAGATAATTGTCTCACAAAAATTATAGAAGAAGACATACAAATAGAATTATTATGACAGGACAACAATTAAATGAATTAGGATTTAATTCTGATTCTATTGGTAGAATTTATTACAGTAATGATTTTGAATATGAATTCAATGTTATTACTAATGAATTAATATTTTACAATGATGGATTTCCAGACACTGAACCTTTAGTAAGAATTAAAAATTATGAACATTTAAAGCAAGTAATAAATGCATTAACAAATTATATAAAATGACACATACATATAAATTTTATTTTTACTTGGATGATAAAATTGTTGAAAGTAAAACATACAAAAGTAAAAACTTTGATGATGCTGAATGTAAAGCAGAAAGTTATTGCTTGAAAGAAGATTATAATTTTTATGTTTCACATTGTAATATTACAAATACAGATTTAAATAATTAAAATTATGACAAAACAAGAAGCACAAACAATTATAGATGAAATTGACCCAACAACTGTTGTAGATCACAATTGGTTAGGTTATCTTATTGCTGATCCAGAATTTAAAATTTTAAAAGCAATTCATGTAATTTTTGATATGGCTTATTACCTTTTTCTTGAAAAATATGAAGGATATTCAATGGAAGAATTTCAAACCAAACAAGAAATTTATGTTGGTAAAGTAATTAATTATTTTAATGCACATTATTTAATTATCTCACAATATGATGGATGTGTTCAGTATATAAATGAAGATGGTGATTTGAGTCATTTGGATATAAAAGGAATAGAATCTTATTTAATATAAAATGGAAAAATTAATAGATGAAAAATGGTTAATAGAAAAAGGATTTTTTATTAAAACTTATGAAGATTGTAATGAATATCATTTAAACTACAATCAATATATTTACTTTATTTATTGTGAAGATTTTAGTTTATCAATTGGTGATGAAAGTGAACCTATTGTAGTATTACCAGAACATTCATTAACAATTTACCAACATCAATTTGAAAATATTTATTATTGTTTAACGGGAAAGAAATTATAAAAACAAACAACATGTCAGTAATTAAAAACACAGTAGATTGGTTATCAGTTGGTAAAGAATTACCAAAAACAAAAAAAGATCTAATTAAGGAATTAGAATTGGTTAAATTAATTACTAATGAGGAAATTGATGAAATGATTCAAGCAGTAAAAGATGATGATAGAAGTGAACAATTAAATGGTTTTGTAGATGCTCAATGGTGTTTAGCCAATGCTTATTATTTATTACAAATTACTGATAAAGAATATCAAATTGAATGTGATGCTGTAAATAAAAGTAATAATACTAAATTTTGTAAAAACTATCAAGAAGCCTGCATTACACAAAATTTATATTTAACAGGAGAACATCCTAATAAAAAAGGTGTTAAAATTGAAACTTTTATTAAAGAAACTGATAGTAAAGAATTTCCTTATGTTGTGGTAAATGTAGCAGGAAAACTTTTAAAGAACTTTTCTTTTATTGATTCAAATAATTTTAAATAAATGAATCCATTTGAAAATATACAAAATTATATGAATGCTGTCTGGGAGGAAAATCTTTCAGACAGCTATACAAATGAAAGTTATGGATATAGTAAATGGGATATTTTTATTAATATCAGTTTCTTTGAAGAATATAGAATTGAACAAATTAGTCCATATAAAGCTATGTTAGCTTTTGTAGAATTTGAAAATAATAAACAAACAATAATATGCAAGAAGAATCAGAAAAGAAATTAGCATTATTAGATTTTCTAAATATAGATATTTATGAAAAAGATGGTGAATATTATTATGAAAATTCAGATGAAGAAGTATTAGATTATTCTGAAGGTAATAATTTTGATGAAACAGAATGTAATAATTACATGATTTTGAATGAAACTGAAATGGAAGAAAAATGGGATGCTGTTATTAGCAACTATTTTACAGAATTAGTTTTGCCTGAAATTCCTGAAATTTATCATAATTCTGTTTCCTTTTCTTTATTTAAAAGAAATTCAGAAATAAATGGAAGAGGTTCATTTATTTCTGGATATGATGGAAGAGAAACTATTATTAAAGGTAATTGGGGTAATATATATTATATTTATAGAATGAGTTAAATAAACAAACAAAATGAAAGATTTAAAAGAAACAATAAAAGTAACTAAAACTGAATTGATTCATTTATTAATCAATAATAAAAACAAGTTAGTTACTATCACATTCATTAAAGAAGATAAAACAATTAGAACTATTAATGGTCAATTTAATAATCATTTAAGTGAATTGGGATATTATCAATTTAAAACAATGAAAGAAGGTATTAAACAATTTGATGCTAAAAGATTATTGGAAGTAAGAGTTAATAAAATAATTTATAAATTGAAATGAAAGTAATATTAATAATTTACATAGCAGGGGTTATTCATAATCTCTGCTATTTAATTTTTGTTTTCAGTAGTAGAGATTTTAATACTATTGCTGAAAAGAATAAACTGTTTAGTCAAAAAGATAAGATAGCACTTCTAATTAGTTGTTTTCTGTCTTGGTTTGTACTACTCATTAAACATAAATCAAAATGATATGGAGCTAATAGATAAAATTGAAGATTGTTTAAAAATTGCTAATTTTAAATTAGAAAAATATAAATCACTTGTAATAGAATATGGTGAATCTCCTTTTTATAAGGATGCTATTATATTTTATGAAGTCCAAACTATCACATTTGAAAGATTAATAGAATTTAACAATCAAAACAATGGAGTTAATAGACAAAGTTGAAGAATATTTAGAATATACTAAAACTAAATTAAAAAAGTATACTGATATTATTGAAATAAATAAAAATTGTACAGTTTTAAATGGAGCAATTGATCTTTTCAAAGCTCAAATTGTTACACTAGAACTACTAATAGAATTTAACAATCAAAATAATAAAAAATAATGCAACTTTTAAATTCAAATTATAAATTACAAAAAGCATTTAAACAAGGACTAGTTCAAATGGGGCTGGAATTATTACCACATACATCAGGAGGAGGAGAAAACCTTTGTAAATGGGCATCAAAAAGCTGTATTTCAGTTTGTTTACAATCCTCTGGACATTCAAGCCTACCAACTGTATATAATAAAAGGCTTAAAAGAACTCAATTATTTAATGAAAATAATGTAGAGTTTTTAAGAATGTTATCCACTGAAATTAATTATCAAAGTAGTGTTTATAAAAACTTTACAGTAAGACCAAATGTATTTTCAGAAATTCAATGGAAAGATATTCATTATGAAGGTAAAAATCTATTTGAATTGTGTCCAACTACTCAATTTTTGGATTATGTAAAGTCTCCCTCATCTCCATATTTAGAAATCCCTAACTATTTTACTCTATATTCAGGACAACAAGACACAAAGCATATATGGAGTAAATTACTAAAAGATAATAAACCAGTAGCATTAGTATTTAAAGAAGTTCCAACTGAATATGAAGGATGGCAAGTAGTAAATGGTGATGAAGATGATAATATTATTAAATTTAAAGATATACCTGTAATTGTAGGACTTAAATACAAAAAGGTAATTAAAAAAGGAGTTAAAAATAGTGAGTTATTAATAAATAATAAATTAGTTATTCAATAAACAACAATAATATGGGATATTACACAAACTTTGATTTAAAAGTTATTAAAGGAGAAGATAAAGAAATTGATTATGTTTCTGAAATAGGAGATGCCAATAGTTATGGAGATGATTGGGATAATGGTTTAATAAAATGGTATGATACTCATGAAGATATGTTACAATATTCTTTAAAATATCCAGATACAACATTTCAATTAACTGGTGAAGGTGAAGAAAGTGGTGATTTTTGGCGTAATTATTATAATAATGGAAAATGCCAACAAACAAAAGGTGAAGTTATATATGAAGAATTTGATGAATTTAAACTAAAATAATCATGAATGAAAAAGGATTAAATGAAGAAGCTTGGCAATTAGCATTTGAACATTGTTTTTGTTTTCCAGGAATACAATCAGAAATTGAATTTGATTCCAAACAAGAAGGATTTTATTTTGGGTATTTACAAGCCAAAGAAAATTTATATACTATTGAAGATGTTTTAGTTGCTGCTAATTTAGCTAAAAACTTTAATAAGACAGGAGCTGAAATTATAGAATGTTTAAAACAACATAAAAATGAATAAACTTGATAAGTATAAAAGAATAGTAGTAGCATTGGATAAATTATATACTTCTGATGAAATGCTTGAAGCTGGAAATAGATTTAATGTAATTATTACATCAACTTGCAATTTTATTTCTCACAATTCTATTATTTTATTATTTACAGATACAGAAGATAAAGAAGATAATTATAATGATATATTAGAACTGTGTAAGTTTAGATGGGAAGATTATATTCATGAATTAACAAAATTTAAAAATAAATAAGATGAGACATAACTTTAAAATAGGAGATAAAGTATTTGATTATAGACATGGATGGATGGTTGTAGAAGCATTAAGTGAGCAAGAAGACCATAAAGTAGAAGTAATAACTGAAAAAAGATGTAAAGATAGGCATAAAACATATTTTTATTACTATGAAGAAACACTTAAAACTCTTTCTTTTACAGAATATACATTAGATGGGTATAGTAATGAAAGACCTGTTCAAGAATTTGAAATCGGTAGTAGGGGATATTTTTGGGATGATTTACAATTTAATTCTTGTTTATATTCTGTATTAGAAAAAATAAATGATAATGATAATGATTATAAATTTAAAAGTACAAAAAATGGATCTTATAATCATTTTTCATTGACTCCACCAAGATTAAATCAAGAAAATGAATAACACAGAAATTTTATGTATTAACTCTAAATATTCAAAAGAACATTTAGAGTTTTTTAATAAATATAATGTTGTTTTTCCTGTTGAAGGAAAAATATATAATTTAAGATACAAAAAACAACATTCAAATGGAGATTGGGGACTAACAGTACAAGAAATTATTAATCCTAATGTTCCTATTGGTTATTATGATAATGTTCTTATTGAGCAAACTTTTCATATAAAAAGATTTTCTGATTTACTTGGAAATCCATTACTTGAAAAAGTAGAAATAGAAGAAATAGAATTTCAACAAGAATTAAAACAAACTTATGATGAAAGCAAAATTCAAAGCAGAACAATTGGTTGATAAATTTTCATTAAATTATTATCACCATGAAAATGCAAAACAATGTGCAATAAAATGTGTAAATGAAATTATTAATTCAAATCCTCTTAATGGTAATTTAGTATATTGGAATGATGTAATAACAGAAATAAATAACTTATGAACAATCCAGAACAAAAAGCAAAGGAACTACTTGATAAATTTAGAAATGTAAGTATGCAATGTGATAGTTATAATAAAGCTTGTGCATTACTTTGTGTAAATGAAATTTATAATGTTTTACCTGATATACAAGAAACTTGGGAATATTGGGCTGAAGTTGAAATTGAATTAAATAAATTATAAAATAAAAATAAAATGACTCCAAAAGAAAAGTGTGATCAATTATATCATGATAATTATATGATATTATTTGATATAGATAGTGATTCATCAGAAGAAATATTAATTAATATTTTAAGTAAGCAACTTGCAATTAATACAGTTGATGAAATTATAGATCAAATAATTAATATAAATGATGACTATATAGATATTCCTAGTCATGTATTTGATTATTGGGATGCTGTGAAGGTTCAACTAAATAAATTATAAAATGAACATTAATAAATACAAAAAGAAACTAATCAAATTGTTTACTTTTAAAGGTAGATATATACATGGTGACTACTTATTCATCAGAAGTAAATATTGGTATGGTTATTATAAATGGGATGTAAATTGCCCTAATTTTCAAAATCAAGGAGAAACATATATTTTTTGTAAATGGAATATAACTAAAATAAAATGACAGAAGAAACAGTTATAAAAGTATTGGATAAATTAAATTTAATTTATTTTAAAAAAGATAATAATTTTGATGAAGGTTTTGAATTTTATTTACATCATCGTGGAGAGTATAAAGGAATTTACTTAGGTGAATATCCAATATGGCAATCTGGCAAACATGTTAAAAAATCATATAAATCTTTATTAGAGTTCTGTGAAAACAGATATGTAGAGTATATTAATAAATTATATCTAACAATAAAATGAGAAATAAAACAGAAGAAGAATTTGGTAAAGGGATGTCATTATTATTTGTGGCATCCTTTTTTGTTGAACAAGCAAAATCATTATTAAAAAATAGTAAATGGTTTAGACAAGAAAATAAAAAACTATTAAATTTATTAATAGATAAAAATCAATATTTAATTGAAGCTGAAAAAAGGGTTTATAATTTATTAACAGATGATGTTCAATTAAAAGAATCTGGTATATTAGATGAATTTGATGGTAATACAAATGATATTCAGTATTTATGGAAAACTGAAAAGAAGATATTTTCTAATTTTATGAAGATATATTTTGAAGCAAATGATAATCAAATTGAATCATTAAGTGTTGATTTAGAATTGATTGCAAATGGTAATAAATTATATCAATTTGAAGTGTTAGAATCAATGCTTAGAAGATGGAATAATTATACAGGAAATGTCGTTCAATATAAACAAGAAGTTTTTGATGAGTTTCTAAATGAATACAAATAAAAGAAAAATTAAGAATAAATCAGATTTATATATTAATTTAGAGGATGAGATTTTAGAATTATTACAAGAAGAAGTAGTATATATTTGTAAGAAATATAGAGTTGGCTTTTTAATTATATATAAAAAATATGATAAAAAAAGAACTGTTTTGTTTATAAATAATGTTACAGGAATGCATAGATTAGATAATGCCAATAATCAAATAATAGAAATATTAAATAAAATACCAGTTCAGCTAATTCACAAATTAAAAGAAATCAAACAATTAATCATAAAATAAAATGCAAAACTATAAATTTGATAGTTACAGAAGTAACCAAAAAGGAGAAATTAATATTGAAAGCAAATATGAAATGTCCGCTATTAAGAAAATTAGATCAATGAGTAATTTTGATTTAAAAGAATCAATTGATAAAGAGAAAGAAGATGAAGATGTGAATGTAGAACAAAAAACAGTGTTAATATTTTATAAAGGAAGTTTAATTAGAAAAATATAGAATCATGAGAAAAACATTTGAAGAATTACTAGAAACAGAATACCATCATACAAAAGATGGAAGTAAAGTAGTAGATTTAGATAATTGTATAGAATTAATGAAATTAGTGAGGCAAAAGACTTTAATTGAAGCAAGTGATTATGCTGATGCTGATTATAATATTATTGATACTTCTGAAAGAGCTGGATTATTTAGAGAAGATAATATTAAAGTATATGTATTAAAAGAATCAATTTTACAATTAGATAAAGATAGTATAGAGATATGACACATGTAGGAAAAATTATATTGTTAAAGTATGATAATTATAAAAGAATTACTCATACTTGGAATAGAAAAACAATTCATAATAATAAAAAGGATTTAAATAATGTTTTAAACAGTAAATTAGATACTTTTTATTTTTTAAAAGGAAACCAACATGATATACTTAAAAAATCTTATAAAATTTATATAGACTATAAAGAGGGATATAGAAAAATAGGATATGTTTTTTGGGATTTTTATATGAATAAACTTTATTATAATAAATATTACACAAGTAAAATATCAATAAAGAAAAGTGGTATTAATCAATGTAATCATGTTGAAATAAAAGAAATCTATATAAATCCAGATGAAGAAGATACAGGATTTACAATTGGATAAAATTAAAACAAGATAATAATGAAACATAAATTAAATGTATATTATACAGTTCAATATGTAAAAGAAGTTGAATTGGAAATTAATGAAGAAATTGAAGAGCACTTTAAACATGATGAGTATTTAACTTGTATAAATAATAGTCTTTTGTATAAATTACAAGAAATAAATGAAGATGTTTTATCTGAATTACCTATTCCTGATTCAATAAGAAATGATAAGAATTTTGATTTATTAGAAGCAGAATATATTGATGATAGTTTTGAAATTGATTATTTTAAAATATAAAAAATAAAGAAGGGGAAAATTATATTTCCCCTTCTTACCTTTTTTTTTAATTTAAGAAATTAAATAATGAATTTTAACAGCACTATTTAAAGCTACTGTTGGATGTGCATTATAAATTTTAACTACAAAACTTCCAGCAGCTACTGTACCCACTTTTAAAATTGCATTACCAGTTGAAACACCATCATCAATTGTTAATTGAATAACTGATGTTGCAGTTACTGATGAATTACTAATTGTAAATGATGTGCTTGTATTAGAAAGCAATGTTTGAGCAAATGTAGTAATTACACCTGCATTACCATTAGCTGTTACTCCTGTTGTAGTAGAAGTACTTTGTGAAGCACTTGACTTAGTTACAACTACACCAGTAGCTGATGCCAATCCTAAAATAGGAGTTACTAAAGTTGGAGAAGTTGCTTTAACTAATGCTCCTGTTCCAGTTACTGTAAAACCTTCTCCTAATTTAGAGGAAACTCCACATAATAAATTTACAAATCCTGGAAGATGTTTGTAAACTTCTGTTGGTGTTGGATTACAACACATTGCACATTCTGAATTGTGACTTCTTGCCTTTGCCATTTTTTTTTATTTAGTTTAAATTGTTATTGTATTATTTATGTTTGTATTAGTCCAAATCCTTTCCATGTTCCAGGAGTCCCACTTACAGTACATACCCATCCAACATAAACAGAAGGAGCTGGAGTTACATTATATAATATATCTCCTATTGTATAAGTTCCTGTTGTTGGAATTACACTATCATAATAAATTTTTGTTTTTCCGTTTGATTGAAATAAAGTAACAGCACTTGATTGGATAATTCCTCTATTTCCATAATAATTAACAGCAATATCTCCAAAATAACCAGCTCCTTTAAAATTATTATTGGATACAACAGTGTTAATTCCTGTAGTCACTCTTAAATCAAATGAAGTAGCTTCAATTTTATTTCCTGTAATTGTATTGCTTATTTCAGCTGTTCCTGAAACATAAATTCCATAAGCTAATGAACTTGGACTGTAAAAAAGAATTTGATTATCACTAATAGTATTACCTCTGTTTTGTGAAATTGAGCCTGCAAAATTATTTAATAACCAAATACCTGTTGAACCTACAGCACTACAAGCCAAATAGTTTTCTGAAATAGTACAATTCATAGAAGCTCCAATAGCATTACTTTGAAGGAAAATTCCTCTTTGTGAAAAGAAATCAATGATATTTCCTCTGATGGTGATATTACTTCCTCCATTGATTTGTATTCCTACTGCAAAATTTGCAATTAAACAATCTGTAATTCCCCAACCTTCAATAACCATTGCACCATCACCAAGCTGAATACCAATAGAAGCAGATTCATTATTTCCTGTGAATTGACATTGAGAAACAAAGTTATTGACTGATTGTCCTGGGGCATTAATACCACCACCACAAAAAACACTTGTAACACTGTTAATTGTAGTAGACCAAGTATATGGACATTGTATTCCCCATCTAAAACCATCAAGAAATAAATCTTTATAAATATGCCAATAGTTTTGAGAAGCAAAAGTACCTAAAGTTTGTATAGCAATAAAGTTATGAACAGTTGTTGTATATCTTGTACCTGCAATTATTGCTAAATCTTTTATTGTAACATTATTAACCCCCTCACTAATAACAAATCCATGACAACCAATGCAAAATATACCACAATAATTGATACCATCTCCAATAATTGAAATTCTATTACTAATAGTTAAAGGTGATGTTATTTTATAAAGACCCAAACTACCTCCTGCTTTTCTTGTCAACTTAACAGAAAAATTATTTGCAATAGCATAATCTATAGTTTTTTGTAATTCAGCACTGTTATTAGTATTTGCAGTATTAGCACCAAACCATTCTGGATATACATAATTCTCAACCTTTCTTTCCCAATAAAATGAAGTATTGACTTGTATAATTGTACCAGCAAAAGTACCACCATTACTTACTACATTACCTCCCTTTTTTTCCCAAATACTTCCATCAAAATAAGAAAGTATAGATTGAGTATATGTTTGTAAATTAGCAATTGTTAACACTTTATGTAATTTAGTATCTACAATATCAGAAGTTCTTTTATATCTTTTACCAGCACCATCAACAATCATGTAAATGTCATCATTTACAGAAGTTGTGTCAGTACTATCATATTTAAACATACCTTCTTTACCTATATCTGTAATCACTACAAATGGATAAAAAAGATTTGTTGATGTTTTTAAATTTGCTAAGGTTGTGTTAAATTCCTTATACACCATTTCATTAGCTCCATTTTGTGAATTAGAAGCTAATATCATATTAGGTTGTTTTGAAACCTCTAATTGTGTATTTAATCTTGCTCTTGACATAATATTTAATTATTTTATATTATTTAGTTATATTTATTAGCTACAAATATAACTAAATAATATATATTTATAAATGTTACCTGTTAAAAATTGTAAATAGCTGAAACAGACTCTGTATTTGTTGCACCTGAAGAAGCATTAAATGCTACTACAAAAGTGACTACCAAACCTGCAACAGTATAATCAGTTGTTAAATCCTGTAAAAAACCATTCCTAAAAATCTCAAGAGTAGATAAATTAGGAGTTTGAGTTAATGTAACAGTGGTAGCTGCTGATACTGGAGCAAATACATCTCTTTGTTTCTTTAAAGTAATAGTTGCTGTATTTGTAGCAGACATTGTTACTAAAACTCCTGATGTAACTCCACCTTTAATAGTAGCAGTTGAACCTCCAGTTACTGTTTGTGAAGTACCTGTATCACCTGCTAATGTAAATGAAGAAGATGCAGGAGCTGTTGATGTCCAAATTGTACCATTCCAAGTCATTACATTACCTGTAGTAACACCTGCTGGAGGAGTTAAAGTAACAATTCCTGTGGCTGATGCTACTGTAGCAAATCCTAAAGAAGCTAATACTGATAATGTACTTCCAGAGGCAATACTTTGAGAAGTTCCTGAATTACCTGCAAGAGTAAATGAAGGAGAAGATGGTACTGTTACATAAACTGTTCCAGTCCAAATACTAAATACATTTTCTGCAGTTGCATAATAAATTACATCTAATGATCCTGTTACTGGTCTTGCTGCATTATTAGCTACTTGCTCAAATTCAGATGGAAAAGGAATTGTTCCCCATGCTGGAACACCAGCTACCACTGTTAATACTTGCCCATTTGAACCAGGACTTAAATACTCTTGTTCATTAATTGCAGAAGTTTTTACAATACTACCTGCAGTTGTGGATTTCTCTAATTGTAATCCAATTCTAGCTCTTGCCATTGGTTATTATTTATTTGGTTATTTATGTTAATTAATTTTAATTTTAGCTAGAGTAAGTTACAATGATTTCTTCAGAAGCAATTGCAGCTCCTGAACTATTTCCAAATGATGTAAGAAAAGTAATAGTTTTATTATTAATTCCAAAGTCATTGACAATAAATCCATTTCTACTTACTACTAATGTAGATAAATCAAAAGGTTTAAATTGTAAGACCACAGAATCATTTCCTGCTATTAAATTAATAAATACTTCTTTTCTTTGTGTAAAGCCACCTACTCTTTTATATCTCTTTCCATTTAAAGAGAGTAGTACATTAGCTCCATCATCAGGAGTAATACTATCTGCTACATCAAGTCTAAAACTCCCAGCAACTCCTGAATCAGTAATAAATATAACAGGAAGAACTTGGTTAGTACTTCTTAATTCTGAAATAGACATTCCTAATTTATATTGAACCTTTTTAGATTCCTTTACACCTTTATCAAAAAATCCATCTGATAGATTGTTTAATATTACTACTTGTTTTGACATCCTGTTAAATAAGTTCTTTTTGTTAATATTCTGCTGTAATTACTTTCTGTTTTACCAGGACTGGTAGCTGTAAATGTAAAAGCAGAACTGTTTACTATTACATCATCTAAGTTTATTATAAATTTATTGTAAAGATTTGCTATTGATTTAACCAATAGAAAATTCTCATCATAAACATTTATAATATTATATCCTGTTGCATTTCCTATAATAACAGGATATAATTCATCAAGATATACTGTTTCTATAAAAGGTTTGTCTGTTTTCATTTTAATTAGGGATTACATCACCAAAAGCATCTAATATATCTGTTGTTCCTCCTGATGATACCACAGGAATTGTACCAATTACTGCTCCATTTTGAATTAAAGCAATTTGATTACTTCCTAATAATTCACCAGATATTTGACCTACTGGTCTTGCAATTATAGGAGTATTACAATTACAAGTTGAATGGCTATTACAACCACAAGTTTGACAATTATGCATTATGTTATTTTGTTTTTAATGCACCATTTTTCAATGACTGCATACTTTTTAATTCTGTCATCCAATCCATTTATTTTATGTGGCTTTGAAGGCTTTTGTATTCTGCCTGTATTAATTAATGAGCATACATTTAAAAAATCTTTTCTGTCCGCATATTTTTCTAAATTATTACTTTTCCAAAACCAAAATGCCGATAATACAGCATATTGTGGAGTTTGTAATAATTCAGGGTTTTTAATAAAATCTTTATTAAATTCTTTAATATTTAAATTACACCAATCATTAAATAATTTATAGTTTTTTTGATGAGTGACTTGCATAAGCCCTCTGCCAAAATAATTACCAAGTTTTTTTACATAAATAGGATTGTTTTTAGGTAAAATTTCTTTAACCCATTCAAAATTATTAGATTCATGTAGTAAATTAGGCAGGAAGCAAAGTAATCTATCTGCTGTATTAATTTTAAACTCTACACAATACAAATTAAACCAATTTAAATATAAATCAGTATTAACTATTTTAAATTCTTCAAAGTCTTTTTTTGTAAAGTTCATATTTATTTATAATTTGATAAAAATATAAAGTCAGTATTATTAAAAATTACATTTCTTAATCTATTACTTAAACTTCCTTTATCCATACTTATTGACTTTGCAGCTTCTTTTACTGTATTAAAAATTTCTTTTGTGATTGTATTTATAACTGCTTTTATTGGAAATTCTTTATTCATTTTTAATAATCCTTCTTCTCTTTTTTCTAAATTTTCATAGTTTTCACAAAACATTAATTTAGAAGGATTATAAGTTGCATAAGATAAAATTCTACTTAACTCTCTTCTAGTTTTGTTTAATTCTAATATTGATAAATTAGCTGTTTTAACATCTTTAAATACTTCTAAAGTTTCTATGTTAATAACTCTTTTAGCATTACAATGAAATATACTTAATCTTTCTTTTGCTCTTTCTGATATTTTTTTTCTTGTTATTTCAGAATGAGATTTATTATAATTTGGATGATTTTCTTTTATATAATTTTCTTTTCTTATTCTTCTAAATTCATCTGTCCATTTTATACCTAATTTAGCTTGACTCATTTCTTGTTTTGCTTTATCAGAATGTTTTCTACCATAAAAAGAAGCATTTACACCTACTTGAAACAAATGTAATTTACATAAAGGACTTTTTCCTTGTCTATAAAGTTCTTTATGTGTATTTCTATTTTTTTCAATAGACTCTTTAGAAGGAACTGCTTTTTTATATTTAGTATTAACTAAAACACAATTTAATCCATTTTTTCCTATAACATCATAATGTTCTTGCCAATGTCTTTCTCTAAAATTTAATTGTTCAAATAAACATTCTTCAATAATTTCAAGTACATGATTATCAAATCCATATTTATTTATAGAATGGTTTAATCTTACTTGTTTAGTAAAATGATTATTTTTGTACTGTCTAAACCTTTTTTCTATATCCATAGATTGCCCTATGTAAATCTTATTAGAAGGAGATGTTATTTTATAAATTCCAGATGTCATATTTTTTTTATACAAAAATACAAAATTATAACTTAATCTAAAAATCAGATTTTTTAAACATCTTTTATTTTTTAATAACAGTATCTGGTATCACTATAATACTATCTTGTAATGCTTTTATTTTTATTACTCTATCATATTTCTTCATATTATTTTGAAGAATGTGCAATTGAGTCTCAACTTTTTGAGAAATCTTTTTAACAGGTGTTTCTTTTAATTTAGGAGCTGTAAACACTATTTTATGTTCGTGGTTATCCTTGCTTAAAAGACCTATAAAAAGAACTAAAAGAATAATTGTTAATGTTTTCATTGGATTTTGATTATTTTTTCATTAATTTTTTGATTTGCTTTTCTAAGTTCATTGTAAAAATAATTCTCTGTACTATCTCTTCTATTATTTGATTTATTAATAAAATCATCTAATTGAAACTGAAACTTAGCTCTATTGTTTTTAATTTGTTCTTCACAATTGTCATTAGATTTAATAAGTAATGTTTGATTATTTGCTTGACTTAAATCTAACTTTGATTGTAATGAGACATTGTTGTTGTATAAATAAGTAATAATGCTTCCTGTGAATAACCAGCTTATTACTAATGTTTTATGATTACTTTCAAGGATGCCATTTATTATTTCTAAAAGTGATTTTGCTTGCATTTATTTATTAATATTATGTGGGTGTGCTTATATTTTACTTACTCTTAAATTTCTATTATAAAATCTAGAAATACCAATCGAATTTAAAACTTTTATAGAAATAACCTGACCTGCTGTAAGAGATACTGTTTCTGTTAGTATAACATCTACTTTATCAATTGTATCAACTCTTTCTCTTGTTGAAGTACTCACTATAACATTATCTATGTAAATTGAAACAGCAACTAATGAAGCCCCTTGATTTGGTAAATAAATACTACCTGAAACAGTAGCTGCTTCAAATCCAGTAACAAGACCACTATTTGTACCAATATCTCCCACAAATGTATTTGCCCCACTGTTAGTAACTGTCCCTGATGTTGTAAATAAAATAAAGTTAGCTAAAACACCCATTGCAAATGTTGTTGAAGGTGCTGATAATATTACACTACCATTCACTGTAAGAGCTGAACCAATTGAATAAAATCTACCATTTATGTATGCTCCAGAACCAATGTTAATAGGTGCTGAAGGAGAAATAAATGTGCCAGATATATTACTGCTTGCTCCAATTGTTATTGCTCCAACAGCTATAAAAAATATATTTTTAGCAGCAGCTCCATTCACAAGATTAAACACACAACTTGCAGAAGTAGATAATGCTGCATCAGTTCTAAATATAAATATTGAATTAGCATTACCCCCTCCATTTAAAGTTATTGTTCCAGATATAGCAACTGCTCCTGCAACATAATAAACTCCTGGAGTAATTGTTGTACCTGAAGTAAATAATGGAAAAATGCCAGTAACAGGTTGTGAATTTAAATCTAAATACAAAGCATTCAAATCTACTGTGGCTTGTTGAGTAACATTAGCAAGTTGGGTATTGAACTGACCATTAAAGTCTATTTTATAAGTACCTGCTAATGGTGGTGTAACAGTCATTCCATCTATTAATGTTGTAGCAAGTGTTGAGTTTTGAAAATAAACTCCAGTTGATATTGAGCTATTATATTTATCAAAAACAGTACCATCCGCTAATAAATTTTGAGAAACTAAACCGCCTGATTTAGTAAATGTTGTAGAAAGAATATTACCAACTACTTCTAATTTTGCAGTAGAATTTGGAGTTGCAGTCCCAATGCCAACTTTGCCAGATGGTATTGTTAATGCTGTTGTAGTTGCCGATGAAATTAATGATAATAAAGCACCAGTTGTTAAAGAAGGAGCTACTAAATTTAAAGCATTTTGAGTAGTAGCAGTTGACCAGTTCCAAGTTTGATTAAAATTTGTATTATCAATTGTATTGGTTGCTGTTGCTGGTTTAATTCTATTAATTTCTGTAAAAGGAGTTATCCAAGTTCCATCAGCTAATAATACTTTTCCTTGATCTCCTATTGCTGATACTGGTACTCCACCTGTTATTCCAGCAGTAGTTGAAGTTGCCCCTACATAAGTATTAAGAACTGAATAAGCACTTGAACCTTCTTGGGTGATTTTTAACCATGACGCACTATTACCACTATCTCCTGAACCAACACCAGCACCCGCATTTATAAGCCCTGAACCACCAATAATACCAGCAGTTCCTTGAATATTAATTATTCTTAATTGTATTTGTGTATTTATAGTTGGTGTAATTTTAGCAGTTGCTACTCCCCCACCAGAAGGTGTATGATTTTGTCCGTTGGCTGGAGAACTTGTCATTGATGCAATACCAATGTAAAGTCCAGTAATTACATTATAAAACTGTACACTAAATCCACCATTTGAACCTGACATAATACCAGCAGCACCTTGTAAATAATATGTTTTATTAGCAGATAATGTAAATGTTGTTCCTCCAGAAAATGGCGTAGTTCCATCAATATTTTCAAAGTTTAAAGCAGTTCCATTTGAAGGAGTACCTTGAGTTGTAGTCTGTTTAGCATAAGTAGTTTCTACACTTTGACCTATCACTGGAACAAATCCTGAAATCTTTTTCCAATTAATTCTTGAACTACCTCCTGGATTAGTTGTAGTTTGTAAACTATTACTAATAGTACCACCACCAGAACTAACTCCTGCTTTAAGTTTGTAAGTTGCTGCTCCTATTGTAGTAATTACAGCTCTCTGACTTAATGTTAATGAAGCATTAGCAGCTCCAGAATGTAAATGAATTGAAGTGTTGGGAATTGTAATATTTGCATTATCAGTAAGATAAGCAAAAAACAATTGTCCAGAATTTGTAACATGTCCACTTAAAGCATATTCAATTTCCCATACACCAGCAGAAGGAATTGTAAAAGAACTACCTGTAACATCTGTTATACTTGTAGTTACCCCTTGATTATTAACAATTCCTAAATTTTCACCATATTCAGATAGCACTGAACCAGATGTTTGAGCTGAAAATGTAGACCAAGCTACTCCATTCCAAATAAATGCACCTGTTTGTCCTGCTGTAATAGCAAGTCCATTAGTAATAAAAGAAACAGTACCAACATTATTAATGTAAATAATTCTATTTACAGAGGCAGTTGTTGGATTTGGAATATTTAATAACTGATTTGCAGTTGTTTGATTGATATTAAATCCTAAAATGTAAGGATCAATTAATGCAGTTTGTATATTACCTCCAGTTGGCAAATTACTTATTGGGATTGAAGTATTAGTTATTAAAGCTGTACTGCCAACTTGTTTAGCACTTACATAAGAATTACTTGGTACTAATGTAACTGCTCCTGATACTAATGTTGTTCTAAGTTTTACAACAGTAGCTATAGTAGTTGTGATATAACCTTTTGCTAATACTGATATACTACCATCTGATGAATTTGCTTGTATTGCTAATCCTCCACTTGAATTAGGAAGTCTAATTCCAGCATTATCTGTCCAATAATATTCAAGATAACTATTTGTAGGAGCAACAGAACTTGTATAGTCTAAAAAAGCTTCTAATTCATAAGTTTTACCAGCCAATAATGAAATAGTATTATTAACTACTGTAAGATTTCCTGACAAAGCAATTCCTAATCCAATATCAGTATTAACAACTGCTGAACCTCCATTACTAGTAGGTTTTAAAAATACATAATCTACAGTACTTCCTATTACAGGAAGATAACCAGATACTTTCTTCCAAGTTATTCTTGATGTACCTCCATTACCACCTGCTAGTGGTACACTATTAAAAATACTTCCAACACTAATAGGATGACAAGCAGCCCTAAGTTTATAACTTGTTGAACCTGTTACACTTATTAATACTTTTTGGTTTAAAGTCATAGTGGCATTATTACCACCAGAAGTAAAAGATTGAATTGTACTATTAGGAATTACAAAATTAGAAGTATTTGTAATATAAGAATACCAATTTGAACCTGTAGAATCAACTCTACCTGTTAATGAATATTCAACTTCCCATATTCCTGCTGTTGGCAATGTAAATGAACTACCTAATACATCTGACACTGATCCTCCAAGAGGTTGTGCATCAGTAATAATTAAATTTTCACCATATTCTGACAATACAGCACCTACTACTTCTGTACTAAAATTACTCCATATTACTCCATTCCATATATAAGCTACAGTTTTATTTACACCCACTGTAATATCTCCTATTTTAAAATCAGCAGTTCCAGTATTATTGATATAAATAATTCTACTATCAGTAGATGAAGCAGGTGCTGGTATAACTAATGTTTGATTTGGTGTGGTTTGTGGTATATTAAAACCTAATACATAAGGATCAATTACAGTTGCTTGAATTGCTCCTCCTACAGGAAAATCACCTGTTGTTAATGCTTGATTTACAAGAGTAGGAGTAGATCCAATTTGAGTTATTGTAAGATTACTAAGTAACTCAAATCTAATTGATTCCCCAGATTGCATATTAGTACCACCACCAAATCTAAGTTTTACACTTTGAGTTACTGATGGTTTATAAATAAAATTTAAAGTGGGAGCAGAAACATTAAAAGTATTATTACTAGATTGAACCATTTCAATTACTGGACTAATAACAGCATTAGTTACAGCATCTACTAAACTATATTGTATTAAATAATTACCTCCAGCAAGAATACCAAGACCAGCAGTAATTTTATAAGCTGTTCCTGCTGATAATGTAGCTACTCCTGTAGTTGTATTATAAGGAATATTTCCTTCATAGCCATTTAAAATTATATCTCTATTAGACCATGAACCTGAAGAAATAGTCTGATTACTATTAATTCTTTTAGCATGCAAATAACTAATTGTAGGAGTACTACCTGAAATACCTATATTTCCAGTTTGTTGGGATTTAATATTACTTATTGAATGTATTGTTAATGCCCCATATTGACTGTTTATACTTTCAGGAGTTGTAATTTGTACACTTTCTGTTCCAAAAGGAAGAATAGTTACTGTGAATAAAGTTGAATCAAGTCTTTTAAAAACAATATCTTTGTTTTTAGAACCAATATTACTTGGTAAAGTAAGTATAATGTTAGTTGTTAAAGGGGTTGCTCCTATTTGCACTACACTATTCCATGCTATAATATTACCAGTAGCTGAAATTGATTGAATTGTTCTATTTAAAGTAACAACTGTGCTTATATAATTTACACCATCACTGCTCCATAAACTACCATCAATTGTACTTCTATAAAGAACATCTATTCTTTTTACTATATTTGGTAAAAAAGTAGTAAGAGCTGTATTAGGATTTGTATTAACTGAAAATTCAATAACAGGCTCTATAATTGTCACTGTTTTTTTCCAATATAATCCATCAAATACCCATACTGATTGTACAATTCCAGTGTTAATACCAGAATCTGTTAAAATATAAGTATCATTAAGATTATCTGAAGAAATAGTTAATGGAATACCTATTCCATAAGTTACTTTTCCATCTCCAATAAGTTTACTCCAATTTGTACCATTCCAAACTAATTGTACAGATTTACCAATTCCTAAACTAAAAGGTAAAGATAAAGCACTCACTATATTAATTGCAGTGGTTGAAGAAGGTAAATTTTCTAATACAATTACTTTATGTACAGTTGTTACAGTTGGGTTTAATAAAGTTGCTGTAATTCCAGGAGTAGTTTGTAAGAAAGTAATATTTGTATAAGTGTCTACACTTGTAGCAGCAGTTAAAATATTACCATTTACAGGTAAATTTAAAACATTTGTTTTTTGTACTCCTGAACTTGAATCTTGATATATTGCCATTATTAAATTACAGTTATTATGTTTATTGATGTACCTAAAGGAGATATTGCAGTGAAAGTATCAAAAGTACTACTAAGACCTACTCTGATATTGTTTCCATATAAAATACCTGTTTCTCCAAAATCAGCTGTGGTTTTATCCAATGTACTGTTAGCTGGTATTCTAAATATAAGTCCATTTAAAGGAATATCTCCTGTAATAAGAGATGATGTTTTATTATGAATTTGTAAAAATACAGTAGAAATTGTAGTGTTAGTAAATACTAAACTTCTAATTCTTTGTCCTGGAAATGGTACATAGTCAGCAGTTGAACTAATTGAACCTCCCATTAATTCAACTCTATTAGCAATCACTACTCTTTCTGTATTAGTAGTTACTAATCCATTTCCTGTAGTAAGAGGCAAAGCTACTGTAGAATTAAATTCTGTAGTTAATAGTTTTGTTATTGTTTGAACTGTTCCTCCTACAAATGCTGTTGAAATTTTACATCTAATGAAAATAAAATCAGCAGTACCACTAAAATAATTATTTGTATTTGCTGAAATAGTAATTGGAGTGTTTGTATAAGTTCTGGTTGCTTGATTGTACACATTCAATGGTACAAAATTTACACCATTATTACTATGCTCAAATACAATTTCTCCAGCAGTAATACCTGAATTACCAATTATTTGAGTAGAAAAACTTCTATAGGTTACTCCTACACTTTGTGTTAAAACATTTATATTGTTAGCACTTGCAACAGAATTAAATATATTATTACCTAATGTTGCAGTAGCAGCTCCTGTAATAAATACATCTCTATTTTGAGAATCACTTACTTTTAAATTACCATTTATATCACTCTGAATACCAACTTGTTGCCCATTAGTTAAAACAGGAGGAGATGAATTAAATACAGAACCTGCTAATGCTGATTTAGTTCCTGCTAATCCACCAGTAATACTACCATTTGATAAATCAGAAGTATTTAAACTGTTTTCTGTTCTTGTTATAAAATCATAAACTCCAGAAACAATATTAGTATCTGGTACTTGTAAAAATGTTTTTGTAATAGAAGCAATATTACTTGTATTCACTGGGGAGAATACACTACCCATAGAATTAACTAAATCTAAACTTAACGATAAAGAAAAATAAAACTTAGTTTGAGAAACACTTCCATTAGTATAAGTAATTCTTATATGAGTACCTTTTCCAAGAGGAAAAATAGCAACTCTAAAATCATTTAATGTAACAAAGGATACATTAATTGTATCTAAAACAGTAGCACCTCCATCTGCTGAATATTCATATTTAAGACCTCCAACAGCAGACATTACATCTGCAAATATAATAGTAGATCCAGAAGAATATTGATCATAACTTACCCAAGGAGAAACATAACTTCCATTTGATAATAATGAAGCATTAGTTTTAAAGGCAATACCACTAACATTTTGTAATGCTGCTGCAGTGCCATCTGGATTTTTTAATGGATTTTTATTAGATCCTTGCATTATTTAATTAAGTTTATGACTACTCTTGAAGTAAGGTTAGTGGTTATTGTAATAGATTTATTCAAAATTGAAACTCCATTTCCCCAAGTTTCTGTGTATACAGCTGGAAAATTATTAATTGTAAACCCATCAACTGTTAAATTAGCACTACCTTCCAATACTATTAAAGATACAAATTTATAAGTATTAGCAGGTAATGTAGCAGTAGCACTTGATAACAATTCAATATGAGAAGGTGTAGAAAATCTATCTTTTAATTGTAGATGACTAAATGTAGGAGTAATAGTAGCATTTGTTGTCTTATTGTAATAAATAAAAGAAACTGCAGCAGTGGCAGTATTAACTAATTTTAATTCTTCTACTGTATTTCCAATTGAATAGCCAACACCACTAGTAATAACATCATATAATGTAGAAACTATTTCAATACCACCACTAGTAGCACCTCCAGAAGAAGCACTACCTAATCTATTGGATATTGCAGTTAATTTAGCTAATATAAAATCTATATCTCTCATGTTTTTTTATTTATTCCATAAAAATAGGTAAAGATTGTTAAAAAACTAAAAAGTACATGGATTGTTATAGCTAATATTCTTAGACATAAAAAAACAGAGAATATCTCTGTCTATTTAAAATACCTAATTATTAAATTAGATTTATGTATTTATTAAAATTGTAATTGTATTCTGGATAACACATTCTAAAACAATTTACATGATAACTATTTTGGTATTCATATCTTGTTGATGGTAATTTTTTAATTTCATATCCCAATTCAATTGATTTATTTTTTAATATTCTCCAACTAAAAATAGATTCATGAACTACATTATGTGTTGCTACTTTAATAATGCTACACCAATCCATACTACTATCTAACGCTATTACTAAATTCTCTACTTTTTGTTCTGCTAATTCAGCTCTTTCAATTCCAGCAAGTTGCATTATAAGCAATTCTTTTACTGAATATTCTTTTTTTAATACATTCTCTAACTTTTCAATATAACTAATCATTGCTTTTCTGACAACTTTTGATTCTTTAATTAACACTTGAGTAGCTTCAGTTAAAGTTAAATTAAACATTGGATACATTTTTCCTCTTGATGTGTATTCTGACCCCTTCATCTCACCGAGCGAGATTTCTTCTCCAAATTCATCTCTAATAATTTTTAATAAAGAATCATGAGTAATTTCAGAATATAATCTATTTGAAGGCTCTTTTAATTTTTCTTCTTTTCTAAAAATGTTAATTTGCTCAACCAATTCAAGGGAGCTAATAGTTTTTTTATTTTCTAATAATTGCATAATTGTTTTATTTATTTTTGTTTATTTTCTTTTAATTTTTTATTGATTTTCTAATCTCAAGTGTTGATCATAAATAAATTTATTTCTTTTTATTGTTAAGTTTGAGGTTAAAATATATTTATGACATAATTTTAGTTTAACAGTATCATCAAAACTTAAATGATGATATATACAACTAAATTCTTTTTTTATGTCTTTAAATAAATTTTCAGTTTTGTTTTTATCAAATAAAGTAAAAACTATATTTATATAACCTTCATCTCTATTGCTTTTACTTGAATGTATTTTATAACCTTGTTGCTTAATTAAACAGTGATTTTCAAAATCATTAACTATGTAATCTGAATAATTATACCATTCTCTGATAAAATGATAATCTTTATAAATATTTTTAAAAATAGAATCATTATTACCTTCAATAATTTTAAGTAGTACTAGATTATCAGCAGTAGAAGTCAATAAAGATTTTAATCTTATTTCAGGATTTTTTGACTTACCTATCTTTAAAGTGTTATTATTTGTGTTATGAATTAAGTATATCATTTTATATTTCTCCTCTATATGCTTGAGCAATTTTAGTATTATCAAATAAACTAACTATATTTCTATCAATCATTTGACCATTAAAATTTAAATAAGGATTTAACACCCAAAATTTTGTATGTCTTTTTTTAGAATCAGCTATTTCAAATTTACCATAAACACCATAATCAAATAAAGTACTTAAAACACCTTTTACTTTATTGATACTTACATTAAGTATTACTTGAAGATGTTCCAAAATTGTATTATCATTTATAGGTTCTAAACTGTTTGTAAAAGCTTTTGCTTCCAATGCTAAATTATGAGCTGCTGAATATTCTAAAACAGTAAGTTCTTTTTTTAAATAAAGCCAACTAATATTATAACTTTTTGCAAATACACCATCTTTTTCAAATTTAATCATATCATCTGCTATTTTTACTTTCTTTTTTAAAGGAGTCTTATTATAAATAGTAGTTACCTCCCCTGTTCTAAGATTAATCTTAGCTGGCTCTTCATCATGTTTTAATAAAATGTTAGCCTCATAATCATAATTTCCTTTCATTTTCTTGCTGTTTATGTTTTTATAAAGGTAACTAAAAATAATGATATGGTCACACTTTTGTGAAAAATAATTAAAATTTCCAACATTTTTGTGAAAAAACTTCGTATAATATGCTGATTTTTAAATAGTTACAAATTCCTCTTCTTAAAAGATTCTTACACTTTATTTATTGACAATATATGATTATTTTTAAAACAAAAAAGACCAATTTATTAAATTGATCTTTCTATTATTATTATCTAATTTACTTATTACTGTGCATTTTTATTCAACATTTCTAAAATTTTCAACTGCTCTTCTGGATTTAAGAATTTAATTGTTTGCCATAAAGGAGCAATTACAGATTTCTCTAATTTTCTTACAATTTTCATATCTCCTTTTTCATATCCCATTCCTTTTTGTTCATACTCATCATTAGCTGTAAAATTAACACCACCATCTTTGTATTCTACATCAGTGAGTTGTGATAATGTGGCTACTAAATTAGTGTAAGCTCTCATAGCAGGAATTGGACTGGCTACTGTTTTAGTTACAAAGTTAACAGTGGCTAAACCTGGTATAAAGTTAGTGGTTGGAATATTCACCATAGTTGGTAAAAACACTCCCAAATCACTTCTTTGTCTTCTTGCAATTAATTCTAATTGTGTTAATGTCCATCCTTTCTTTTCTTCATCATCATCATCTCCAATTGCTCCTAATACTGCTCCTAATAAGGTGAAAGCAGTGAAGAGTGACATTTCAGTGATAAGTCTTCTTGCTTCTCCTATTTCCCTTTCTTTCATGTTTTTAAAGCCATACCATTTGTTTACATCAATTGCTTTGTTTAATGCACCAAATGTCAAAGCATTTACAGTACCTAATGCAATTCTTTTGTTATCTACTCCAATTTGTTTCACTATTCTACCAGCTCTATAAAAGAAATTCTTATTGTCTTTTAAATCTTTTACTAAATCAGCATAATAAGCACTTACATATCCTCTGGTAACATCACCACTATCCACATCTATTTGTTCTCCATCAAATCTTGCTTTTGCAAATTGCCAAATGTATTTTCTAAACATTAAGGCAAGCTTACCAAACCACCTTCTCTGTAATCTACTCTTATCAATCTTTGCATAAGCACCATTGAGTCTTTTATTCACTGAATGTAGTTTACCTTGAAATTGTAAAATTCTGCTCTGTAAATCAATATTATCAATAGTGATTAAATCATTATTACTTTTAAAATTAGCATTGAATTCTTCCCATAAATTCTCATGGGTGGGTGATTTCTCTGCTTTCAACATGGCAATCATGTTTACAACCTGTATCCAATTTTCAGCAGCATCTTGTGTGAAAAATAAAGCTGATTTAGGAGCATCTGACAGCTTCTTTTTTCTTAATTGATCAATTGACTTACCCTCTGAATATTCTCCCTGTATGGCATCAAGGAGGATGGTTAATTGACCTATTAATGATTTGTCTTTCATGTTTGGACTAACAAAATCTTTATATTGATCAAAGTTTTTCATGGCTTTCCAGTATTCTAACTCACTGGCTACCCAAATATCTCTATTAAAATAATTACCTTGAATACCTTCTAAATAAGTGGATATTTTACCATTTAGAATGTTAGAGAACATAGTACTAAAATTTAAAGCCAAACTAGTGAAGGTAGCATAATTGCCAATTACAGCTCCTACTTTCTTACTACTAATACCTAGTAATCCAAAAGCAGCATATTCAGCTTCATCATACATCATCTCATCAATAAATTCTATTATCTTATTATTTAAATTGGTAGACAAATCCTTTTTAAAGTTATCTTCATCATCATATTTACCACTTCTTCTTTTTCTAAAGAAATTACCAAAAGCATCTTGTTTTTTAGTAAGTCTTGGCGAAATACCTAATAAAGCATCACCCATAACAATAGTTTTAACCACTTGCATTTGTGCATCAAAAGATTTTAACTTCTGGTTTTGATTCACCATCATGTTAAATGCCATTAATGAAAATGATAAATCTGTTTCTACATCTTCTTGATTTTCAAGTCTGGTAGTAAAAGCCATACCTACTTTTTGTACTTTACTTCCATTTAAATATTCTGCCTCATAAGCAGTTTTTTCTGCATCATCATTTTGATCAGGGGTATTAAATCTTTCATTCCATCCATCAATAATTTTAGTATAGATGTTGGCAATCCAATCTAATACATCTTGAAATAGTCCACCAACTGATTTTACTTGTGAAAGTCCTGTTCCTGATTTTTGTTGTTGTGAAACAATTCCATGTTTATTTCTATTATTACCAAGTTTTTTATTTTGTCTTTGATATTCTTTATACAAAAATTTAAAATATTTGTCATGTACTCCATTATATATAGGTAATTTAAATTGTGGTTGTAAATCAATTAAGTCATTTTTCTTGTAGTACACAAAAGCTATTTCATCCTTATCTATCTCTTCATAAGTATCAAATCTCATTACACCACTTTTATCTTTATATAAATACAAGGTTTCACCACCTCTTTCAACTGATACATAAGCACCTGCTTGATTTTTATTTACATTAAATTTAAAACTATTTATGTTATCACTTACAGCTGTGTTATCATCTAAGTATTTAGATGGTTTATTAACATTAGCAATTGTAATTCCATTATTTATAAGCAATTTTGTTACTTCATCTTGTGTTTTTGCTGTATATGTTTTATTAAAATGTAGCACTCTCCACAATTGTCCTTCAATTACTTTCTTTAAATGCTGTTTTTTATCCTTTGATTCAGCCAAACTTTTTAATAATGCTGGATTATAATTGTAATATTTACCATTTTCTAAAGCAAGTCCATCTTTTAATGTTTTAAATAATACAAATCTCATTTCCCATAATTCAGGCATTATTTTTTGATTAGCTGTAATAAATTTAGCCAATGATGTTGCATCTAATTCATTTTTATCATTAAAAGCAACTTCCATTAATTGATTAATCAAGGAAGGAATTTCTACTCCCTTCTCATCTTTATTTTTTCTGTAAATTAAATTAGAAACTAACTTTTTATAAGCATCTGCTAATGAAGTATGTTCCCCAGTTTTCCATGCTTTTGTTTGTACAGTTAAATATCTTTTTTCTCCTTGCAAGGTATTAATTTTAACTCCTTCTCTTAAATCATCATCAGTTAATTGAACTGGATTACCAAAGTCATCCACTACCAATTGAGTAACCAAATTAGTCATTTCATTGTAAGCTTGGGTTACTTCTTGTGGTTTCATTTGATCAAATCCAGAAGCAGCTCTTTCATTGGTAATCTCCACAGAGAGCTTATAATTCTCTAAGTCAACCTCTCTTAAGCCATCAGCTATTTTCTTGGCTACAGTGGCAACTAATGGGTCTTTTGACTGTATAGTAGCTTCAATCCAAGATACAACTGTATTCTCATCTTTATCAGAAAGTTTTAGTAATGCCTTAAATTTTGCTTTTGATACTCTCATTAGACTATCAACTGCTAATTTTGATTGTTGTTGGTCATATAAAGGAAATAACCAATCAGTTGCTAAGGTGTAATGCAGATTATTAATTTCTTTTTTAAGTCTTTCAGCTTTACCTAATGCTTCTGACATTTGAGAAGTAAATGTTTTGTTTACATTCCTTTTAAACATTTCATTCACTTTATCTCTAAAAATCTCACCTTCTTCATAAGAAATGGTATTTAATTTACCATTATACTGATTAAAAAATATAAGGTTTTTAATACCTTCTGTAGTAAAATTACTTCTAGCAATTGCATCATAAGTAATATCAATAATACTTTTTGCACCAATAGCTTCCATTTCTTTTGCAAACAATTCTCTATTATTAAAGAATTTAGTATTGTATTTATCATCAGGAAGAAATCCAGATCTATTTAATTCAGTTTTAAATTCATCTAAATCATTGAATAAAGAAAGAAAATGTTTTGTTTTATTAAGTACTCTTGTAAGTCTTTGTATTTCAGCTTGTTTAAATTCACCTTCTGGTAATGCTTCTAATGCTTTTACATCAGCTAATACATTTTTATCATTATTAAAATACTCATTACTAATAGAATCAATCCATTGAGTGGATTGTGTAATATAATTATTAAGTCCAATGATAGCATCTTTTGTAGTTTCATTATTTAATATTTTTCTTAAAGCATTTAATTCAGCATATTTCACTTCTTTTTCAGAAGATGGGTATTCAACCATTGATTCTTGTAAAAGTCCTAAATAGTCATTAAATTTAATTTTAATACCATTAATCATTTTAACAAATGTAGCTTCATTTTCTTCATTTGAAAGGTATTTACTAAATTCAGTATTTTCATTTACAGCTTCATCATCTTGATTTGGAGGCACATTATCTGCATCATACATACTACTTTCTTCATCAAATGAATCAAGGCTTTGTGATGATAAATCTTCATTTAAAGCAATAATTTGTGAAGCCAAAGAAGATATTTGATTGTATAAATTATCATTTTTAGAACCAAATACTTTTTTAATTACTTCCAATACTTTTTCAACAAATTCACTAAATAAATTATCATATTTTTCAATTCCTTTTAATGAACCCATCAAAGAAAGTTCTTTAATAAATTCACCATTAGACAATGCTTCAGCAATAAATTCATCAATGTTAGTAATACCATAAAAAGGTTTATTTTGTGCTAATAATATTTTTTTTGCATATTGATATAATTTATCAAAGTCTTTATACAATTCACTTGATTTATTACTTGACAAGTATTGTATAGTCATCAAATGTATTATCTCATGTATAATAGTTTTAGAAGCATCTCCTTTTGGAAAATTAGCATTTCTATTTATTTGTATTACTCCTGAATTTGGAGAAATAAGCCCTCTAAAATTACCACTATCAACAAGATTTACTGCTAATTTTCTTTGAGCAGGTGTTAAAAGTTTTAATAATGCATTAGCTAATATTCTTAATTGAGGTTGAGTTATTTTACCCAACACTTCTTCTACAGTTGTTTTATTATTAGTAAAAAACCTATCAATATTTTTATCTTTTGATACTTCTTGGGTAGTATAATTATAATTTATTTCTTCTTCATTTGCAATCTTTTCTGTATTCTCTTTTTGATATTGAATATCATTTGTTTGTTGTACAACATCAACTTTTAATGATAAAATATCAAAAGATAAATCTGATTTAACAACTGATAATTCAGGAATTGTAGCAACAAAAGCTTCTTGTTGTTTTCTTACATCAGAAGTTAAATCTCTTGATAATTGTAAATGATTATTCTTTCTATAAAATAATTTAGAAGAAATAATATCTTTTACTAATTTAATATGTTTACTTCTTAATGATTTTAATTGTTCTCCTTGATATTTATTATCAAGATAAGGGATTTGGCATGCCATAATTATATTTTTTTTAAAATAAAAAAGCTTTTATTTCTAAAAGCTCTTAAAATTATTGAATTTTTAATGTTATTCCTAATTTACCTAATGATTGAAATGTTTTAGTTAGAAATTCATCAGTTTCTTTTAATTGTTCTATTTCTAAATTATACTTTTCAACTAAATAATCATTCATTGTCATTGTCATAGCACATTCAGGATTAGTTCTTCTTAATATTTCTTTTGCTGATTTATCTGGTCTACCATAAGTTTTTTTAATTTCTTTTGGAGTTTTATTAGTTACTTGTAAACAGTTTTTAAAATTATACTCAATCACTTTCTTTGTACCGTCTAATTCAAAATTATAAGTATTAATACTTTTACTATTTTCAAGTTGAACAGATCTTTCAGTTGCAGAAGATAGTAATTTTGTATCTATTTCAAATTTAGGTAATTCATATTTTCCTGTTTTTGATATAGTAGGCATTACTTCTGATGCTACCCAATTTCTGTACTTCAAACCTAATGGTAATTCAGAATGGTTTAAAAGCTTCCAATAACCAGATTCAAATAAAATAGTTGTTCTTGGAGAGAACTTAGAAACAAAATTTAATTCTTCAAAATCTTTCCAAATTTCTTTTGGACAATTCTTTTTTTCCAATACAAAATAGTCTTTATTAGGAATACATTCACTTCTTAATAAAGCCATTGCTAAATTACTGTGATTTAAATTTTTTGCTGTTTCAGTGCCAGAAAATAAATTCACATTTTTGTCCTTAAAACTTTTAAACCTAATTACTTTGATACTTTCATCAAATGGAGAAATTAGAGTTTCATAATCTAATTTCAAAATCTTTGAGGTTAATAACGGCTGGTTGTCCACCTCTAATTGATTGTTTTTTGTTAATTCTTGCATTATATTTTTGTTTTGTAGCAGAAAATTCTACTACAACAAAGGTATTAATTAATTTTGACATTACCTATTATTATTTATTACCTTCACAAATTTTTAATTCTGTATCTGATTGTTGTTCTTGGTTTGATTGATTCTTAATTTCATTAATATAATTAACGTGTTTTTTAATTAATTTTTTAGTGTTTCTTGTTTCAATTACTGAAAAAATAAATTCCATAAGCTCATTAAATATTTTAATGGCAGTTTCATCCCATGTTATTCTTTCTTTTAAAGTAGTTGTTCCTATTAGTTCTTGTTGAACCATTACTCTTATATACTCAAAATATGCTTCATAAGAATTTTTTGTAGGATAAACATTTGCAACTTTAGTGACAAAAGCAGAGTCTTTTTTTAATTGATCTTTTGTTAATTTTATTTTTTCTTGAAAAGTAATTAATTGATTAGTAATAATATGAATTAATTCCTCAAATAACAATGTGTCTAAATAATTTTCACCATTTTCTGTTTTTAAATGTTCAAACATTGCTTTAGGATTAATATACATATTATCTCCAGTAACATAAATAAAATGCCCGTTATTATCAACTACCAATTTGGTGTCAGCCACTCTTTTAAGTTCTGCAAATATTTTTCCGTTGAGGGTGTTCCTGTCATTAAGCTTTTGTTGTATAACTGATAATAAGGACTCAGAGCTGTCCACTTTAAACACTTTAATGTTTCCTTCTTTATTAGTTTTTGATATAATTCCTTTTTTATTGGAATCAGCATACAAAATAATCCCTGACAAGGCTTGTGTTTCCATTTCCTTATTTCGTATTGATGATAATCTATCAATATTTCGTCTTTCTGAATCTGATAATAGTCTTTGATTAATTTTATCCTGTCCTTTTGTTCTTTGTCCATCTTGATTGTTATTAATTTCTGTAAAGTTAATATTTCCTTCAAAAACTACAAGCTTTTCACTATCACTTGGTAAAGAAACTTCTTTTCTATCAGTACTGACAAATACATTATTTTCAATAGGAAGTCCCATTAAAGTACTATTAGAAGTACCAAGTGGTTTGTATTCATTGTAAACAGATGTTAATCCATCATTAGAAATAAGCTTCATACTGTAAGAATCTTTACCAATTTTTAATGTAATATATCTTAGTAAATTACCTTTCTTATCAACTGTTATTCCACTTCCTTTCTGTTCAGTATAAATAGCTAAACTTGCACCAGTAATTTTATCTAATTCAAATAAATACTCATCATTTTTTCCTTTAACATCATAAATTGTAATTGTTTTACTACTACTTTTATGTTTAACAGATTCAAAATATCTTCTTTGAAATTCGTTAAATGTTGCTGTAGTAAATAATTCTTTTACATCTTCACCATTCTTTATTACTTTTTCAATATTTTCAGACATTCTTGTAAATACTTCAACAGGAAATATTTTAGTAATACCTGTGTATTTAAATTGCATACCATCTTTAATAATATACAATGCTTGTAAAGCCTTTGTCAATTCTAATGGTGATATTCCTTCATTTATTGAAAATGGTCTATTAGCTAAAAAAGTAAATGCATCAGCTAAATCAGTCATTTGATTATCATTTAATTTAACTAATTGATTTAGTTTTAAAAATGATGTACCACTTTCTGTTAATAATTCTAATTTCTTAATTAAAGAATTGTTATTTAAAGTAGGATCATTTGCAATAGCTGTTTTAAATTTTGTAAATACATTAACAATGTTATTATCATCAGTAGGATCTGTAAGTCCTGATTTTAAATACTTTAATAATAATGCATCATAGTTTCCAGCCTCTTCTAATGATTTATAAAGCATTTGGCTGTAAATAAATGATTCTAATTCACTATCCAATTCTTTTAATTCAACATTATTCCAATTTTCCTTTGCTTGTGTCTTAATAGAAGCTCTAAGTGCTTCAAATATTGGAGATTTTATAGCAAGAAGTTTTGGCAAAGCTTCATTAATTCTTTCTACTATTTCTATTTTACCTTTGATTTCTTTTGCTAATGGATTGTTTTTAATTTCTTCTTTAATAAAAAATGGTGATGTATCTTCTGTACTTCCTGGTTCATATTGTATTTTAGCCAATTTTTCTAAGGTATCATTAAAAGCATAAATATCAGTAGAAAGTCCTTTTTTAAGCTTAATTGCTCCCACTACATTATTTCCATATTCAGTTATTTCTGACAACTTTAAAAAGTCTCTTAACATTGCCATTTTTATTTCTTTTGTTGATTCAGCATATTGTTTTGGTCTAAGTCCTTTGGCTAAATCATCTATTGAAAATACAAGTTCTGATGCTTTTATAATTTCATAAGCATCTTGTGATTTAAACATTTCTTCAATAATCTTTTCATTGTTAAAATATTTATATCCAGTTTCTTTTTTTGTTAAAACAGCATAATTCTTCTTGGCTTTAAAAGCTAAAAATTCTTTAATAACTGGTTGATTTACTAAGGCAATTCCAATAGAAAGATTTCCTCCCATAGCAACAAAAGGAAGAATTGCATTTAAAGCATCAATAGTAAGTCCATATCTTGCATTTAATTGCTCTTTAGCCTCATCAGTTGCAGCAGAAATCATAGTGGATAGTACATCAAATACTCTTAAAAATTCACCACCATTTTCCATTTTATGATTTAAAAATAACTGAAGAGAATCAAATGATTCTTGTTTTCCATTAATTTCAACCATAACAGCATTCTTAGGATTGATTTGTACATCAAGTCTATTCAATACAATATCTAATAAATTCCAGTTAACATCAGGGCCGATATTCTTTTTACCAGTAGTAGTGTTTCTATGAGTAATTATATGAGCAAACATTGAATGCACATTGAATTTCTTTTTAATACCTGCAACAAATGTTTTACCATCATCTGATAGTAAATACTTGGGAGTGATGTTTGTTTCAACAGTTCCCAAAGGAAATTCTTTTAATACAGTATCTAAATAAGTAAGTGAAGCAGGAGTATCAGCTATTTTACCATCCATTGTTTCAACATTAGCTAATGCTTGTTGTTGTGCCTGTAATAATAAATTATTGATATATCCTCTGTTTGAATATCCGCCATATTTCTTTTTATAAGAATTAAATTCAACTTCTGTTGTTGGAAGTCCAAATTTTTTAAATGCTTCTAGTATTGTTGTAGTTGGATTATCCTTAATGTATTGTTTTAATTCTCTATGATTAGCAAGATTATAAGCAATTACACTTTTTAAATCATTACTATAAGGAACAAAAATACCTTTTTCATAATATCCATCTACTTTATGAATAAAAGCTTTATCAACATCAAAGTCATGTCCTGACAACTGTACAATTTCTTTTGGAACAACAGCTAAACTTCCATGATAAGCAGGAAGCATGTGTACCCATTCTACATTAACACCAGAATGTTTATCTTGTGAAGGTATTCTAACAGAGAACATATATTTCTCTTTTTTACTAATACCTTTTTGATTAATATTAAATTTAGGAAGAACTACTTCATCAAAATATCCTGTTAATTTACCTTCTTCAATTCTTGGTTTAAAATGTCTTAAATCATCAATAAAAAATGCTCCAACTCCTATTTTAGTTAATGCAATTTTTAATGCTTTTTTACCATGACTACTGCTAATTTTATTACCCTCAATGTCTGGGTAAAAAAGTAAATCTCCAAAATCTACTTCATTCCATTGTTCTTCTGTTTTACTATTTACAGCATCAAAATATTCTTGACTATCAACTTCAAGAACTCTCCATGTTATTTCTTCTTTACCATTTAAAGGAACTGAAATCACCTGTTTAATTAATTTCATTCCATAACTACTTACATGGGGAGCTGAATCACCTGCAATCTTTTGTGACAATCCATCTTTTGTAAAATGTGAAAATATCTGGGCAATAAACTTCTCTTTAATTAAAGGATGATTTAATGAATATCCTTTGGTTACTAATTCAATAGTTTGTTTATCAGCACCACTTGTTTCTAATGATTTAGCAAATCTATTTCTAAATTCTTTCTCTTTAAAAACACCATCATTATCTTTGTCAAATAACTCATTTAATAATTCCTCAATTTTAATTTGATCTCTTGCAACCAATCCATCTTGGTAAAGCCTTAATAGTTGGCTTCCAGTGTATCCTTGTTTGTCAATGGTAAATTTAGTAGTCCCAGCTTTATTAAGTTCATTTAAAGCAATTTCTATGTATTGTGAGAAGTGAGGAATTTTATCATGTGGATGAGAACTTTCAACTTGCAATCCATAATATTTTAAATCAATAGTTCTAATTGAACCTTCAATTTTATCACTTTTTAAATCACTTCCTTTTAATGTATTAAGGTTTAACATTTTAGAAGCTGAAATTGGCATTGATAACATAATTTCTCTTCCAGAATAACTCCAACCATCATTAGCAAATCTCCACCCTTCCATTGCTTTTCTTCTATCATGCAATGGTTCTTTGGTAGTATTTTTCTCTGGTCTTGGAACTACTTCATAATAACTACCATCAGACCACCTCACTGTTTCAACAGTAGCTCCTATTTTATGTTTCCATCTACCATTTATAAAATCTCCTTGTGTTTCTGCAAATTCTTTTGTTATTGGATTCATCAAAGATGTCAACTGTTTAGTTAACATAAAATCTGACTTTTTAAAGAATGTATAGCCATCAGCAAATACAGTTTTTAAAACAGGAATATACAATGATAAATCAAAGATTTTCTTTTCTAATTTAGCTGATATTGGTTCACCTTGTTCTATAATATCAAACAATTGAGAATAATCTCTTGTAAGTCTACTCAATGAATACATAGCATACCTCATGTAATTAACAGTGGTATGATTTTGAGCATCTGCTTTGTCAATTGGTTTACCATCAATAGAAGAAATTCCTTTAATTTCATCATGGACAATTACTTCCATTGACTCCCATACTTTATCAATTCCTAATTCAGGGGCAATAGTAGAAGTATTCATTGAGTTAATAGCAGCATTTCTACCTTTAAATCTTTTAAACATATCCACCATATCATTCTTATACAATAATGCTTGATCACCATGCAGTAATTGATTTAAGAACATAGTATTTAACATATTAGAAAGTAATATCTTTTTAATATTGCCTTGTAATGCATTATCTTTAAACTCAAAATTAGTATTAGCCTTTTCATAACTATTATCTAATAATAGATTATTCTGATTATCAATAATACCTTCTTCTTTTATGTAATCAAGTGTACCATTTAATACATTATTAATTCCAGTTTCAACAATTTCATTAGAAACATCAAAGGGTTTACCCAATAATGCTTTTGTTAATAGGTTATCTTGTAAAGTAAAGTCCTTAGTAGTAAATTCAGTAGTATCAGAAGATGCATCATTTAAAATACTATTTATTTTATCTTGATCTTCTTGTGATAAATTGTAATGTACATCATCTATTAAATTACCTACATGATCACTAAATTGCATACTTCTAAAAGCAGAAAAATTAACTTGCTTTTTACCATTTTTTAATGTAAATGGAATATAAAAGAAATCTTTTAAAGTATCAGTTCCATAAGTAATTTTAGCTATTGAACTACTGTTATATTTATCATATTTAGTAGTATTAATATTTTTTGCATATCTAACAATTCTATTAAATTCTTTTTCAAATTCTTTTTTAACTAAATCAATTGCCACTGTTGATACTTTTTCTCCTGTAAACAATCCTTTAATAAAGGGAAGATTTACAAATTCAAAAGTTTTAGAAGCTTCAAAATTACCTACATATATAGGAGTAGTAGCAGCAGCAGATTCTTTTTTAGTAACAGCAGCAGATAATAAATAAATAGCAAAATCTCTGGTTGACATATCACCAACAGAAAGTCCATCTGATTCTGTAGTAACTGTTTGCATAGTTGCCATATCAGTATAACTATCTGATTGTCTAAGTCCATTAGCTGAAAAAGAAAATATATCACCAGCATCAATAGCTGCTTTATATTCATTAGCAAACTTTTTTAATAGATAATTATCAGAAATAAATTCAAATCCTTCTTTTAAATAAATATTTTCATATTGTTGTGTTTCTTCATTAAGTTGTTTTCCAATTAATGTTTTATAAGTTAATGCTTTGGTTGGATTTTTTAATATTTCATCAATCTTTTGTAGGAAATAAGTTTTATTTTGGTAATTATATTTTGTCTTACCATCAGCTCCTTTAAATGTATTATCAGGAATCCTTTCATCAAAATACCCATTACCTTCAGCAATAGATTTTAAATACCTAACCATTCCTTGCTTAAAGTTTGTAACATTATTAATATCACCTGCCACCATAAATCTTTTAACTCTTGTATTGATTTGTGCTGTAGTGTCTGGTGTTAATAATGCATTATTAGGAATTTTAAAATTGGTAAATAAAGATCTTAAAGCAGGGTCATTTTCAAATACAATTTCTCTTTTACTATCTACCATTGGAGATAATATAGAATATTTTAAATATTCATCTGACAACTGAATGTTTAAATTACCAAAATAAGATTTTAGTCTATTTAACAAATCATTAAAACTTTGAGTAGTTTCTGGATTTTCCCACTTTATTTGTTCTACTTCTACATATTGTTTATTATCTTTATTCTTAGCATCAACATTAAATATTTCTTGCAAAGAATTTACCCAAGTTTTATACTGTGAATTTTTAATACTTTCTAAATTAGCATCAAACAATTCTGTTTGTCTTGATATAGTGTTTACTTTTAGTATATATTCACTTCTTTTCCATAAATCAAATCCTTTTAAAATACTATTAATAATCATTGCATTGGTAGAAGAAATAGTAATTCCATTTTCAGGAAATATATTAAAACCTGCTACTTTTGCTACATACAATTTCTTTATTTCTTCAACAATTACATGAAATTCTTTACCTACATGCTCTTCCATTCTTTCATGTGAATGGAATAAATCAAACAATAAAGTATCAACAAAAGCTTTTGCATCTGGATTACCTTTTAAATTAGAAAAAGCATAAAGCCTATTCCATCTTTCTTTATCTGAAGAGGTATTACCTAATGTTCTGGCAAATGAATAATATACATTTAATACATTAACTGATTCAATTAATTTAATTGGATAGATAGTACCCTCTCCTTTATAATCATAATTGTGAATAGTTTTTACTCTACCTGTTTTACCAATTCTTAATTTTAATTGTTTAGAAAATGAATTTTCAAAAGTACTACTCTCATTTGCACTACTGTCAAACTTAGCAAAATCATTTGGAGTTTCTTCTTCATTTTCTACTGTATCTGAATCAAAATCTACAATAGAAGAAAATACTTCAATATATTCTTTAACATCTTCCTTAAGTCCTTCTAAAGCAGTTGCATTAACTTCAGAATTTAAATCAATCTCTTTGAAATCTTCTTCTAATTTAAAATACAAATCAATTGATTCATCCATTCTTTCAGCAACAGTGTTAAATAATTTAGCACCTTCTAATTGAAAGAATATTGCACCAACATTTCTAATTACTCTTTGAGTAGCTTCTGATGTTAGTGAATGAGAAAGAAATTGTGTTTCTTTTTTTGAAATTCTGTTAAATCTAGTAGTGTATAATTCTAAAAGTCTTGTAAATGGAACTATATTATTATCTCCATTACTATCAATTACTTTATTATTATTTTTAAACTTTCCATCTTTAATGTTTTGAAAGAATAAAGAAAGTGTATCTTGATTACCAAGAAATTTGTTATAAATATCTTTAAAAAACTTAAATATTTTTGATAATATTTTAGCAATTGATTTAGCATTGTCACCAAAGAAGGGCGAAAGTTTTTTACTTAAATCAAATTCTTGTTTTAAATAGTTTTTATTTTCAAAACTATCAACAAACATAGAAGCCACTTCTTCTTCAAAAGCTCTTTCTAATGCTTTTTCAGCAGACAATCTACCATAAATAGTAGGATATTTTGTTACTAATTCTTTGATGTATTGGTTAATTGTTTTACCTTCTGATTTAAGTCTTGCTCTTAAAACAGATTGCCCAGCTTTCAACACTTCTTTCTTTTCATCAGCAGATATTACAACATCCATTATTGCATGAAATCCTTCTTCATAAACATCTGCTTTTTGAGGATTTTGATTTAAATAAATAACTTGTTGTAAATAAGCAGCAGCAGTATTAGCTGGCAGGCTATACATTAAATTAGAAAAGTCTTTCACTTGAACATTAAAAGTGTCAAGTCCAAAAAAACTATTTAAAATATCTTTTGCTGTATCAGTAGAAACTTCTTTACCTGTCCAATCTTTATAATCAGGTAAATATCCCTTTTTTAAATATTCTTCATAAGTTGTATTAATTCCTTCTTTATCAATCCATTCTTGGACATCTAAATTATCTAACATTAAACAATCTTTCATATTATACACATCTTTTAATTAATTCTTTCAATTCTTCTTTATTGACTGTTGGTTCTTCTATTCTTGTTGCTGCAATTGGGGATTGTGATTTATTTACTTGTATTTCTTTTTCAATAAACATTCCAGTAGAAGTAACTGATTCTGGAAGTGATAAATCTAATTCAGGATAATCTTCTTTAATTATTTGTTCAAATTCTTCTTCTGATAATGATTCAATATTTTCTTTATCTTGTTCTGTTGCAAAATCATATCTTTTTAATATTTGTTGTAAAAAACTAAGATTTGCATTTACAGGAGTAATAGGAATATTAGAATTTAATGCTGAATAATTTTGTAAAGGTTTTAACTGGTTTACAATATCTTTATAACTTCTTTTTAAATTATATTTTTGTTGTATTTTATTTTGAAGTTCAAACTGTTCTAACCTTGTTGCAGGTTGTTTTACATTTGCATCTTTATATAAATCATTTGTTAATTCTAACAAACCTGATTTTTTTAATAATTCTGTTATTTTTTCTTGAGAAATAATTTGGTTGTAATAAGAACCATTTTTATTCTGTTTTGCCAAATTTAAATCAATTTTATCATTTTTTTGAGTTATAGTAATTAACCAATTTCCACTATTTCTTTTAAACCAAAACATAGGTGTTCCTCCAGCATCTGGTAAAATTGCAGTTACAATAGTATTGTCTTTAAACTGTAATTCTTTTTTTAAATTAGTATCAATAGAATTAAAAAGTGTTGAAGTATTATAAGTTTTTGTAATTAAAGTGAGATTATCATATAACCAATCAACTTCTTCTTGTGTTAAAGAATTATTAGAAGTGTTTACAACATCAATAATTGGTTCATTATTTTGAGCTTCTAAATCTTGTAACATTTTTTCAAGTTCTGCATTTTTTGCTTCATCTTCAAGATTTATTCCTTCATCAAATGATTGCATATCATCACCAAAATCTTGTTGTTGATCTTCATAAAAAAATGGTTCTTCAAAATTACTATCAACTGGCACAGGAGGAGTATTTACAACTGCTGTATCAACTTTAGGAATATTAACTCCTTGAAAAGGCTTAACTTTTAAATACAAAGTACTGTAAATTTGTTTTGGGTTTTTACCAAAATAAGATTTTATGTTAAAATTACTTATTGATTTTCCTGTTAACAATTTATTTTGTTCTACTGTATACAAAGATACATTTAATTGTAATGATTTCTTACCAACTACACCACTATCCAATTGTTTTTTAATTATATCTAATAATTCACCTTTACTAGTTTTTTTCTTAAATATAACATTTTCTACAAGTTCTGATTGGTCTGGTAAAGTAAGAATTACTTTTAAATCTAAATTATCTTCATTATCTAAAATTGTATGTGCTTGTAAACTAAATCTAATTTTAGTATCATCAGTGTATTTTACACCATCAATAGTGTTAGTTTGTAAATCTAATTGTTGTAAATATTCAGCTAACTCTCCTCTATCATCAATTGTTTCTTCTAAATTTGAATTATCAACAGCTTTGTTAAAAGTATCTAATACTCTAAAACTAGTACTACCATCAACATTTCTTTGAGGAACTACAACTAATTTCTTTTTACCAAAAGAAGTGTGTAAAGTATTTAAGTATTCTATAATTGCATCTGCTTCCTCATTCTTTTTACTACCAGACATTCTTTCTTCCTCTGAATATAAAGTTTGATCAATACTAATATTATGTCTTTCATTTGGATTTTGATTCCAAGTGATTGTAACCACATGTCCATGTAATAAACCAGTAGCATTATCAGCAGATTTATTATATAATAAAGTATCTTCTAACTTATACAATTGATCTTTCACTTCTTTATTATAATGTATAAAAGCTTGATAATCAATTATATTATGTTTTTTTATTAAGTCTTTTAATTGTTTCTGTGTTGGATCAGCTTTTAAATATTGCAATAATATTTGTTTAGATTTTAAATATTCAGTTTGTTTATCATTTAACATTCCAATATCTTCTTTTACATCTCTAAATAATAAAGTAGATTCAACTTTATCTCCAGCACTATTAGTGGTAGATACTTTTGTTTTTTTAATTGTATTAAATAAAGCAACATTACCCTCTAACTCTTTTAAGAAGTCAGTGTATAAAATAAATATTCTTTTAGTATCATCTTTAATAACAGATGTTCTATCCTTAGTATCAAAAATCTTTTTATTATTAATTGTTTCTTCTATGATTTTTAAATCAACATACAAGTCATCAGAAGTAGAAATAAATCCCATATTAACCCCTTTAATACTCATTCTAATACCACTTTTAGGATCTAATTTATACAAAGATTCTTCCATACTAAATTTAGTAGGTTCTGATTTTGCATTTTTAATTTCTTCTATTACATCATAATTCATGGCATCAGTAAAAGCATCAATATTGCCATTAGCTTGCAGATTAATTAGTTCTGCTGATCTATCATTAAATGCTTTTTGATCTCTTGCTTCATATAAAATTTCACCTTTTTCATCTACTAAAAATAAAGCTTCATATTGTTTAGATTCAATATTATCATTTTCATCAGTATCAATAATTGGTAATTCTTCTTCTGTTTCTTCTTGTTTTCCATTTATTAGTTCTTCAATTTCTTTATCATATTTATCATCAATTTCTTTTTTTACTTCATCATCTATAAAATCTTCTGTTTCATCTTTTAAAAACTTTTTATTGCTTTGTTTTTTAGCTAATAAATTTCTTGTATCAACAGAGCTTCCAAAAAGACCATCTTTATTTTTAACATAAGTAAAAATATTATTTGATCCTATATGTATTTCTTCTCCAATTTCATAAGTTTTTCCTTCTATATCTATTGAATAAGTTTTAAAAGACTCTATTACATTACCTTTATATTCTTCTTGCCTTCTTGAATTTATTTCTGCAATTTTAGCTGTCAAATCATTTTCTTCTGTTTCAATTGGAATTACAGGTAATATTTCAACAGGAGCATTTAAATTCTGAAGAATTTTATTTTTTAATTGCAAATCTTCTTTTGCTATTGTAAATAATGTTTTATATTTTTCTTGAAATTCAGGAATTAAATTATTGTAATATTCTAATAAATCATTAAGTGATGTTATTGCAGTTAAATCAGTAATTATAGAACTTTCTAAATCTATTGGAAGGTCTTCTTTGATAATGACTTCTGTAATTGCTGTCTTTGGGCTGGTGTTAGAGACAGGAGTAACAACTTTTTTATTGCTTCTTGGTTTTTCATTTTTTAGTTTTTTAATACTTTTATCTTTATTTAGTAAGCCTTTAAGTAAATTTAAGTTTTTAAAAGAAAGTAAAAAATTCTCATTAGTAGGATATGATTTAAGTAAATTATTAATTCTATCTATAACATCATTTACCCATAATTTTAATGCTAATTTTTCATTTTCATCAAGCTTTTCTTGATTGTAAATTTTATCAATAGAGTCATTTATACCTTCTGTAATATTTAAATTATATATATTTTCTAATATTCTAATTTCATCAAACTCTGTTTTAGCAGCAACATATAGTTCTTCAATTTCTTCAAGTTGAACATATTCAGATCTATTTCTTTCTATTTCAGCATGAATTAATAAAGCTTCATTTCTAAGAATATTTCCTTCTTTTGTTTCTAGCCCTACAATATTACCAATACTATTAGTAATTATTTTATATTCAACATTATTTATAACAATAAAATCATCATTAACACTCTGTGTAGTGTACTTATTTAATTGCTCAATTTCTTGAACTAATTTAATCTTTAAATCTGACAAATAAACATAATCTGCAATATTACCTAATTCATAAACTCTGTCTTCTGTTTCAATTTCTATTAAGCCAAGGGCAGAAACACTTAATACACCTGTTTCATTATTATAAATAACTGTTTCCCCATTAAATAATATAATCTTTTCTTTTTCTTTTTTTAATCTGATTTTTTCATCTTCTAAAAGTTTTTTATTTCTTTCAATTTGTTGATTTAAAATTCTATTATCTTCTTCAATTTTCTTTTTTCTTGCTATTTCTGGGTCAGGTAATTGCTGTTCACCAGGATTAAGAATTTCAACTAATTTATCTTCATCAGCTTTTATAGCTGCAAGAATAGAATTTATTGCATCTTTAAATTTATTATTTATTTCATTTTCTCTAACAGAAAGACTTTTTTTATCTTTTAATTTAACAGCAATACTTGTTAATAATTCTTTACTTACATCACCAGCTTGAAATTTAGTATATTCTTCATCAGTTATTACTTCAACAATATTCTTATTCTCTACTATTGGATTTGGATTTACTGTTCTACTATAAGTGAAAGCTTCATTTTCAAAAGCATTTTCTTGTTGTTGTAAATAATCTAATGGATTTTCACTGTTTAATATTCTGTCTAATTTCTGTTGTGTATATCTAACTCTATCTTGAATTTTAGATAGTTGATATATTTTATTTAGTTTATCATCAAGGTTATCATAATTAGCAAGACTATTCTGCTTGCCATATTTTTTGTTTACAGAAGGATCAACAATCAGTTGTTTTAGTATATCAATATATTCTCCTTTTTTTAATTCAACTTTGCCACTTAACACCCTTTCAATATAGCTGTTGTACTTTTTAAGCCCAGCAATCAGTCTATTATTTTCTGGTGTCTCAATTTCTTTTTGTAGTTCTTCAATCTCATTATTATTAGCCTCAATAGTAGATTGAGACATTCCTTTATTAGATAATAATTGTACATAATCATCTCCAATAGCCCCTTTTAATGATTTAGCATCTTTAATTAGTTTATCACTATTGTATAATGAGAAAGCTAATTCTGTTTTTAAATAATTATATTCATTCTGTAATTCTGGAGTAGCTGGTGATTTAGAAAATGCATTATTAGATTTTCTGTAAGCTTCTTGAATAGCATCAAATTCTTTTAAATATAAATCAATAGTAGTATTTTTGTTTTTAATATCAGACAATCCAAATGTCTGCATAAATGCTTGATCATCTAAATTTTTATATTCCTCAAATTGAGCTTTTAAAATATCAATATTTCCATGTTTTGCATAAGGTAAAGCAAGTGTGTAAAATTGATGTGTTAATGCTTGATTAAATTGTTCTTCATCTTCTGGTTGATTTAATATATCAGATGTTCCAGAAGTAGCAGATAATAATTGTGCTTTATCAGCAACAGTTCCTCCTACAGAACTTTTGTTCATTACATTAACTAATTTCTTTTTAAACTCTAATGGAAGTGCTTGAAACTTTTCATCAATTTTTAAATAAGTATCTAACAATTCTCCTTGATGTGTTTCAAATAATTTCTTTTGTGCTTTGAATTTAGGTGATAATGAAGCAAAGTATTTTGTAATAGCAGATTGTCCAGCACCAGAAACTATTCCTGTGAAAATAGATTCAATACCTTCTTTAGAAAACATTGCTTTTGTACCTTCATATATGGCATCATTGGCACTTTTATTATCTCCATGATATTTCCATGAGTAATAGTTATTTAATGCCTTATCAGTAAAGAATTGAAGCCCTTCTTCAACACCTTCCATAAGTCCATTACCCACTATTTCTTTTTGTCCTACATCAATTGCTCCTTCAATTGCAGGTTTTAATTTAGCTCTAATTCCTTTTTCAAACCAAGGAGATGTTATTTTATAACCAGTGCTATTAAGAACTGCTTTTTTAGTAATAGGATCAATACCAATTGCTTTACCAAATTTTTCAAGAAAACCATCAGCAATTTCTTTTTCTGGGCTGTAGGCTTTAAATAAAGAATTGAATTGAGAAAAGTTAGTTACAGATAATAAAGCTTTATTTATTCCATATCTTGCTTGACCTGCTTCAGTAGCAACCTTTTCTATTTTTGCTAATTCAACATCAAGTGGTTTATACCCATGAATTTCTTCATATTCTCTAATTAAATCATTTTTTAAAGATTCTTTACCTTCAAGTCCTTCAAATAATGCTTCTGAATGAGAGCCTAATTGACTTTTATAAATTTTTCTAAGTCCCTTAGCTGTTGAATTAGTTATATCACCAACACTTAATACCCTTTCTAAATTTAATGCTCCTTTTTCAGCTATTCTTGATATGTCTAAAGCCTTGTCTAAATACTTGGCACTATTTACCACTTGTTGAATTTTAGCAGCTAATAATGGAAATGTACCACTACCTCCTGTAGCATAAGAAACAACAGCTTCTTGTGCCATTATACCAAGTCCAGCACCTACACCAAAAGCTACACTTTCTAATAATTTACCAACACCTTTTGTTGAATCTTTTGTTGGGTCAATCCAGTTAGTTAAATTATCCCAAACTCCTTCTGCTTCAATATCATTTTTAGTTTGGTAATTATAATTTTCTTTTTGTTTTTCAGCACTCCAATCAAATAGTTTTTTACCAAGAGTATTATCTCCTAAATCAGTGGTAAATCCCATATCCAAAGGATTAGAAAATCCAGTGAGAACTGCCATTGAAACTAAATTAGCTCCTGCATTTTTTATATTATTTGCTTTTCTTTCCCATCCACTTTGAGTAGAAGACAATTCCATTTCTAAACCATTATGAATATCCATGTCAGCAAGCTTAAAACCTTTACTAATGTAAGGTTGAGCAGCTTTAGTAGATATGGTTAATGGATGCACACTATCAGAAGGTTTTTCTTGATAGTCTAATTTGAATTCAGGCATTACAATTTTACCAGTTCCAGGAGTTTCATTTCTAATGAATCTATTGAATGGATTAAATTCAGGAATCTTTTGATCTTGAATTGGTAAATGAGTATCTAATTGTAATTCAGAAACTTGGGTTAAATCTAATTCTTCTTTCATTTATTTTGTTAATGAATCTATAATTGCTTTTGCTACTAAATTAGGTATGTCTTTTTTAGGTCTACCTTGATTTTTTAAATCTTCATATAATTGTAATGTTTTTTGTGTTAAATCTCTTTCTGCATATTCAACACTATCATAAGCACCAGGTAATTCAAAGGTTGTAAGTCTTCCATTTACAGGTAGTTTAATAAAGATGTTAACTTTGTTATTAGAAACATCATTTTTATCTACAAGCACAGCTCTAAAAGGTGTTGCCATTCTATTAGGTAATTGATCAAACATTGGACTTTTACCACTTTTAGTTTGTCTATAAATTTCACCACCTGCAAGATGTAGTAATTCAGATTGAGTTAATGTTTGAGAACCTTTTTTAACTTTTTCAGAAGTATGATTTTCCATATATTCTCTTGGAACTGAAAATGATTGAACTCCCTGTTGTTCAAATTCCTTACCTAATGTATTTATACCAAATACTTTAACTCTTGCTACTTGAGTTGCATAATTATAATCAACTGCTTCAACTCTTGTACCTCTATTAGTTGCTTTTTCATTTTCTTTTCCATAAACACCATTACCAATATTAGTAGTACCATCCATAGAAAGTCTTCCTTGACCTAATACATTATTTAAAGTAACATCAACCCCACTTTCTTTTCTATACTTTTCAGTGTAAGTTTGAGAAGGAAATAATTGAGCAGTAGATGCTTTGTCTTTATAAAATTGATCAATAGATTTTTGTACATTATCAAATGCCATTTTCTCTTTACTATATTGATCAGAAGTAAAAAGACTTCTTCTGTTTGGATCTTTACTTGTGCCAAAGTTTTTACCTTTTAAATATTCATATTCCTTAGGACTAATTCCATTTACAGAAAGGGCATTTTCTAAGGCACTTTGAGGAATACTATTCATCACTGTATTCTTTTGAACACCTTTTAAATACTTAGAAAGAAATTGAGAATTTTCAGTTGATAATAATTCTCCTGTATCAAATACTTTTTTTACATCAATTGATAATTTATTTAATGACCTTAACATATTTTTTATTACTGCATCTTCTGGGATTTGAGCATTGCCATATTCAGCTAATTTACCTTTTAGCATTTTAGTAGTTTTCTCTTCATCAAGATTAGCAGAAGTTCCATTAGCTCTTACTAATTTATCAACATAATTACTAAGAAAAGCATCATCTAATTTACCTATCACACCAATTCTATTTTTATACTCATCAATCAATAATTTTCTTGTTTCTTTTACAGCATCATCTCTCATTACTTGAAAATTATTCTGTGCATTATCAACATCTTTAATATTAGGAATATCAATACTTGTACTACCATCTAATTCACCTTCTGCAATCTTAGTTTTTGTACCATTCTTACTAGCTAATTCTAAATTTCTAAATTGATCATCAATTTTGTCTCTGTCTTTTGTATAATTAAATTCTCTTTCTTTTCTATCTTCAGTCAGCCTTGCCATTTTTTGTAAGAAGTCTTGTTTTGCAATTGCCAAAGGAATCATATTTGGTGTAATTTTTCTTTCTGAAATAGCAAATTGATCAAGTCCTGTTAATATATTATTTAAGGTAAGTTCTTGTGCTAATTTCTGCCTGTTATAAGCTCCTTCACCAATGTATGTAGGAGAGTTTTTATATTTATTGTAAGACTTTTCATGTTTTTGAAAAACTTCTGTTGCTTCTGCAATTCTAACAGCAGTTCTATTTGGATCTTTTACATCTAATGTTAAAAGTCTAGCTAGTTCACTTTCTGAATCTTTTCTATATTTTAATTCCTGAATTTGTAATAAATGATTTTTAGAAGTAATTAAATCAGCATCTGATATATTTTCTGTATCATACTTAGAATTAATAGCTAATTGCCCCATCATCTTAGGAGAAGTTTGTAATTGAGAAAAGGCTTCTGCTCTAATTCTTTGTGGTGTTAATTCTTTTCCATTAATAATATAATTACCATTAATTTCTGATGTTGCAGTTGCTTTTAGTTTTTCAACTCTTTTTAACAATTCCCCTTGAATATCTACAAAAGGTTTATACTGATAAGAAAATACAGCCTCTTCACCATTTTGTCTTTTTAATTTATAATCTCTTAGATGATCAGAATAATCCCTATCATTATGTGGAGATAATATATCACCATATTTCTTAGGATTATTTTTAGCATCATCCATAAATTTCATTTCTTTTTGATGATTTTTAGCAGAAGAAGCTGCATTTAGAATTGTATTATCAGAACTTATATCAAGAGCATCACTATCAATTTTAGAAAGATTCATTGAATCAGAAAAATCTATTCCTTGATTACTATTAATAGTGTTTGTTAAATTACCAATCTTGGAGTTTAAGTATTGTGCATCTTCATCTGTTAAAGTAGGAATACTACTTAATTGATTTATTTTAGATTGAACAGCATTTACACCTTGGTCAAATTTAGCTTTTCTATAAGAGATAGACTTAGCCACCATCTCTTCATCAAATACATCTGTGTAATTTGTTACAGGTGTTGGTTGGCTTTTAAGAGTTATCATTTTATTTAATTATATACATTAACTAATTTTTATTATATATTATAATGCAAAAGTCAATAATTATATGTTATAATACAAATTTTAATAAATTATAGTTATACAACAAAAAAGGTTAAGAAATTAATCTTAACCTTTAATATTATTTATTCTAAATTTCTTTGATTAAATCCTAATTGTATTAACTCTCCAAACAAAGGCTGTGCAAAATTAATAGAGATTCTTGCTGCTTCATTATGTTCAACACCATTTTCAGACACTAACTTATCTGTAAAACTCATACTACAAGCAAGTTCAGGTTTTAATGCTCTAATTACTTCTTTTGCAGAAGTAGTTTGTTTTGATTTTAAACCTAAGTCTTTACCCATCTGGACAATCTGATATGGTTTTTGATTTGTATGTAATTGACAATTTTTAACATTATAATCAATTGTTTTAGTTACACCTCCATTTTCAAAATTTAAAGCATTTATTTTATTACTAAAATCTTTTTGAACTGTAATGTTTAAATGCTTTCTTAAATCATTAGTATTATCTAAGCTAACAGACTCTCTAATTTTTACAAGTAATTCTGCAACCCAATCTGTAAATTCATCTGCCAATTCTGATTTATTAGCTCTAAAAGTAATTTTATAAAGAGCTTGTTCATCAATAAAAATCAACTCTTGTATACCACCGTTAGTCCCGATACCCTTTTTAAGTATATGATTATCAGTTATTTGTCTATCTCTATTTAAAGAACTAACACCTCTCCATGCAAGCCCTAATACTGAAAATACATCAGCACCACTAAACCATAATTTACCATCAATATTTTCTGTTCTAATTTCTTTTTTTTGAAATTCAAATAATTTTATCATTTTGTTTTATTTATATTGTTTTAATTTTAATAATACAAATATACAAAAGGAATTGTAATTTTGCAACTCCTTAAATAAATTAATTATAATAGGTAAAACATTAATGAATTATAAAAAAGGTTATAAACGATTTTATAAATTATAACACAACAAAAAACCCTCTATAATATATAGAAGGTTTTGTAAATATCTTAAAAATAAAAAATAAAAAAATTAAACAATAAAATACAGAATTGGACTCTTTTCACATTCCAAACTTCCTAGTACAAACTAAGGTGCTTTCTTTACACTATTCTGTTATTAGTTGACCAAGTTAATATTAAGACAAATGTAATGTAAATTTTTATAAAGGCAAAATAATTCTTTCTATATTTAAAATACATTTTCTTGTATTATAGTTAATAGAATCATCTTTATTTAAATAAGTTACTGAATGATAATTATTTCCAAATCCATTTAACTTATCTATAATTATTTTTCTATTAAACAATTTACCATTTTCAATATAGTCTTGTCCTTTAATATTGTATATTTTATTTTCTTCCATTGTTATAATATTTAAACCCTATTTCAAAAAATATAAAACTCCAAGAATTGTAGTTGCAGTGGTAAACATTCCAATTAATACATTTTTTCCAGCTATTTTTAAATTAAACTTTCTATTCAATTCCTCTTTTTCTTTTTTTACACTAAGAGTATATTCATCAAACTTAGTTTCAACTTCTTTACAATTAAGCAGTTGTTCTTCTTGTCTTTTAGTTATTAATTCATTGAATTTATTAACCAATGCTAAACTATCAGCTAATGCTGTTTTCTTAGTAATTCTAATAACAGCTTCTTTATCAAAGAATATTCCTTCTGTATTTCTATATTTCATTATAATAGAAGTATCAGCTTTTATTTCATTTAGACAATAGCTTTTGTAATTGTTGCAAAGTAAGAGTATTGATAATACTATCATTTTTAACAATATTCTTTTTAATGTAATTGATTGCTGTTCCATCTTTTTTATTTAATGTTTCTAAATAGTTATTTAATATTCTTAAACTGTCAATTTCTTTTTTAATTTCAAATTGTTCAATAGTTTCTTTTACTATTTTGTTATTTATATTCTCCATCTTTATAGAGTAATACAAAAAGTATAGGAAAATAGCTATAACAATACCAATTCCTATATGCAATATTCTTTTATTATCCATTTTGTTTTTAATTTTATGAACATGATTGTTTGTTTTGAGGAAAGCCAATGGATTTTATTCATTGGTTTTTTATTTTAATTTCATTCTGTATTTACCCATTCCACCAAATTGTGCTTTATTTACATTAACAGGAATTGCTTGTGGTTTACCATTCTCATCAATATAAGTATGGTAAGGTACACCATCAATCATTTTAACATTTAGTTTATTAGTATTAGGAACACTTTCTTTTTTACTACCTCCATTAATTCTTGCTCCTATCTTACTTACATCAAATGTAACACTATTATCATCTATATCCAAAGCATCACCCAAACCAGTTTCAATTGCTGTTCCTAAAAATCTATTTTTAGCTTGTAACCTCTTTGCATTCATCTGTGATATTTGATTCATATAATTAATATCATTCTGATTTTTAACAGCTTCTATTTGAGATACATCATTGTAATATTTATCATTATATTGATTATTCATTTGTTGCTGTTGATTATTCATAGCACTTCTTTGATTCAAGTAATTAGTGCTGTTTTGAGCATTGTTTTTAAATACTTGACCAATAGCATCATTTTCTTGATTTAAGCTCTGTGAGTAAACATTAGACATTGCTGATTGCCCTATGGTTGAATTAGGATTCATATTTTGCAATGCTGAATTTCTACTCTCTCTTACATTAGCTAAATAAGCTGCTTCATTCTCTTGATATAAACCTGGTGATTCTAATTTAACAGTTTGTTTATAAGGAGATAATGATTGACTGTTTTTAAATTTTTCATAAGCAATTGCTTGTCCTTCTGCTGGATTATCAAAATCCATTGTAATTGATTTACCTTTTCTAAAATCATTTTTTGTTTGTCCAACATTATTTGGTGCAACAAAATCTGGATATTTATTACCAACAGGTGTTTCTATTTTAGCCAATTCTTTTTGTGATTCTAATGATTGAAGATATTGAGCATCTAATTCTTGTGATGTAAATTGTTTATTAAATTTTTTACTATCATATTGATTAGCATAATATTGGTCTGTTTGATCAGGAGAATATTTAGCAATAGTTTTTTTAGAAACAACATTACCACTTTTTGTTTTATAAGGAAGTTTACCAGGAACAATTTCTGTTGATTGTTCCATTCTAGCTTTTCTATCATTTCTTCTTGCAATTGAATTGGGATTTTCTGATTGAATTCTTCTTTGAAATGGAGTTTTTGTATTATCTCCTGTCAAAAAATAATCATTGTTTAAAATACCTTTTGTATTCCCATATTTAATAGCATTTGCTGAATCTTGTAAAAACTTAGAATTTTTTTCATTTTCAAGATTTTTTAAATAGTCTTGATACTGTTTAGAATTTAGTGATTCACTATTTCTTTTTTTAGTTATATCATTTAAATTAACCCCTTTTTGAGCTTTTGGTATTTCATACATAAATTCTTCATCATCAAATTGATATTCACCTTCTGGTTGCATATATCCATAATCTCTACCAGTAGTACCACCAACAGCTTTAATTTTATATGGAATATTTTTCATAGTAATATTATTGCTTGGTATTCTTGCAATAGGATTTTCTTCTGGATCTAATTCATAATATCCATTTTTATTAGTTGGTATTCCACCTGTTTGTTTTTTAATAGGTTGTCCATACTTTTTTCTAATTTGTTCATCATGATCTTCATCTTTCCAATAACTTGGAATATCACTTGCTTTACGTTCTTTATTTCTTTCTTGTAATATATAATCCATTTTTTCTTGTGTAAGACCTGCTCCTGCATTATTAAAAGCTTGTTGCACTTCTTCTGGAGTAACTTTTTCTCCTGATCTATTTATTTTATTAGCTCTAAAGTCTGCTTCATTTTGTGAAGTCCAAGGTCTATTTTCCATAGCACTTCCTCTTATTCCAACACCTCCACTATCCAACCAATCAGACTCTTCTTGAGGAGTCATCATAGCTCTTCTCTCCATAGATTTAGTTGCATACTTTTTGAAAGGTTTAACTCTATTAGAATAACTATTCAATGAATCTGTTTGCTTATCAAAATGTGCTGCCCAATCATTTATATTACTATATCCTGTAGCATCTTGAGGTCTATCAAAGTTTATATTTTTTCCTTTTAATAAGTTAACTGTATTTGTAGCTCTTGGAAATTCATAAGAACTTTCAATTGGTTTACTATCACCAATGGTAATATCTTTAGATTTTAAACTTTTTAAATTACTATTTTCATAAACAGATTGAGTGTGTTTTCCCCATATACCATCTACTTTTAAATTAGTTCCATACTTTTTATTAAGCATCTCTTGATACTTTCTAACAGCATTAGTACCACCTCTTTGCATCATAGCAGTTTCTTCCTGCATTTCTTCTTGAGGAGCTTGTTGACTACTTTGTTGTTGAATACTTTGAATAAATTGTTCTTGCTCTTGTGGAGCTAATTTAATATATTCATTGTAAACATCTTCACCAGAGTTAAAATTATCATCTTGAATTGAAGAGGCAAATTGATTAAACAATTCCATCAATTGATTATCACCACCAGTTTGTTTATTATTTATTTTTCTTTCTTGTTTAAGCATTTCAGCAGTTGGTTTTCTACCACTACCTTTATTTGCTCTGATGTTATTCCACAAATTATTGGGAACTCCTAATTTATTTAGTTTCATAATATATTATATTTCTTTTATTTTATTATTAATTAATAAGCAATATTCATACAATTCTTCTTTTTCACATACTTCTAAAAAACAACATAAATCTTTCTTTGTTGCTGGTATATTAATAAATTGCATTAATTCCTCATTTGATGTAAACAAGCTAGAAGGGCTAATTGCTATATTATATTGATAAGTTTCCAATGTTTTATTTGTTTAAATTTTTAAATATTATTAAACTTTTAATTTCTGCTTCATAGAATGTCTAATGACTTGTTCTCCGCAGACTTAAATTCAGGCACATTTGTCCTTATAATCTCTTATATTTATAGCAGCATTTAAATCTCTATTCAAAGATATTCCACAACTACAATTATATATTCTATCAGAAAGTTTTAAATCATCTTTTTTATTTCCACAACTACTACATAATTTTGAACTCGGATAAAAAGCAGGAATTCTAATTAATTCTTTATTATACCAAATACATTTATATTCTAATACTGAAATAAAACTACTCCAAGAAACATCTTGAATTGATTTACTTAATTTTCTGTTTTTAATCATATTTTCTACTTTTAAAGTTTCACAATTAATAGATTGATTTTCTCTTATTAATTTATTAGAAACTTGGTGAAAAAAGTGTTGTTTTTGATTAGTTATTTTTTGAAATAATTTTGCTATTTTAATTCTAAGCTTTTCTCTGTTTTTCCCATGTTTTTTAGTTTTACTAAATTTTCTTTGTAACTTTCTAAGTTTATATTGTTTCTTGATACTAAATTTATTATTAGGTATAAACTCACTATTTGATGTAATTAAAAAATCTTTAATCCCTAAATCAAATCCTATTTTATTAGTAACTACAGGTAACATTTTTATTTCATTATCTTCTATAAGACATGATGCCCAATAGTTACCAATTTTATCTTTACTAAAAGTACATTGTTTAATTTCTAAACTTTTTAATTTATTAAAATACTTATCAGAATCTTTAAATTTAATTAAATTTTTAAAAAATGACAACCTACCTTTTTTAATTAAAATAGATTGTTGTGCAATAAAAGACTGTTTATTTTTTTTAGATTTAAATTTAGGAAAACCACTTCCTTTATAGAATTTTTTATAAGTTTTTTCAACATCTAAACCTGCTTGTCTTAAACATTCTACTTTACAATTATTTAAAAAAGGAACTTCTTTAATTAATTGGCATAATTCTGTCTGTAAATCAAATCCTGTTTTATTTATTTTATAATATTTCCAAAGATGCATTTTGTAAGATAAACATAAATTATAACAATACCTATATCCAGAAAAATGATTATCTAAAACAATTTTTTGTTTTATTGTTGGGTATAATTTTATATTTAGTCTTTTATACATTCTTAATAAAATTTATTAATACTTACTATTTTAATGTAAAATTAATATAATTTATTTAAATAAGTAAGTTTCCATATCTTTTTGTATTTAATTTTTTAGCTTCTTGAATATCAAACATCATATCATATAAATCAGTATCTTCAATTAAAGCATTTCCTTGAATCATATTTAATTTGGTTGAATTCTTAGAAAACATATCACCATAATCATTCTTAATGTTTTTATTTAATAACTTATCAGCATGCTTTATTTTAGCATCTCTTAGTAATTCAAATCCCTTTGATGGACTAACTGATTTTTTATTCTTTAATTTAAGGCCTAATTGTTTTGCATACCCATCTAATTCTTTTGGTTTTAGTTTGATCATTTCATCAATCAATCCATAAGATTTATCATCACTGTCTCTATTTTCATGAGTAGCTGATAATACAGAATGAGCATCATTTAATACAACTCCTCCATTATTATAAGAAGCTTTTTTAGGAGTATTCATTTGGTCATCATGAATTAATATACCATCATCATGAGTAGGAGCATCATCAGATACTTTTTTAATATTACCAAATTGATCTCTATAAACTTCACCTCTTTCAGCATTAATTAAATTACCTTGCCCTCCTTGTTGTTTATTCATTTCTTTATTTGCAATTATAGCAACAGTAGTTCCTAATGCAGATTTATTCATCATTTCTAAAAACCCTTTTTTATCATTAATAGACTTTATGAATGGAGTCATATTATTGTCTAACCCTGTATCATTTACATAATTCTTTAATGAATTATTAAACTGTTTTTCAGTTATGTTAAAATCTTGATTTAAAGGAATACCATTCTTTTTAGCAATATAATCTTTTAATTGTCCAGCTCTTTCTCTAGTTTCATCGTAAGTACCACTTGATAATGATTTTATTTCTCCACTTTCATTTTGAACTCTAATAGGTTTTCCTCTTAAATATCTACCAGTTTTACTTTGATCTAAAGTAACAAGATTTCCCCACTCATTAGCTTCATCAGCACCATTTCTATAATAATGACCTACTTCATGTGAAGCTACTCTTGCTTTATTAAATTCTGATAAATTAGCATCTTTACTTATTTCAGTACTTGTTCCTTTATTAACTCCTAACTTTTCTGCTGGGTGGTCACTTGCTGAATTATGTCTATCTTTTGCTGTTCTAAAATATTCATTAATTTCTTCTGGTTGATCTCTAAATTTAGATTTTTGAGATAACATCCTTTCTCCTCTTGCAATTACAGCTTGTTCTTGTGTTACATAATTATCTGCAAATTTTGCAGGCTTCATGTATTTAGCCAATTTACTTACTCCATAAGGAACAGCACTTGTTAATACATTTCCATATTCTCCTTGTAAAGCATCAACTGCTCCTTGGGCAATCATATTACCACCATTATAAATTTCACCTGCTATTGGAACAGGAGCTAAGGCAAGTCCTAATAAATTAGCCTTATCCTGTCTTGAATTAATTCTTTCATTAGCTTGCTCTTGTAATGCAATATCCTTAACTCTTTGAGAAACATTTGATTGAGGATTTAAATAAGATTTATTAGCATCAACTTTTGATTTTAAAAAATCATTATTAATTCTTTGTTTATCAATTGGATTAATGTATTTCTTAGAAACATTAGTATTGTCTTTTGCAATTCCTCCTTTTTGAAACAATTCTTTTTCATACCATTTTTCTTGATTTTTTTTCATATCAAGAGGCTTTAAATCAGATAACTTAACTTTTTTGGTGAGAGGATGCATAGTGTTATAAGGTCTGTTATACCACTTATAATTTTCTCCTATTTTTCTACTTGCTTTGATATAATTAGATTTATTTCTTAATTCATCATTAGGGAACATATCTACATTTAAATTTAAAGGTAATTCTAATTCTTCATCAGTTATAGGTAATACTTCTTTTGTTATATCTTTTCTTCTTGTATCTCTAATTTTATTATAATATTCTTTTACATTTTTATCTTTATTTTTATTTATATAAACAATATTAGAAAAATCATTATCTATTTCATTATGTGCTTGATATTCTACACTACCTTTTTGATCGTATGTTTTTTCATAATCAAGATCTGCTTTTTTTTGACTAGTATATTTTGAATTATCAAATTGTTTAGGTTTTCCTAAATAATTATTATTACCACTTTTTTCTTGATAACTGTGTGCTAATTCTTGTAAATAGGTTTTACTCCAATTAGATTCTAATTTTTCAGGGAGTCTTAAATTACCATCATTAAAAGCTCTACTTCTTTTTGTTAATTTAATGTTAGGCGATCCTCCTATTATATCTAATCCATATAATAAATCTGGATTTTGGACTTTAGCTGATAAATTTAAGGCTGCCCCACTTTCTGATAAATCATCTCTTGTTGTATATTTATCAATTAATTTTCTTTTTTCTTTAGGGACAAAATCTTGAAGATTATTCATTATATTAGGATAATCTGTATTTTCTTGTCTTACAGGAATAAACTTTTTAACATCTTTATTATAAGACATTTTTTTACCATCCTCTCTATTGTAAATATTTGGATCTCTTGTAGGATTATATATTCTGCCTAAAGCATCTTTTGCAATTCCACCAGTCTGTTTTTTAAAAGTATTCTTATTCTTTAATAAACTACTATTTTTCCATTCACCATTAGCAAATCTTTCAGCTAATTTTTGATCTTTAAATTCTATAAAATCATTATTATCAAAAGCATATTTACCTTTTGGATCTTCAAATAAATTATTGTCTTTGTAATTAATTGTTGGATATACAACATATCCATTATCAGATTCACCCCAAGCTAATTTATGAGTGCTATGAGATTTATCTAAATTATTTCTAACAGGATACTTATTAGAATTAATCATTCTGTCAATAAATAATTTATCTTTATTAGCAGTTAATAAAGAATCCATTTGAGTAATCCCTCCTCCTTGTGCTTTTAAATATTTATCTAATTTGTTTTTCATTATAGTAATTCTATTTTAGATAATAATTTATTTATAATAATATTTCTATCCTTGTGATCAAATATAATAAATTCACAAGTTGTTTCTTCAGATGCAGATTTAGACACTGTATGATGTCCTAACACTTCCATTAATAAATCAATATCCTTTCTATTATCTTCTCTTTTTTCTTGAAGACTTTTTTGTTTAGAATAAGCATTTGCCATTTTAACATACTGTTCTTTCAAATCAATTTCTATGCTTTCCATCATGTTAGTATTGGGTTATTGTTTATTCTTTGTGAAGATGTGTTATAATTATTTACATCATCTTCATAAAGCATTTGCATTCTTTTTCTTTTATTCTGATTTTCAATTTGAGCAGAAGTAAATTGTTCTGCCATATCTATACCTTGTGAAAGTCCTTGTGCTGCATTATTACCAATTTCATTCATTACATCAACTCCTTTCATTATAGTGTTTCCAATACCTTCAAAATTAAATCCATCATTTTCTGATTCACCAAGTGGTGGTATATTAAGACCTGGAATTTCCTGTCCTGTAAATTTAGTTTTAAAAGGAGTATATTGTTTACCTTGTAATACTTGTGGGGTATATCCTCCTGGTTGCATACCAATATATTTAGATGTTGGCATGTTATAAGATTCTGGTTGATTACTATCAGTGCCATTTAAATAATTCATAGCTCCTTGTTTTCCTCTAAAATGGACTAATTTATACAATTGACTATTGTTTAAACCAGTATTCATTTTCCTTAATGACTTTACATCTTTTTCTAAATAATTAGGAATCCAATCTTTTTCATAAAAATCATCTTGTAATTGAGGACTATTTATAAAATCTTCTCTTGATAAATTAGCATCACCAGCAAACTTTCTAATTTTATCTTTGTGAGCTGTCCATCTAAATTGATATTTACCAACAGCTCCTTCACCTCCTCCATCAGAATTAAAAGCTCTGTAATTACCACCAGATTCATTAGCTACTAATTCATTAGTAAAAGAATTAGCAGGGTGAAATTTAGCAGAGTAAGGAGATTTTCTTCTTGACAATTGTTCATAAATAGCTTCATCATCAGTATCTCCATAATCCATAAATTCATCATCATTTAAATAAGGATCATCTTCATCAGCTTCCATTTCAAAATCATCATCAATTAATTCTTGATCATCTTCTTGTGTGTCATAGTCATTATATTCTTGTTCCATTATCTAATTGAATTATTTGTTTTGAAGGAAGCCAATTTAAATATTAATTTATAGTTGCTGTATTTATCTTGTATTAATTTTATTGTATTTGTTTTACCAGTAATAGGGTTGTAATTATAATTAATTCCTATTGTTTTTAAATTTACATGTTTTGTAACACCATTCTTTTCTTGTAAGAAATTACTTTCATTATTAAATTTTCTATTTTTAAATTGATTAAATGAAAATATATTCTCTTTCTTTGTTTGCAATACTTTGGTAATTTCTGGCTCTAATATAGGATAATTTTTATTTAAAAACAAATTATCATTATTAGTACTTTCTAATAATAATGTTCCAGTAGTTTGATGGTCATTATAAATAATAGCTTTATTCATTCCTACCTTATTGTAGATAGGATTATTGTCTTTGTAAACAATAGAATCTAATAAATAATTTACAGATTGTAATTGTTTATTTACCATTGAATACTTGTCATTTAATTCAACTTCAAATGGATATAACTTTCCTTCAAAGACTTGATGAGAGTTTACAATTAAATTATGTCCCCATATTTTATTAGTATTATTATTACCAGCCAAGAAATAATTATTATTCTCAATGTAATAACTTGGGAGATAAGAATGAAATGATGTCCAATTAGTTGAATTAAAATTATAAGAAATAGTGAATGACTTATTATAAAAATACTTTATATCAGTTAATTTAACAGGAAGTATTCCGTAATAAAATTGATTATTTTTATACACTATTTCTTTAAACTTTGGTTGGTAGTCTAATTTAGTAATTAACACTCTATGCCATTTTTTATCATAACAAACAGAAATACCAATTCCATTATAACTTTGGTCAATGTCTATTTCTTTAAAGTATTTATCAATAGTAAATGGTAAATAAGTTTTCATCCAATTTCTCATCCCATCTTTACTAAGTTCTTTAATTCCACTACCATTAGTTCCTATTAAAAACACTTGTCCTCTTTTAGCATCTATTAATATATGACCAAATTCTGTTGATTTAATATTATTATGTTGACTACCAATATATCCAAGTTCACTCTTTGAAAACTCTTGTGGTTTATTTCTAAACAATCCTCCATTACCTAATTGAGCAACACCCCCTGAAGTTTCAATAGTACTGAAAGCTGAAAACACTTGTGTATTATTTTCAAATGTTACTAACAACTTCTCACTTTCTATTTCATGCAGTCCTGTAAGCTCACCATTTACCAAAGTAAAATCATGAGCATCTAAGGCTTTATTAATTAGATAACTATCCTTTAAATCTGAATCATCAATCTCACCACCTTGCATAGAATAAATAATTCTATTATTGTGAATAGTTTTACATTCTTTGTATGGTTGAAAGTTTATATCATTTACATAATGAAAACCTTCTTTATTTTGCTTGCTATAAGTTTTGTCATAGAAGTAAAAATTATCTTGATTTATGGCAACATTCTTCTCTTGTAGCCAATAATTCAAATCTGCTTGATGTGGATAAAAATCATATTCTTTATTATTTTTACCATGTCTGTAAAAAGTATTAATATCTGATTCACAATAAAAATAAGGAATAGCATAATTATATAAATACATGATACCCTTGACTGCTTTAAAAGAAAACAGTTTTAAAGGTTTAGATTTAATATTATTATCATAACAATCTAAATAGAAATTAGGAGCTTTAATCCATAACAAAGGGTCAAAAGCAAATGCTGAAAAGTTATTTAATATATTTTTAGCAGAATCAAATTGATTATTACCAAATAAACTACCCCAGAAATTATAAGTGCTACCTGCAAAATTACCAAATTGAAATAAATCAAATAGTAAATTAGTAGATGGTTTTATATCTCTGTTAGTTTCTTTTGTATTAAAGAAATAAGTTGGATAACCAACATTACCTAAGTCTTGATAATACATATCAGTATCATCTGGTAAACCAAAAGAAGTGCTATTAAAATAAGAATGTTTTCTTTTAAAAGCAAATGGTGTTATAAAAGTATCACCACCAAAATATATTTTATTTTCTGTTAATTTAGTTACTTCACCATTAGTAATATCAATGTATTGCATTCCATTAATAGCTCCATATTGATTTGATTTTTCATTCTTAATACTTCCATAATAAGATGAAATTGGAGCTGTCATTTCAACTCCTTTACAATCACAATCTTTAACAGTGTAAACTGTTTGTTGACATTCTGGACATGGTGTTATTTCTGTAACAGTCATTATTGAAGATGTCAATGGAGGTACAGAAGCTAATATAGTTATTGTTTCTGCTATTAAAGTAACATACCTTTGAGGAATTCCTAAACAATCTTGATAAGCAACATAAATACCTGCTTGATTTGGAAGATTTTGTCCATTCAAAACAACCTTATATTTCTTACATTGATTAGTTGAAGGAGTAGAAATACTATCTGTTAATTTATTTTTACTTTTATCTTCAACAGTACAAGAAGGAAGTAATTTACCATCTAATTGTAAATAAACAGAAGACTCTCTAAAACTATTATTAACTAATATATTTCCTTCAAGGCTTTGTTTTGTTGAATTTAAATAAGAACTTGTTAATACTTTTCTTTGTTTATTACCAGCATTAGGAATAGTTGTATATCCTTTATACTTACCTACTGCTTGATATTGATATTGTAATTTTTCATAATCAGAAAGGTTTTTAAATAATTGTAAAAGCTTTTCTGTTTGAAATAATATAGTTGCATTTCTTTGTAATGAAGAAGTAACATCATTATTACCTCCTGCTAAAGTTCCAATAAGTCCTCCTGCAATTCCTCCAATAGCAGTTCCTACTCCTGGAATAGCACTACCAATAATACCTCCTAATGAAGAGCCAATGGCTTGTCCAGTACCACTTGCATTATCTGATTTATGAATAGTGTTATTACCAATAAATCTAGCTATTAAAGTGGCTACATTATAATGATTATAAGTAAGCAGTTTATATTGTGCTTGATTTTCAGCTACATTAAAAAAGCCTTTACTTTCTCCATATTCTTCTGTTTCAATTTTTAATACAGTTCCTAAGGTTGGAGAAACAAAAGAAGTATCTGGAGAATGAAATGTATATTTTCCTGTTGCTTCAAATCCATGTGCTGCTGGAATTTGAATACCTTTATCAAAGTTTTCATATTTATAATGATTGGCATTAGTTGAAATAAAAGGATCTGTTCTTAAATCATTAAATCCAATACTAGGATAATAGTATTTATTCTTAGTAGAACAAGTATCTTTTTCATCATACACAGAAGGTTTTTCATAATTCCACATATCATATAAAAGACCTTTGGCAACAATAGATTTATTACCAGCTCTATTAACCCTAACCAATCTATATCCAATAATTCTATCTCTTTGCTTTTGTGATATTATTTTCTCACTTGCACAGAAGTCTAAGATGTTTGCAATTTGATTAGCATTTTTAATTCTTACTCCCATTGGGAATAAATTCACTTCTTTATTATATGTTCCAGCTACTTCTACTGCCTTTCCATCATGAATGTGACTAACACTACAATCAGGGAATTTATGAAGTCTTATATACTCTCCACATAAATCTCCATATATTTCTTTATTGTTAGGGTATTTTTCAGTTGATTGATAATAAGCAAAATCAAATGTTTCCCACACTTCTGTTGTATGAGGTGAAGATGTTTTATATCCAGTGTTATATACTTGCCAATGAAAAGATTTATTTAAATTTAATACATCATTATTATTAACTGTTGTTAAATCTAAATTATTAGGAGGTCTATTTGGAATTGTTGCAACTCCAGAAACTTCACCTTCTTTGGTTATTAATTCTAGTCCAAATACATATACTTCATCTCTTAAATAAGATTTATACTTGTGAGAGTTTTCAGGTTTCTTATAAAATTCAGCATCTACTTTAATAGTGACTGCTTCTAATTGTAATAAATTAGCAATTCTTTGAACATTTATTTTATCAAATTCTGCAACCTTTGCTTTGAATAAATAATTATTTCCAGTTTCTATTAATTTACTATTTTCATAATAAGGATATTTAGCTAATATTTCTTGTTCTGATGAAGCAATATTATTTAAATTACTATTATAAATATAAGTGATTGTAGCAGTAATAGGAACTGTTGTAACACTAAAATAAGAAGTGTAATTGTTTATTGTAATCCCTACAGCAATGTTTAAGTATTTATAAATAGAGTTTAAAGAAATATCATTAATAGTAATTTTAATTGCTTTATTTGTATCATAAGCAATCCCTTCTATTTCTTTTATTTGTTTTTCAAATATTGGAAAAGGTTGTGAATTATTATAAGATGAAAGAGGTATTCCTTTTGATGTACTGTAAGCTGTAAATATTTGATATACACCTTCTTGTAAAGTTCCACCAGTTTCTTCTGTTAATGAGATGGTAGGATAAGAAATGTTTTGATTGAAATTAGTTTTATCTACATCAATTATATCAAAATACACTTCATCACAAGTACCAATAGTTAAGGTATTAATTTGTTTAAAGTCTTCTAATACTAAGTAATTAGGTAAGGAGAAATAAATAAATCTATCTGGATTTACTCCATCAACAAAATATAAATTTAAAGTACAATCAGTTAGTTTATATTTAATGTTTACTTTATTAGAAATGTTCCATCCAAAATTAGCAGTTGCTATTTTCTTAGGAACTACTTTATCAGTTTGTTTTTGATTTTGTAAAGAGGATAGAATACAATTTTCTTCTTGATTTAAAGTGATGTTAATTTTCTCTACTACTATATCATCAAATATTAATATATTATCATCACCTTTTGAATCAGTAGTAAAAAGAATAGTTTTATTTAAAGAAGGAATTTGTAATGTACCAATTACTTTTTGAATTAAAGACAAACATAATATATCACTTGATTCATTTTGTAAAGAAAAAGAATGTCCATCCCAACTTTCAATCACTGCATTTAAAGCATGAGTATATTCTTGAGAATCTTTGGTAAGAATATCCTTATCTTTTTGCATTCCTATTTGAGGAATTATAATTGAATTGTTATTATCTGCCATACACCATATTTTTTATTCTACTAAACTTGTTTACATTCTTGTAAGCCATTTCTGTCATTTGTTGAAATGAAGGAAGTTTTACATGATTTAATGCTATCTTGTGAGCAAGATTATATTCAGCTTGAAAATACTGCATTTTCTGCAAAGCATTATTAGTTATATCATTTATATAAAAATCTCTAAATACTTCAAACATAAGTCTATTCTCAATGGTCTTTTCAATTTTAGATTCATCAGGAATCATTGGAAAACCTTCTTCATCATAAGGAAATGCTAAATATTCTAAATACAAATCACCATCAGTTAAATTAGTGTAAATGTAATTCTTATCAATGTTAAATTCATTAGCAGAAGTACTTGTAAAATTAGGACTGTATTTATAACACAAGTCTGTATTTACTTTACTGTTGTATTTTAATAACTTTCCTTTACTTCTACTGTTATATTCATGATTAAAGAAAGCAGATTCTGTTACAATATATTCATCTGTTTTACAAGTTTCAATATTCATAAATTCAGCTTTATAAGTAATCTTAGGTAGTAATTGACCTTCAACACTTACTTTTTTAGAAACAGCATCTACATTATACAAAGCATAAAGTTGTATAAAGTCTTTTGGTAACAGTGCTTTTTTATTGTTAAGTGTTACCACATCTGTTTTAGTAATATAAACATACTCTCCTAAAAGTCTAAGCTCATCTTTAATTAAAAAATAAAATTTACCTTCATCAATAATGCCTGCATTATCATAAGAAGATAAATTCTCTTTTACTCTTGATATTAAAATATCACTGCTTTGAAACTTTTGTTTTATTTCCATTATAAAATCTTTTTACATATTCCATTTCTTTGTAATAATCATTGCCAGCTTGCAATATTTTAGAAAGAGGTCTTGTTACTTCTACTCTATTAGCTTTAAATTTATAAACATTATATAAAATGTGAGCTTTTTTATTCTTATATCCTTTAAACCACATTACTTTATACAGGAATCCAAAAGTTTTAAAGTTGTTTAAAGTTTTCATTACTCCTGTTTTACAGAAAGTAATATAATCAAATACTTTTTTAGTCTTTTCTTTTGCTACAAATATTATTCCAAGTGATTCAGGCATTAAGAAATCTTCACCTGCTAATATCTTTTTTCCAATTAATAAATTACTTTGTTGTACAATTTTCTTTATTAACAAAGGATCTTCTTTTGGAAATTTTTGTTTATAAGCTTCTAAATTACCAAATACTAACATGTTGTTATTGTTTTAAATTATTATTCATATTTGGATTTTCATCCATTGGAATTGATTTAGCATTTCTTACATCTTGTATGACAAACTTAATCACATCTCCTATTAACCAACTTGGGGTAAAGACTTCTTGATTTATTCCTAATTTAATATTTCCTTTTGGTAATAGTTTAAGCTTTACTTTTTGAATATCTTCTGGAATAATTAAATTATTATTTCCATTAAGCCAGCAATATTTGGTCTTGTTCATTCCTCTATTTAATATATTTTTATAATTTTGAGGAGTAGTGAATTTAAAAATTTCACTTTCATCTACACTACTGACAATTAACATGTTTCCATAAATAGAATTGTGAACATCAGGAACTGGAATAACACTTTTACTAATCATTTCTAAATTAGGAATATAAATGCCAGGACATTCAACTGGTGAAGTTTCCTTCATTTCAAAACAAGGAATAGAATGGAATAAATCAGTGTTATTAAATATTCTTCTATTATCAGAATCTCTTTTTATAAACAAAGATTCATAATGTAAAAACTTACTATACAAATATCTATTGGAAACTCTGTCATCAAGTCCAATAGCTTTTATTTCATTATTTATAGTTGATATTAATTCTTTTACTTTCATCTTACAAATATAAACTAATTATGGTAGGTTACTCCAATTTACAAGCAAAAACTTTGTACCACTTTTTATTACATCACCAGAGTGCATACTTTTATTATCTGTTATTCTATTTTTTAAGTTTTTAAATATTACCATCTTTCCTGTTTGAGGAGTTAATACAATATTCTCATTATTAAAAGTTGTTGTACCTCCTTCAAAGTCATCATTTAAATATATTAAAATAGTGAATAGTCTTTTATCAATACTACCTCCATTATCAAAATGAGGTGAGAATTGATTGTCTTTTTCATATTTTAATAATTGCCAAGTTTCAAGTCTTAAATTTCCAATGTAAGGAAGTAATTTTTGATTTATATCTTCTACATTATGTATCCAATTCATTGAAACACTACTTCTTGCATGTACATCAACTTTAGAACCAGCATAATCTTCTAATACACTACTTGCTGAAAATTCATTTTGTTCTGCTTGCTTTATAATACTATCACACTCTTCTACTGATAAAAATAATTGCTCTTCTTGATATTCAACTTTGACAATTGTCCAATGAAAAAAGACACACATTAAATATCCATTACTATTTTCAGTCATTGGATTTCTCCAATGTTCTAATTCTGTTCCTTTTACTAATACACCATCAGCATTATTTAATTTAGTTTCATATATTGTACCATCATAACCTTTTGTATAAATTGGACATTCTACATCTACATTAAAAGTATTTTCTATTTGAATTGATAAGGTTAAATCAAGACCTGGTCTATCTAAATGAGCTTTTAATACACTATCATTAAAATATATTCTACTGTAACAATTAGCTTTTTCAAGCTTAAGTCCTGTTACAGTAGAAATATATTCAGTAAGTCTGTCATAGATGTAATTAAACTTCACTTCACCACCATAACTATTTTTATAATGACTATCTGATGATTCATCATTTAAATTTTTATGATTGTATTCTTGTAAAATACCTTGTTTTATTTGCTGTCTTTCAGCTTCTACTATTACATTATTTAATTTGGCTATTCCTAAAGCTAACATAATTTATGATTGTTTAATGTATATTCTATTATGGTAAAATAGGATATGTTCTTCTTGATGTAATAGATTGTCCATAGAAACATACAGCACTAAGTTCCATAATTAAACTTGTTGCAGTAGTAGGAGTAAGCACAGTGAATGACTTTGTAAGGTCTGCATTTTCAAAAGGAAATGATTCACTAATAGTTCCTAATAAAGTAGTACCATTATAAACATTTAATGTATAACTATTTGCTCTAACAACCCCACAATTAGAACTAAAATCATAAGGAACTTGAACAGTAATTATATCTTGTGTTCCGTTATTTCCACCTCTAAAGGCTTCTACTGCACCACCATCTAACAAATTTAAATCAGTACAAATACAAGAAGTTGGTGTTGGTGTTGGAGTAGCTTGTAATCCATAAATAAATTCAGTTGTTACAGGATTTCCACATCCAGTCACAGTGAGTGTTATTATACCATTACTATTTCCCATTTGGAAAGTTGCAAAACTAGCATTACTACCTCCTACAACTGAAACTCCTTGACCTGAAATACTCCATGCATAACTGTAAGGTGCTGCACCAGCATAACTACTTGTATAACTGTTTTGACTATTTGGAACAACTGAATTGTTTCCTGATATTACTAAATTAGTTAATTGAACACAATTAGTTGGTATATTTTGACAATCTACATAAACATTGTTTTTAGAAACAGAACAGCTTATGTTATTTTTATTTCTTGCTCTTACAACATAACCAGTTCCATTGTTAGTTATTCCAGTAAATACATTACTGTCTTGCCAAGTTATTAAATTATCAATTTGATACTGCAATACATAATTACTAGGATTGGAAACAACTACTGTTAAGGTAGCATTATTAGCTGAATTACAAACTACATTAACATTATTAATTAATAAATTACAAGTTGTAGCAGGAGGAACAGGTGTAGTTGGAACACAAGAAACCATTCTATTTTGTTGAATTCTACAATCAGTTTCATTTCCTAATTCAACTACTTGGAAAGTATATCCATTAACATCACTGTTTGGTAAATTAAATATATTACTTGTTTGAAATCCTACAAATCCTAAAACACCATATCTTAATACTTTACCACTAGGAGAATTAGCTGTCACTGTAACAGTAGAACTATTAGTTGCATTACAAACAATTCCTATATTTGAAATAACAATATCACAATTATTAACAGGAATTAATGTTAATGATTTTGTAGTAGAAATAATATTTCCACAAGAATCTTTTACATCTAAATATAATATAAAGTTACCACTACTACCAAATTTAATAGTTGCAGTATCAGAATTACCACCAGATACAATTGAAGTACCTTGACCAGAAACTCCCCAAGTATAATTTAATGGAGGATTTCCTGAATAAGATAAACTGTATTGATTGGTACTATTTGCATTAACAGAATTTGCCCCTGCTATTGTTAAATTAGTTATACCAACACATTGAGGTGGTACAGGAGTAACAGGTGTTATAGGACAGAAAGGAATGTTTAAAGTGTTACTAATAACAGTTGGACAGCCTTGTGATTTATTAATTATTTCTTGTCCAAAATTACTACCAGCAAGAATACTAATAATACTTCCATTTGATAAAGTAAAGCTTACATTCTTTGTTGTATTTTCTTTTAGATTTATTCTATAAGTATCTGATGTAGCTATAACTCCAACATTTAAACATCCTGCAAAAGTGTAACAATTATTGTCTCCAACAACAGTGGAAGTAGAAATTACATTTGAATATTGTAAAAGTCCATTAGTACATGTTTTGGAAACTCTTGTATAATAGACAGCATTTGCAGGAAAAGTAATTAAGGCAGTAGTAACACAACCAATAACAACTGGAAAATAAGCGGTAAAATTAATATTCTCACTGTATTGAAATTCCATTCCTTGACAATCAGCAATATTGCTAATAGTGAAAGAAGCTTTTTTATCAGTTTGAATACTAACTAAGGTTAATATAGGAGTAGAACATCCTGTATTTGGTACAGTAGTACAATTTATTACATTAATTTGGTTTATTACTTCACAACTTCCTTTTGAAATTTTAACAGTATAAACCCCATTGATTAATGCAGTAAAATATATTTTCCCATTTGATTCACTGACAAACTTTTCTACTCCATTTGAGTCTTTCACTGAAAAACTAAATGGAGCAGAAGCATTTATTATATTATAATTTACTGAAGCTATACTCATAATATTTATTTATTTTAAACGATGGCATTATTGTAAAAAGATTGTCTAATTTGTGCAGGACTTCCTACTGAAAAATAAGCAGTAGTTTCTTTTACAAAATTACCTCCATCAGGAACTAATACACTAATTGCAATTTCCATTGTAGTTCTTGGTCTATTTCCAAATACTCCACTAGGAGGACTATCTGCTCTTTTTTCTCTTTGTTCAAATCTTAAATAAGAAGAGCTACCTCCTTCACTTAAATTCATAATACCAAGTCCAACATTATCAATTTGATTGTATGAAAGTCCCCAGAATTCTTTTGTATTGAATCCTATGATAGAACCTCCTCCTTGATTTGGAGTAGTATTAGGAATAACTCCATCTTGAACAGGAGCATTTGTAAATGGAGCATCACCAGCATATATTTGATACCTATTTAGTTTTTCAATTAAAAAACATATTGGAACTGCCCAACCTTTTATTCCACTTGGAAAAGTAGGATTTAATGGGAAATTACCATCAGTTCTAAATGATGTATATTTATAAGTAGTTTTTAAAGCTCTTCCAATTAAGGTATAAGTAACTTCAATTTCAACTTCTGATATTAATGCATTGAATGGATATAATAAAGGTCTAAATTTAACATAATAAGCATTACTTCCAACAGGTTTGTATTCCATCAATGTTTGAGATTGATTTAAATGAGTACCTCCCATTGTAGTGTTATAAGCATTATTATTCTGTGGACTTCCAGAAGTTTGTCCTTGAATAGTAGCAGGGTCTAATATTTGTGTTGCATCTATTACTCCTTGAAAACCACCATCATAACCATTAAAAATTAAATTATCTGTACTACCTGCAATACTAGCATAACATAATTGACCACCTCTTTTTAAGTTAATACCATATTTCACTTCTGAATTTTCAAGATAAACAATATCATCTATGGCATTAAATTCTTCTCCATTAGTAAAAATAACAGGAAGATTACTTCTATTAGAATAAAAAGTTGGTGGCTGATTATTACTAAAAAAGTATTGTGGTTTATTAGGTTGTGTTATAATTACACTTGGACTTGGTGGTACAGGTGTTGGTGTTGGTACAGGAGTTGGAACTGGTGTTGGAATAGGAGTAGGTACAGGAGTTGGGACAGTACCTCCTGTTAAAGGAAATGCTCTTACAACTATTTTACCAGCAGGTACATCAATTAATTCTGAAATATTAGCACCATAATCAGTAAGTTTAAAAGTAATTTGTGATTGTTCAACACCATAAGCTTGAAATGCTACTACAAAAACTACATTCTTAGAAACATTTACTACTGCTCTTACAGGACTTTTCTTTAATATTTGCCAATCCAAAGCTCTATATTGAGTGGTAAGTCCATTAGTATCATAAACAACTTTAGTAGTTTGATTTAAATATACTTCTGTTCCATCACATATTTCATTAAATGAATATGATTGCCCATTGTTTAAAGTTACTTTTTGATTAAGTCTCCATAATGCTTTTAAAGTGTATACATAAGATTCTAAATCTCTATTTCCATAATTAGGATCATTGTATTTAGCACCTCTTCTTTGATTACCTGATTTAGCTCTTGGAATTGCTACATCAGTAAAATCAGAACTCCACCAATTAATTCCTTTAACTCCTGAAAAGTAAGTAAGAATTACTTGACCTTCTGCAATAAAAGGAGTTACATATTCACTACCTAATGTTGACTTCTGTTCACAATTACAAGCTCCTTCTAAATAAGTGATTCCATTTTCATAAAATTGTTGAATGTATCTACCTTGATTATATTGAGAATTTTTTACATTATAATGAAATCCATCATCTGATTCATTGGTTGGTTTAATTTGAGCAATAACATCTTGATTAAGTAATTTGTGATACCCATAATAAGTTTCACAATGAGTACCTAATTGAGCAGCCCAATTGTTTGCATTTGCCAAAGAATTATATCCATAAGTATTATCACATTCAGAACCAAAATGAGAAATCCTAAACCAATTAAATCCATTTTGATCTTTTACTTGATACCCTTCTGGAAGAAAAGCTTCATAAGTAAAAGCTAATTCAAACATTCCTATAATTCTATCATTGCCTGCGGCTGATTTACCCTGATAATAAAGGGGTACAGTATTATCAGCAGGAAGATTCCAGACATTATTTGATTCAGCTGTATATAATCTGGAAGTAGCATAAGAAGCAGAGTTTTTACCACCACCATATTGAAAACCATATCTACCATTACCAGTATTAACACCTTTCCACAAAGCAATAGTGTGTAAATTAGCAGACATTTGAGTTGTTAAATCTGCATAATCTCCTTCATAATCTTGAATTACTAAGAAGGCTCTTGATTTACCATTTAAAGTTGGAATTTTATAAGTGTTTGCATAACCAAAACCTTCTGTTGCCCAGTTTTCAAATGAAGTGTAATTATCATCTACTGGTGTGTTTAACCCAGCACCTGCATCACCTACCATTCTATCTGCTGTAATAATTGATTCTATTCCATTATAATATCCACCAATTTTACTACCATTGATAGAAGTAATTCCTTTTTTAAATAAACTAACTAACTGACTTGTTTGAGTAGTACCAAATAAATTTCTATAAGGTGTGTGCCAAATAAACCATTTGTTTGGAAGTAACTCTCCTGTTTTAGCATCTACTGATTTAACAGGATTAAAATCAGGAATATCATTTGGATTAAAATAATTCCATTGTGTTACTTGAGGAATTTCTAAATCTTGTAATACACTAATTACACCACCATTAGGAGGAGTTGGTATTGAAAGACAAGTGGCACAATCTCCACCTGTTTCAATGTAATTAGTTAATAAAGGGGCTACTAATGCTCCTTGATTTACTGTAGTATAACAGATACCAGAAATATTATCTTTTAATGTTATTCCTGCATTTAAATTTAAATTGTCTACTTGATAAGTTGCATTACCTCCAGAACATAAATTTAAATTCCAATAATCAGTTCTTATAGGAGTTGGTGTAGGAATAGGAATGGGTATTGGTACTGGTGTTGGACTTGGGCTATTATTACAATTCACATTTGAAAGGAATACATTAAAACAACTTGGTGGAATTGGTGTTGGATTTGATTCTCCAATACAAATACCTGTTGCATTAATAATAGCTTGTCCTTGTGTATCAAAAACAATAGCATCTAATTCAGCTTTTAATAAAGCATCTTGATAAGAAGTTTCTGATAAATATATTTTAGAATAAGTATATTCAGTACTCACTGTTGGTAATATACAATTCTTATAAAAGTTTTTTACCTTTGTATAAGTAAAAGTAGGACAATCTGCTGTATAAATAACATTTATAATATTAGATATTTTACCATTAAACACCCCATAATAATTACCACCTAAAGAAACTTCTTTATTAATTCCATTTCCAATAATAGCACCATTTTCATTATACCAAATAGTTTCATTAAACTTACTGGTTAGTATTGTTTTTTGATCTCTACAAATACTATACTTTGTAGCAGAAATAATGAAAGGAGCTTTTACATTTTCATTAGTTATACAATCTTCAATGAAAGTACATAAACAATCTTTATCTAAAAATAATTTAATAGATGGTTTTCCATTTACATTTACTAATTGTTTACCAATACAAGAACCATCTACAACAATATTATCATATAATACAGTAAGAGAACTTCCTTTTATATCACAAAGAATTTTATCAATGTCTTTGATTACTTTTTTAATTGAAGTTTCTGACTTTATGTTTAAAGCACACAAATTCATGTCTTCTCCAATTACAATACAATCAGAAGTTATTGTACCTTCACTACATGGTTGAACAGCAGAAATTCCTTCTGTTGTTTCTATACAATTTTCTGTACATTTTTCTGTTAGCATTTTCCTTGAAAAGTTATAATTAATGTACTAGTGGACACTGTTAAAAGTCTTGAAGCTCCTAAATCAAAAGTAGTGTTAACACCAACAGTAGCTGTTTGAGCTATTTCATTTAAATCTAAATAATTAATAGTAGCAGCAACAGTTCCTTTATTTTCAATTGCCCATCTAAAACAAGGTGTTTTTAATGCAGCACTTACTAATAAAGCAAAAGCTTCTTTTAATACATTACTTCCTGATATTTGATTTAATACATCATTTGCATTCATAATCACTAAAAGACCATCATTTGTAATACTAAGTCTGTTTAAATTGTCAGCAGAAATAATAGCATTTGCAGTGATGTTATGATTATTCCCAATTGCTTGGGTAATTCTAATTGAGCCAGAGTTATTAGTTACCAAAGGACTCTCATTTAAAGAAGGCAAAGGAACTGAATTACCATTAGAAATAGTTAATTGATTTCCAGTAATAGATAAACTTTGAGAACTTTGAGTTGGTATTTCAACTGAATTACTTCCTACAATACCAATTTTATTTCCTGTTACTAATTCTAATTGAGCAATAGCATTTCCAGAAGCTACTTTACTCACATAAAGACCATCTGGTTGTTTTGTAATAGCATTATTAGAAATAGCTGATAATCTAACATCTCCTTTTAATTTCTTTCCTGTTTGATTAGGTATTAGAGATAGTAATAAACTGTCTGTATTATCAGTAGTAATATTTACAATTCCAGAACTTGCAGTGAGAGTATTAAACTTATCTACGATCTTTTGTAAAATAACATTAATAGAATCATTTACAGTGAATCCAACACCACTACTGTCTATAACAGAAGGTACTTTTATTTGCTGAATTGCATTGTAGTTATTTGTTAATTGAATTTGTTGTGTAGTAGTACCGACTTTTAAAGCATTGATTAATGCTTTATTAGAACCAAATTCTATTGATACAGCTTCTGTAAACTGTTTGATGTTTGTTATGGTGTAGTTTGAAAAAAGATATACTAAATTGAAAGCAGAGAAATTAACTGTGTTAGCATTGTCTCCAAATTTAAAATCTATTTTCTTTAATATTGTAGTTAAATCAGTACCTAATGGTAATTTTAAATTTTGTAATTTATCATTAACATTACAACTATTTAAAAATACATTATCTGTAAATTGCTGAACAACTTTTACTTCTTTACAAGAACATTTACTTTCTTGGTTATTACATTCATTACACATATTAATAATTTGTTGAAATGTTAATTAATTTACCTTTTAAAAAACAAACTTCTTTAATTAATAAAGAAATAATTTGTTCTTGACTCATTACTGTATTACAAGTTTCTCCTGTTAAACAAGATAAATCAATAGTTGAATAATCAAATTGAGAAGTTGCTTTTATTGCAACTTTACTTTTTAAATTGTCATCAACTAATTTTTGAACTGTTTTTATTAAATCTTGACCTGTTGCCAATGTTTTACCATCAATAGATTTAGTAAATAACAAATCAATAGACAATAATTTATCATCAATAGCTACTATTTTTTGTTTTACAGTAAATGTTGCATCATACTCTACACAATTAGCAGAGGTAATTCCATTTACACACTTTTCATTACAACTATTCATATTTATTTAATTTATAATTTAACAAATAATAAGCAGCTATCATAGTGCTGTAATCTGTTTTAATTGACAGTGTTTTTTCCACAAGTAATTTACTTGCTTCTTCATTAATTAGTTTATGGATATTTTGATAATACATTAAATATATTTGTTTCTACTACTACATAATCTATATAGCAATAATTCTGGATATTTATTCCTGATTGTATTTGACCTTTATAAATTTGTAATTGAAATTTATCTTCATTACTTACTCTTGAAATATTTAAATCAATTAGATTAACTAAATAATTTAAAAAAGATAATTCAGTAGTACAATTTTGTGTTTGATTTGGTAGTACAATACTAGGAACATTTATTCCTGCTTGTTGTTGAGCTAATGCACATGGTAAACACATATTAACAAGATAGTTTTTTAATTAATTTCTTAGCCAATTCTAATTTCTTACTTGCTTCATCACTATTATTCTCTACTTCTATTTGGCTACTTAATAGTAATAAATGAATTTCTGCTAATTTACTAAAATAAACATCGTCTTTGCAGTTTATATTAGAATTTATTTTTTTTAAATCACTATAAGCTTGGTCTACTTTAATTACTTTCTTACACACATAAGATATATTATGTGGAGAAATTGAATATTTAAATTCATAAATACCATCAGGAAAATCACTAATAGCTTCTGAAAAACCAATAGTGGTAGTATACAAAGCATTTACTTTTTCTGTTCTTATTAATGCTTTATAGACTTTTTCTAAATTAGGCATTCTTATTTGTAAAGTAGGAAAGATAGGAGAAGTGTCTCCATAAATACTTTCATCAACAAAAACAATAGTTTTTGGATTATGAGTTTCTAATATATTGAAATCTAATTTCATCAAAAATAGGAGATGCTGAATTTCACAACATCTCCTTTTTATTATTATTTTACTTTGGTATTATAAATATACTGGCTTCAATTTTAAACCTTGCTTGGCAATAAATCCATTAATCAATGCTTCAAATTGCTTACCTTGACCTTCTTCAAAGAAATAAGAATTCAATCTATATCCCCAATATTCAGTGTCATCTTTAATTTTAGTAATATATCTGTCATAATATTTACCATCCTTTGCATTAAACTTAGCTCCAATTAATTCATTCAAGATATAATTGTTTGAACGTCTCAATCCTTCATAAACTAATGAAGAACTTTCTTCTTTCATTACCCATCTACCTTGTCCTTTTGGATAAACAATAGTTTGTAAATGTGTTACTGGATAAGTTGGTTCAGTACAGATATTAGAAGCTGGGTCTTGTGAAACAACACTTACTTCAATATGAGTAGGATCAACTCTTTGATTATCATATCCAATCAAATCATAAGTGTAGTCATTTACAATTTGCACTTCTTCAATTTTAGATTCAAAAATTACACCCACAGCAATACAAGGAGTTGTAAATACTGGATCAGCACAATTAGGTACAGACAATGTAACAGTGAAATCTGCCCAATTAATCCCTAAGAAAGCTGATGGAGCTTTGTATTTGTAATCTTCTGGGTAACAACCTGGTTCAATAGCCTCACTAAAATTAGTAATTTTATAAGTACCTGCACAAGTTCCAACTGAATCAACAGCTACAACAAATCCTGGGTAGTTTAATTGTAATTCAGTAAGTCTTGAAGTTCCACATTGAGAATCAGCTAATGTAATCTTCCAATCATGTGGAGCTTTTGATACTGTTGTACCAACTGTCCAACTATAAGTAGAAGCAGGGAAATTACAAATATCTCTTGTAGTTGAAACAAGTTTAGATGTATATCCTTGTGAACTAGCTGAAGTAGAAACTGTTGCATCATTAGCAGTGTCTGCCATTACAACTAAGTAAGTTTTTTCTGTAATAGTAGAGCCTACTAAGGTAACAGAAATACTTCCTGCAATAACTGGTGCAGCTGCACTTGAAAGTCCTTTTAATTCATAAGCTTTTGCACTATCTACTTTAGTACTACCTGCTGGACAAACCTCACATTCAGCTACTGTTCTTGCAGACAAACTAAATGTTGCAGGAGTAGTAGTAGTATAAGTAGGAGAAACACCACCATCTTGTGTTAACACTTCATAAGTAGAAATAGAATCAATTCTCTTAGTTCTAGTTACTTTTAAAGCAGAATACTGTGCTTGAATTAAACCTAATGCAGCATTTGAATTATCATCACATAATGAAACACTGAATTTATGGAACTGTAAAAGTCCAGTAGGAGCTGTAGGATTAATTGCATACTTCTTAATCTTTCTTACTGTAATCAATTCAGTTACTTTATAACCAGTTCTCAATACAGATTTTTCTACTTGATCAATAATACTATCAGCAATAATATCAGCAGCAACCAATGAATTAACATCACAATTGTTTTTCAAACATCCTTTATTTACATAAATAGGAACTGGTAAATCTGTTCTATTACCACCCACTTTATTAATCATATTACCCCAAAGTCTTAACTGAATAATTAAATCTTTACGGTCTAACAATGCTGTTAATGTTTTAGAAGCATCTACTCCATCATAACCTAATGCTACAATTTGACCTTGATGTTTTCTGCTGGCTTTCTCACCTTCCCATCCAACTAAATCAGTTCCTTTAAACTTCTTAGTTTTTCTTGGAGCATTTGAAACACCACCACCAAATTGTTTACCTCTAATAGCTAGATCTTGAATACCTTGTGCAATTTGAAAATTGCCATCTTCTGATCCAGTAGCTAAAGTTGTAACACCAATTTCATTAGTAACAAAAAGACCAATCTGTTCTGCTGCTAAATCTACCATTTTACCTGTTGACAAAGGTGTAGGGACACCTGAAACCATAACCTGATGGTATGATTGATTAACATTTCCTAATGTCATTTTATTAAATGAGATTTATCTTGTTCTCTTCAAGTTTTATACTGTTCTCTCTTGTGCTAATTGAAAACCATTACTGTTTTCATACTGTCTCATAATTTCTTTTACTACTTCATCAAGTATTTGTCTTTGATATATTTCTGACAATTCTTCATTATTTATATTTTCTGACAACTTACCATCTTCTAATTTTACATATCCTTTTAATTCAATCTTTTTTGGCTTTTTATAATAAGAATATTTTACTTTAGTAATATCAAATTCATTTTTGTAAACAAATAATTTATGTTCTGATGTTGTGCAAAATGATTCTTCCCATTCAAAAGAAGGCGTACTAAATTCATCTTGTAAATAAACATTAACTTCTTTTGGATGAATTTGGTAGACAAATATTACTTTTTCAATTTTGTTTTTTAAGCAATTAATGTTTACACTAACATATTCAAAATGATCTAATGGTAATTGATATACATCATAATTTTGTTTTAATTCAGATAGCATTAATTCTTTTTCAGTAACTAATAATTGTTGAATATCATTAATCCTATCTGTATTATTTTTTTCTTTAATTACTGCATAAACCCACCTTTCTTGTTCTCTATTATAAAGCTGTATAAAATGTGGTTTCTCAATGTTTACATTTTGATTTGAATTGTTTTTATTTACCAATAAATGAAACTCATAATATAATTCTTCTGATGTCATTTTATTATTTTTTAATCATTCTCCTCAATTAATAAAGCAAACATGTCTTCATGCTTTAAAAAATAATTAATAACTTTTGCTTTTGTGTCTCCTAATAATTTAGTACTATAAACCCATTGACTGTCAATTTTTTTAATTGTTTTACCAGTTCCCATGTTTTTATTAACAATGTATTCAACATATAATACTTCATTTGGAATTGATAAAAGTTCTTTAAAAGTTTGTAAATGAGGAAGTGTTTTTTGTTTATCTAAATAACCTCTTAGCATTTTCCAAAATTCTCCTGCTGAATAATTATCATTAAAAGAAATATTTAACTTAGCACAGAAATGAAGCATCTTAGTTTTATTACTTCTCATTTCATATAACATAGAAGTAACTTCATCTTTAACTTCTTGCATTAAATTCTCTCTTTCAACATCACCTTTTGGATCAAATACATACAGAAAACAATCATTAATTTTATAATCTGAATCAGAAAGTCTTTCTTTATTTTCAGCAATAAACTTATTACCTAAAGCACATTTGTATTGAATGTATTGTTCTGTAATAGATAAATTAAAAGTTACTGGTTGCATTCTATTAACTAATAGAATGTTTAAATCTCTCCAATAGTTAGAAAGAGGGGAAAGATCTTTTTTAATTTTCTTTCCCAACTCTTCTTGTTCTAATTCACTAAGTCCTGTAACCCATTCACCTGCATCATTTTTCTTTGGAGTGTAAAATCTAAAAGAATTTGGATGAGCAGTAATGTCTTTATCTTTATTCCAACTTTTTGCAAATGAATTTGCTTGTTGTTTAATTTCTACTAATTTGTTCATGTTGTTTGTTTTGTTATTTTATTTAATTAGAATACTCTTGGTTTAAATTCAATCAAACCAACTTTTGAAGGATCAACTACATAAATTTCACCTGCTGTCATCATCTTCACTTTAAATCCTTTACCATCATCAGAGTAAGTAAACTTGTCTGGTTTTTGTCCTAAGAATTGTTGTAAAGTTGGGTTACAACCAAAACCTACTTTGAATCCCATTTGATCTTGGTAATTTTTAGGCTTAATCATAACCACATTAGCTCCTTTATTAAAACCTTCTGGTACAGAATATCCTGAAGTTGGCATTGCATTAGATACCTCACTTGATGACAAATCTTCAATAAATACCATATAAGAAGAATTAGGATACATTCCTGTATAAGCATTATTAGGATTATCAATATCAATAATATCCAACAATGGATCATGTTCAATTTCTACTTCACCTACTTCTGGATATTGTACTGATGTTACTTTAATTGGTTTGTAAGCAATGTTATCATAAGAACCTGTAATACTACCTTTAATAGCTGGATGATCTGCAAAAATAGTGAATGGATTTCCTGATTGGAATACAGCCATAAATTCTTTTTGCATAATTTGCATTGCACCCATTCCCATTCTAAACTTAACCTTTCTTTTCTCTGTAGGAATATCACGTCTTCCAGCAAACATAGTTCCCACCATATTTTTTAACATACCTGGAAGTTGAGCAAAATCACTGTATTCTTGATAATTACCTAAGTTTTTAATTTGAGGATAATAACCAGAGCCAACTCTTGTTTTTGTTCTACCATTACCTTGAATCATAGTACCATGTCCCCAAGTAAGTCTGTTTTCTTTCATTTTGGCAAGTTCCATCTGCATTGCCATAATAATAGTTGGCATCCAACGCATAGTATTAGCCATTGGTTTTCCAGTAAGAGGATCAAACTTATAAAAGTTCATTACTCCTTTATTAGAAGATAAATCTGTGTATTGATTCAGCCATTGCATTGAAGGATTATTTTGTAAATCTCCCAATTCAAGCATATCACCATTAGAAGTAATCCAATGTTCAATACCAATTTCTCCAGAACCTGTTTGATAAGAATAATTCATCAAACCCATTCTATTCATGTTAGATAATTTAGAACCACCTGTATCAAATTCTCCTTGCTGATTATCAATCTTCATGTATTGAGTACCAGGCTCTAAGAATTGTGGTGGATAATAATCATCAACTTCATTATAAGAAGCCAATTTAACCATGTATCTAGAACCATCACCATAAGGAATTACAGGTTCATTTTCAATTACCAATTGTCTACCATTTCTATAATCAGTAGTAATAATATCACCAGGAGCAAAAGCATCTTCAGTTAATACAATTGGAAAAGCCTCTCCACCAATTCCAGGTTTAACTAAATCACCACAAAGATTTTCTTTAATCTTTGGAAATGACATTTTGTAAGGAATTTGAAAATTCAATAAAGCATTAAATCCATTTGTTTGAATTACATTATTTTGCAATTCTGTCATAGAAATTAATGGTGAAGAAAGTAGATTAAATTGCTGTGCTAATTTTAGTACACCAAGTGAGACTGAATTTGTTTGGTCTGCTTGAAAATAATCTAATAATGTAGTTGAATCTGTGTGAGCTGTTCCTACTAACTTGGTATATGCCATACCAGTTTGAAAAGCACCATTAACAGTATTCATTGGTTTTCCTGTTTGCATATTTTGTTTTATTTATTTAAAATTTGAAATTTGGTTTCATTCCAGCAGGACTTTGTAATGGATTACTGCCACTCCCTTTAATTTTAGCTTTATTCTTTAATATTGATTCAAAAGTTTTATCCACTTTAGGATTATTAATCTCAATGGATTTTCTTTTTAAATATTCTGTTTTGTTATTTACAAATTCAATTAATTCTAAAAGCTCTTCTGGCTTTCTTTGAATTTGTAGAATTTTAAAATCTAACTTTGGCATTACAACACCACTGATTTCTTCATCTTTAAAAGCATAATCAATATATTCACCAATTGCTTTTTTAGACATTCCTCTGTCTTCTAATACAGAAGCAAAATCATTAATCTGTTTCTTTTCAAGAGCTTCTTTCTTTTGGAAAATTTCTTCTTGTTTTCTTACAAGCTGTTCTTGTTTTTTACCAACAGTTTTCTCTAATTTAGCTTTCAGTTCAATAGACTCTTCTTCTAATTCATCATCATTCAAAAGTCTATCAATGTGTTTTTTAATTTTAGTATCACTCCATTCAAGCTCTTCATAATACTGTGTAATAATTGCTTTTTGACCAGATTCAATTGATGTGTTTAATTCAGCAATCTTATTTTCTTCTTTAATCAATTCAGCAATCTTAGTAACATCCCCACCATTTTCTACAAAATTGATTACATTATTACCAAGCTTTTTAATATATTCTTCTCTTACTTGTGATACAATAGCTTCATAAACATATTGGTTTTCATAATCCATTACTTTACTGTAAGATTCATCATCCAATACTACATCATCTTCTAATTCAAAATCCTCTGGTAGTCTACCAATAGTTTTAGCATATTCAATTCTTGCTTTATAAAAACTATCTTTGTCAATTTCAGTTTCATTATTAGATGCTGTTGATGCTTTTGATTTTGTAGAAACTTTTTCATCTACATTATTAATTGCTAATACATCTTCTTCTGATAAATCTTCTAATTCTGCTGTTTCTGCTTTACTTTCAGGTTCTATTAATGATTCTTTTTCTGTAATTTCAGGAGGTTGAGAACCAATTGACTTTAAGAATTCTTCATCATTCCAATCTTGTACACTCATTTGTGATTCCATGTTGTTTGTAAATTTTAATTATTATTTGGATATATAAAAATATTACAGGGATTTTTATAGCTATTATTTGCTTTTGTCTCCCTGTACAATTGTTCTTTTCAGTTTTTTACCTTCAAGAATTTGTTTATTTTTTTCTTTAACTCTATCATTAGCGAACCCTTCTCTTTTTAATTGAATTTGTTGTTGTGCTAAATCTTGAGCATTACTAATTTTTAAACTTTCATTAGCTAATTTACCTTTACCTAAGTTATCAGCAGATATATATTTGAGTTGTTCTAATACATCAGGAATTGTATTTGCATTAGCATCTTCATCTACATTTTCATTAAATCCATTAGCTTTGATGTAAGCTGTTTCAACATTGTTTTTAAGTGTTGCATAAAAATGTTCATCTTGTTTAGCAATAGTTTTTTCAAATTGTTCTTGTTGTTGTTGTAATTCACTATCTTGTTGTCCTTGTTGTTGTTTTCTCATTTCCATTTCTTCTCTTTCTGATTCTAATATAATTCTTGTAATAGCAGGAATTGATTTATTAGTAACCATTTTAATTCTGTCAGAAGTTTTAGAACTCACTGTATTATCCAATCCAAGTTTTTGTACTAATTCTGTATTTCTCAATTCTTCTTGTGAGTTGGTTACATAGATGTGTAAATCATAAAGAGAGAATTCATTATCATTAAACTTTAAAAAGGTATTACTCATATCAGAATGCACAGCAGATGCCATAATATCCTTTCCTTTTGATTGTAATACTTGAGCAATATCTAATTGCATTTTCATTAATTCTCTTTCACCTGCAAAGAACTCTGCAAATCTTGAAGCTGTTTGAGTATAACTTCTTGCAGAAGCTTGATTAATTCCTGTTGCAGTTTCAGATGCTTTAATATCACCTAGTCTTTGAGGAGCAATTCCAACTTGTTCTAAGGCAAGTTGTTTAATTTGTTGAGCTAAACTAAATCTTGTTAACATTCTTTGAGACATGTCTAAATCTATCACTCTTGGTAATTGTCCTCCTGCATTACCTCCTTGCATGTTAGAAGGGGATGTATCTACCATACCCATGCCAAAAGATTTTACAATTGACATCCATTTTTCAAGTCCTTTTTTACCTCCCCAGTCTTTATCATTGGTAAGCATGTTTACATCAAACATCATAAATGGAGCAATTTCTTTTTCAGCATATTGATACACTTGATTCATAAATATGTTATACAAGAATTGAAATGGTTTTAGTAAATCAACTAATGATGCAGAAGTAGTATTTCTATTATTTGATATTTGACCTCCTATAGGTAGTACACAATCATATATCATTGTTTCACCTTTTCCTTGAAGATCATGCCTTCCAATATTTAAATAAATTGGTTTTTCAAGTAAAGAATTAATACTTCCTTTTGCTGTGTTGATTTTAATACCTGTCCATATTTCATTAATGTAAGTGGAGGTAATTGTATTGATTTCATCTTCCAATTCATCAAATACAATACTACCTTCAACTTTTTTAAAATAATCTGGGACAATAAATGACTCATCAACCAGCATTTTTTCAGGAGTGTTTGTTTCAGGATTTATCCAATATACTTTACTTATTTTCTTTTGTGATTTCCAATAAACTTCTGTTACTTGATACATTCCATTTAATGTACTATTAACACTAGTACTACCACCATTAATTGAAGAAATCATTTCTTCTGTTACTAATGCATTTCCAACATGATTATAATCACCTACTCTTGGCATTGCATTTATAACAGGATCTAAGGTAAATACAGGAGTTGCATAAGGAATTCCAGAAGGAGAATTGTAATTTATTTTACTACCATCTAATGCTTTACTTCCACCAATAGGTTTATAATAATCATCTTTATATCCTTTTTGTAATGACTCTAATTGTTTACTACTCATCATATAACCAAACCTATCAATAATAGCTGGAAGAGTCCATAAATTAATTATTCCTGCATAATCTCCATGTTGTACATATTTTACATCTGGTGATTTTTGAAAGAATGTATTGATAGGATTAGTTGTTTCTACACCAAAACCATCAGCTTTTAAAAACATGTGTCTAAATCTTCTACCAACTGTAAGAACATCTTGGAATTCAATCCTTCTCATATCATTAAGATTGAACCTTTGTTTTTGATCTTCTAATTCAGTTTCAGCCCATATTTCAGCTTGATGTCTGTAAGAAGTATTCATATACATTTGCACTTGTAAAGGAGTCATTAATTTTTCCTTTTCTGCATTTACTTGTTGTATATATTGTTGCTGTTCTTCCTCTGTTTCAAATTCATTAAAATTAGGATCAAGCCCTCTTTCAATAAGTTTTAAATTAATTTCATTCTCTACTTTACTTATAAAAAACTTATTGAGTAAATCACTTTTAACTCTCATTCTTTCATTATCCATACTATCCCCTTTACCAACAATTCTTGTAGTGTCTGGATAACTATCTAATTCTCCCACCATTGTATTTAAGGGTTGAGAAATGATGTCATAATTCTTTAAAAAAGAAGGGGTATCAAAGTCTTTTGAGAGTTGTGTTAAACTATCTTGATATTCTTTTTCATCATAGCCATAATCAGAAGGAATGAACTCTCCATTAACTAACTTATAATTATTATAAAACTTTTGATTCTCAATCCATTGTTGATAAGCAATCATTTCAAAGAAATCCATACAAGCATATCCCCATTTCTCTGTTTTTTGAGCAAGGGGTATCATTTGAGGGGGTAAATGATTTCTATTTACTGAATTATTTAAAAGGAATGGGTGTTGTGAATTGTTATCCATATTTATAATTTTTACAAATATTAGATACAATAAAGTATAAACAAAAAAATAACTCATTTCTATTACATGATGTAATAAAAATGAGTTATAACAAATTTGTTGTGTTTAGATTAACACATTTTCTTTTTACCTCCTTTTTGCATGGCTGTAGCTACTGGTGCTTTAACAGCAGTTTCTTTCTTCTTTACTGAATACACTGGTTTCTTCATACTGCTATCTATTTAAATTGTTATTTATTATACTTGTGATTTAATTCTTCTATTTTGTAAAATCTGTATTTATCATCTTTGTAAATACTTCTACAATTTAAATAGTTAATTTTATCTCCATGAACATTACAATACCATCTCAAACCTAATTCTAATGCTTTCTGTTCGGATATTACAAATTTTCTATAATACCATAATTTAATTTCTTTCCACATGATTATTTAAATTGTTTATGCAATGTACTCATTAAAATCCAAAAGCATTTACTTTATTATTATTTTTTCTTTGATTACCAAAAGCATCAAATCTCACTCTTGTTTCTGGTTTACTATCTTCTTCTTGATTATTTACAATAGTGGTATATTTTTTATACATATATAAAGCTTCTACCATCATAGAAAATGCAATATATCTATCTGTGTTTTTTACTCCATCATAAGCTATTTTTTCAGCTATTAACATTCTATCTAAATTTCTACTAACTCCTAATTGTCCATTTGGCAATTCCTCATTATCATAATCTAATGAAAGATTTAAAGCATGTTTTTGTATTGGTACAGTAGCTCTTAACCCTTTTGTATTACCTGCTTTACTATTAGGGGATATTTCTTTTGTCAATGAAGGAGTGTCAATTAATAAATGCAATTTGTTTTCTCCTTCAAAGAAATCCTTAAATGCCCCTCCTGTATGTTCATACATAATTTGAGCATCATAATATTCACAAAGCATTAAGCAAGTTTTATTAAATTCTTTCATTGTTTTAGGTCTTGCAGTATAAGAAGCAACCATACAACCATTAAAAGGATCTGATATATCAGAATGAAATTTTCTACCTACATATATACTACCTAATGAATCTGAATTAGGTGCTTCATCATCATTATAAGTATCAACACCAATTACATGAATTCCTTTTTGTCCTTTAAACTTATCAGGACTATCATACATTACAATTGGAGCATCTAAGTTATCTCCTGATTGTGTAGGGTAATTATTTATAGGAAATTTATTACTAAACTTTAATTGAGGTTTTCCATTAAGTCCTCTAAATAATTCAATGTTTTGACCAATCGGATTAGCTAATAAAAATTGGTCTGTTTGTTCAAGTCCTTCTTTATTAAATGGATTTTCATTTTCTGATAGAAACATTTCATGAATACTTCTTGGGTAATACATTTTATGTTTTGTATATTTACTTTTATCAGGATCTGTTTTTAATAATTCTTGTTCTTTATCTAATGTTTCATTTGCCAATTCAAAATCTGTTACTTGAATTTTTATAGTATTTAATTCTGAATTGATTACATCCACTTTTAAATATTCAGCAAGACTAACAGTATTTTTAAAATCTTGCCTATACCATCCTCCTAAAAACAATCCTGTTTTTTTTCCTTCATTATCAAATTCCAAAATATCATTAGCCTTTGGATTCATAAACAAATTTTCAGCATCTTTTGACTTTAAAACATCACCTCCAGTAAATACATAAATTGGAGAACACCTTAAACCAAATTCAGATATTAAAGCAGGTTTAACTGCTTCCATAGCTTTTGATACAGGGGCTTTAGCTATTTCATCAAACACAAAGAAATTTAATGTTGTACCAGCACCTACTTGTGTATTTTTACCTTCGTCAGTGTTTCTCATGTAAAGAGTACTCCATATTTCATCTGTATTATCTACCTTTTTATAACCAAGTCTAATTAAACCTCCTTTCCAGTTTTTATCAAGTCTAGGTATTTTGAGATGTTCTAAATTTTCAAATCCAACATCTAAATAACCAGCATTAATTTCTTGATCTTTTGAATTAGAATAAAGCCCTAAACTAAAAGTATTAGGAAACAAAATCATTTGTCTACCTAATAAAGAAGTGATTGTTGTTGTCTTTCCACTCTGGCGTCCGCCACCTATTATTAATATCTTTTTATCTTTAAAAGCATCTGTATAACCATTGTGTATAATCCATGAATTATCTTTTAACTTAGGATGCCCTATTTCTTTTACAATATTACCATGTCTATCAAGAACATCAAGCTTTATATTCCAATGATTTAATTCAAAATATAAAGAACCTGGAATTTGTATTCCATTTATATTAACACCACCAATACTTTTCTCTTCTTCATGTATTACAAAATCATCATAATGCACAGATGACTTTGGTGGTATATCAGAAGGATTTAAATTTAATAAAAACTCTTTTGATTTATAATTAAATATATCTGTTTGTGGTATTATTTTTTTAGGCATTATGTTTACATTTTGGGTTTCTTGTAAATAAATTATCAGTTTTAAATCCTAATTTTTCAGGAATAGGAATTGTAAATTTAATTCTTAAATAAGGTAGAATTGCAGTTAAACCAACTCCCCAATGAGTATCACAAGTAATTGCTAATTCAAAACACAAATTATCTAAACTCCACATTTCTAAAAATAACCATCTAAAATTAAATTTCCAAGTGTTATGATCATCAGCTTTGATAATTTGAAACACAGGGATTAAACTAAAACTATTGTGATTATACCATTTAGTACTGAACCACTTGTGGTATTTATTTTCTGTATTTACTAACATATTGTTTGTTTTTAATTAAATGATTTATCTGCTTCTGTTTTTGTTTCATAATATCTACCTAACCAAGGTTGAGTTAATGTTTGTAAATTTAATCCAAAATTAAATCCTGTTTCTAAAATATCTTTTTCTCTATTTCTATTATCTCCTTCTAAATTATCTATAAACTTTAATCTTTGTTTAAGTTCATGTTTCATACAAGCCACTTTAAAACTAATTGCCTCAATATCTGCCACCTTTTCAGGTACTTCTCCTTGGTGATAACCTTGTCCTAAACTATAATTACCAGTCCAAATTTCATATTTATTCATTGTTTTGATTTCTTTTTATTTTCATTCTATGAGGAATGTCATATCCTCCTTTTACTTGAATAGCTTCTTTTAATGATTTTAACTCATCAATTAAAGGAATCAATTTTAATATTTTTTCTTGCATTTCAATTCTAAAATTAATTTGTTTTTCTTTTGATGCAGCTAAGGTTTCAATAATAGTTCCTTTACCAAAAGATAATGGAATCATTCTATCTTCAATTAAATTAATATTTTTCTCTGAAAAAAATATTTGAATTTCATTTAATTTATCAGAAATGTTATCAATTCCCATTAATACAAATTCTGAAAGTCCTTCTTTATCAATTAAAGATTTTAGTATTTTACAACAAGAGGTAATTGTTTTAACTTGTGTATCAATTTTAGTTTCAATATTTACAGTGATTGAAGGGACAACACCTCCTTTTGGTGCTGTCCTATAATGAATACTATCTCTTATTTCACTAACCTTTTCTGTTTTGATATATATAATTGTATCTTTTACATCTTCTTTAAGTCTGTCATAAGATACTCTGTCATATACATTTTGTCTTTTTGCCATTTATTTTAATAACTGTTTAACTCTTTCACTGAATTTATTCTTTTTAAATAGCATTCTTTTTTGTCTTCTTGTTAATTTTAAATACTCTTGACTGTTTGTTACTTCTAATAATTCTTCTTGTAATTCCATGATTGTTAATTTTATAATTGTTTTTTCTAATATTATTATTGGACACAGTTTAAAATATCTTCATTAGTAACTGTAAACATTAAATCATTTAAATTATCTAATTCAACCTTTACTGTATTCTTGCCTCCATATAAATTAAATATTTCACTAGTTTTCTTTAATACATCTAAATTAGAATTCCTTTCTTCTTCTGTAAATTCAATTCCATCAACAGGTGTCAATCTAAATCCAGAAGAAACAATATTATTATCAACTATTGTTAATACTTTTTCTTCCAATAATTTATTAATAACATCTTTATTCTGCACATTAGCCATTAATTCTAATTCATATAATGCTTTCCCAACTATCTTAGATTTTGTTTCTAACAACATTCTAAATTCTTGCACTGAAAATTCTACTGTGTTATTTTCCATGTTTGTTATTTGTTTAATAATTCTGCTTCTTTTATTATATTTTCTACTTCACTAATATCAATTACTGCTTTAAGGGATTTACTATAATAATTTGCACCACCTTCTCCTTTAACAATACCTACTAAATCAATGGCTATTAATATTAAACTATTAAGTATTAATTTATTATCTTCCATATTTTATCTTTAAGCTTTTGAGGAGCTTTTTTAACTGTTTGTTTTAGTAATAATTTTAATTGATAGCTTTCCATTTTAATTCAATTGATTCATTGTGAATTGTATAATAGTCTTTAATATGTTTTACTGATTCATCTTGTGCATTAAACATAAACCATTCCAAACCACAATTATCATGCAGGGCAAAAGGTTTTACATCTAGTGGACATTTACAAGAAGAACAGTGATCATAACCTAAATCAGTTTCATATCCTAAATTCTTTTTAGCATTACTACTATTAAAAGGACATTCAGAACATTTTATAATTCTTTTTTCAACAACTTCCTTTTCTCTTGGAGATAGTACTCCTAATTTATCTTTTATTAAATTAGACCAACCTTCTGCTACTCCTGAAATATTATTTATTCCATTCTTTAATACTTGAATATACTCATTCATATTTCTAACATTTTAAATATTAATTTCAATTCATTAATACTCTTTACTTTTCCTTCAAAAACACATTCACTTTTAGGTGTTCCTGAATTATCAAAATTACCTTTATTTTTTTGAATCTTTAACATCAGAGTTTCTGTGTTGTAAGTTAAAAAGAAACCATTTGTATAGATATTTCCTTTTTCAAAATCTAAATTATTTTTATATTCTCTTTTATATTTACATCCTAAACTTTCTAAATCAAAAACATCTAAATATTTAGTTCTTAATTCATTCCAATTTAACCAATTATTTATGTACATTAAATCTGATTTCTCAATTAACTGATCTTCCCAATCAAAGTATTCATCATCACTTGAATTTTTAACTTCACAAATATATCCTACATGCAACTCTTCTAAATTGGGAACATAATATTTACTTTTCATCTTGTCTATTTAGTTTTTTATTCTGAATTTTAATATTATTAAGAGCAAACTTATTCTTAATTTTCCATATATTACTAAGAAGTTTTGTTAAATTAATTACAATCATTTTACTTCTTTCTGTTGGTTCTCTACTTCTTTCCCTTCTAATAGCTATAATCAAGTCTCTTATTTTCTTTTTTACTACCACATATCTGGGAGTAAAAGTACAAAGTCCAAGTACTTTAATTTCATAAGCAGTGTGATGTCTTATATTGTATTCAACTTGTTTCCATTGCTCTGTATTAACAGCAGTTACTAATTTAATATCAATCTTTAATTTATGAGCAATTTCTTTATTAATATCTTCTATGATAAACATTTTGATTAGTGTTCTACATTAAATTTTAATTCAACTTTATCTTTAATATTTAATTTTAAAGTAATGTAGGCAGAGTTTTCTGTAATTGACTTTACTTTTAAATCATCAATTACTTTCTTAAAACTACCTTTCTTTTCAATTAGTTTTTTATTAATTAAAGTACTAATGTTATTATAAAGAATACCTCTTTTACTTACAATCTTATCTTCTAATATTACTCTATAACAATCTTCTGTAATTCCATATACACATAAATAACAAAGAATTGTTTCTTGTGTAATAGACAAAACAATTTGTGAAATAAAAGAATGTATTCTAATGACTACCCTATACATTTCAATTTGATTGTTAACTGTTACAATTTTTCTGTAATTATTATTCTTATCTAAATTCATTCTATTTGTTTTGATTGTAATGTTTTATCATATTAATAACATCTTGTTTTTTGTAATTTAAAATAAAAGGAATTTCATCTCCCACTTCATTTATCCAAATTAGCCTTAAATGCTTCACCCTAAATCCCATCAGTTCTAATAAATAAGAATATAAAGACAATTGTAATGTATAGTGATTATAATTTACATCTCCATATTTATTCAATGGATAAAGCATTTTATATTTACTATCCATTTTAATTTCCTTATTAGTATTATGAGTTTTAATAAAACTTTTTCCAACTAAATAGGTATGCAAATCGCTTTCAACTTCTAAACATTTAGTAGGAACAGTATCAATTCTTTCTATACTTTTTATACTTCTATGCAAACCAATATGAGTTCTTTTATTTTTCACAATTTCACAATAATCTTCATTTCTTGTTAAAAAAGGATTTTCAGTTGGTGTAAAACACACATGCCATGTTGGGATATTTGTTTTCCCAAATCCAGATGTTTTACCATTAAAAATTGTAGGTTTCATTCCCAATGAAGAAGTTAATTCCATTGTCAAATCAGCTTGCCATTTTTTAGTTGTAAGCATAACACATCTTTTTCTTTTCTTATGAAAATGACCATCCCCATCCATTAAACCTCTTAATAAATCTAATCTCTGTTTGTGTGAAGCTCTGTAATAAATAGCTGGTATATGTTTGTTTCCTATTAAATGTAAATCTTTTAATATTTTTCTTATTCCTAAAACAGTTCTTGATTCTGCTCCTTTTTCTGAATTTCTATTATGATCTATACTAATTTCAAACCCTCTTCTTTCTATTTCTTTCCATGTTTTTTGATTTAAACAAGTTATTGAGCTACAAGTCCTATTTCCATCAGCAATCCAAAGTCCTAATAAATAAGGATCTAGTGGTAAATCAACATCTGGTAAATCAATATTTGTACATTTTATTTGAGGTTTTTTCATACAATCATTATTATATGAATTATAAATTTCCTCTGTTGTCATTACAGTATCAAATAGAGTTTTACCATTTGATTTTCTATTTGTGATTTCCCATTTATGTTCGTGATCACAAATTAACTCATCATTAGTATCAAAAACTATTTTAAAACAAGGGTTGTGATGTATTTCTGAAACGTTTTTAACTTTTGTTATTTTACCATTGCCATCAAAAATTTCATCACCTATTTTAATATCTCCCATGTTTATCCAACCTGTTTTTGAAGGAATTGGTGTATCAAGGGAAAACCCTTTAAAATCTCCAATACTCACCCATTTATCACCAAACATATCAGTTTCAATTACTACAATATCTGCTGTTCCAGCAATTCCTAATTCATGATTCCATAATAATAATTCAGAATGATAGCCATCTTTTAATAACTCATAATAACTTACTCCATTAAAATCTTCAAACTTAAAAGGTGTTTTTTGATTTACTTGATATTTCATTCCAGCAAAATCTTCTTTTTCTTTACCCAAAGAAGCATTTTCTTTTTCTAAATGTATTCTTGTTCCCTTCACTCTACTAAGTCTATTAGTTTCATCCCACTGTGCAACTAATAATCTTGCTTTTAAATCTAATATATCTCTATCTACATAATCAGGAATAATTTCTAATAAATACTCAATTGGCTTTCCTTCTTTTTGAAAATATCTTCCTTTATTATAAACAAAATCCCTGTCAAGTTCTTTTAATGCACAATAATGAGACATGAATAAAGCATTAAAAGGTTTAGAATATTCATGAATAATAGTGGTTGCTGATATATATTGCTGTTTATTTTGATTAGTATATTTGTGCTGCTCTTCATTGAAGACTACCATAACTTTATTTTTAGTGTTTATAATAATATTTTACCAAACATTGTTTTACTCCCATTGATCAATATATCATCAACTTTTTTATTATACTTTTCTTGAATACAAAGATTAAGTTTTTCTTTTTGTTCTTCATTTAGAAAATAATTAAGAAGAGCTATATCTTTTATATTTTCTGTATCAAATACCCTATTATTTCTTATGTATTCTAATTCATTTTCCATCATCTATAATTTTTAAATGTTGTAACACTATCATTCTTAATATAAAAACAACCCCCTCTAATTTTATTATCATTTAAATGTTTTATGTATTCAACTGCTTTACTTTCTATGTTATTGTTACTTACAAAAGAAAATAAAACACTAACAAGCATAACAATTCCTATTATTTGTAATATTCCTCCCATTATTATTAATTTTTTATTATTCATATCATTTGTTTTTAATTGTTTTCTTCATTAAATCAATGCAAGTTTTATAATAATCAATTCCTAATTTATCTTTATAAAACATGTAGACTAATTCTTTATTAGTAAAATCACTGTTAAAAAATAATATGTTTTGATTTTCTTCTGTTAATAGCATTAAAGAATTATCTTTTTTATGCTTTTTGTTTTTATCAATTAATAAATTACCCCAATGGCTTAACTGCTTTTCTAATATTTCCTTTGATTGTGAATTAAACAACTGCATTACATTATATTGCATAGTTTCTTTTACCTGCATCATTATAGCTAATTGTTCTAATTCATTAATTGGGCAACTTTTAATTAATTCTTTTAACTCTTGTTCTTTGTTAATTACTTCCATGATTTTGTTTATTTATATGACAAAACTAATAAGAATTTATTATGTCACAAAATATTGTTACATATATTTTCTATTTTATTTGTATTTGTTTTAACAACAGATAATTTGATGTTAAATTGTTTGTATGTATTACAGCTTATAATGTCTAAGAAGTAAACAATGCCCTAGTAGTTGTTATTGTATAATGATGCCCTGGGTGTTGTATTAAATGTTGTATATTTTAGATAATAGTTGATAAAAATATAAATACTAAATTATTAACAGGGGGGTATTAAATTATGTCTATGTAAGGGGACATCTGGTAGCTTCAAGACCACCTTTACTTTGACTATCCCTTTACCCCCTTCATTGGAGAGTATGATAGTCAGATTGAGCAATAACGCTCTAAAAGCTTACAAACCTTTTGGTGATAGGTCAACCAACATGTTAATATCATGGCTATTGTAACATTAAACCCAACAAACAATTCAATCATCACTCAATCAGTTAGTAATTCAGATTGGTCTTCAATTTCTTTGTCTGATGAAACCTATGTTTCTAATGCAGGCATTGTTGCATTGGTAAAAGTTTCTGGCTTATTGAAAGCCAAAACACCAATCTTGGAAGGTATGATTAAAGCTCTTAAATTGAAGGACGGAATGGAGTTTCCATTACCTCATACTTTGGTTGTGACAGAGAGTCATTCACCACAGTATGTAGGTCAGAAGGCTAAGGTTAATCCAACTAAGCCTAATGAAATTTGGTTGGATGCAACTGGACAACAGGTGTACAGAAGTACTACTGTTGAATTGAAAACTGGCATTCCTACCTATGTTTTCATTGCTGACAAAACTGTTCAAAAAGACATTGTTGTTGAGAACACAGCACCTGAAATGGTAGGAGCTTAAAGAGTTTAGGGAGGAGAAATCTTCCCTAATTCTAAGATTGGTATGTACCATTCATGTTGTTCATAACAACTCTTAGAATCATTGTAATGCATAGAAAAAACTGTTTGTTTTATATATTAGAGGGCTATAAATCGGATTATACTTGGTCAGACAAGATAATAAAAGATTTCATTCTAATAAAGGTTAAAACATTTGGGGTAGGTTTTCATGCATTACATTATTATATTAAGAGTCATAAAGCAGACTTTGAATTGCTTTTATAATTTAAATCATACTAACAATGGTTTCAATTAATGGTTGTGTTTGCATTTCTGTTGGAGATGCTACACTTTATGACTTTAAATAGTCAAATGGTATTGTGATAAGCATCACATTAAAAGGCTTAAACCTTCTTAACTTATTTGATTTAATCAAATGAACGGAAGTTATTTATAGGTTTGTTGAAAAAACCTGTTATTGCTAATAGAAATTAGCTATTTGCCTGTCCTGAATTGATAGAATATTGTTGATAGAAATCAACTGTTATAATAGATGTTTCAACAACTCGATGACCTCATAAGTCATAGAATCTGCATGAAAAGAAACTAACACTATTTATAACATAAGCATGTTGGAGTAATATTGCAGACATGCCAAAATTATTAAATAAGAATGTGGATTGATTCTACATTCTTATCTTCTTTTTTTTTAATTAAACATTTTAAACAACAATATAATGGAAAATCAATTTTCAGTATTTGTAGACTTTCAATCTACAAATCACCTATCCTATATGGATAGTAGTTATTCAGAATACTTAGCAGAAAAAGTTGTATTATTTAGTGGAACACAAGAGAAGTGTTCTAATTTTTGTTCACTTTATAGTGAAGAAGAACCTTATGAAAGAGTTTAGGTAAATTTAGGTAGTTATAATGGATGATTTTTAATTATCTTTTATAACTACTTGATTTTTAAGGAGTTAAAAAATAAAAATTGGTGTTTTTTGATGTAACAATACCATCAACTACCCTTTATATCTTATAATTTTTATCTATTTTTTACACCTTGTCATATAGATTATAGCTATTTTTAATTATACTTATAATAACTTTTTCCTGATTTAACCTTTTTATCAATCTTATTAAACCATTCTTTTTGTTTTAGAGATAGTTTTTTAAACTTAATAAGATTAACTAAAAAGGTTGCTTCCCAATCTGTTATTTTATTCATTCCATGTAAATCTTCAATATAATGGTAAGTATATTTACTTCTATCTTTTAGTTTTTTAGATTCTTCTATCATTATATTATTTTGTTATGTATTTAAGACTCATTACTTCTAAAAGTTTCTAATTTTTCTTTATACAAATATGGATTATCTTCTACTATTGTAATTAAAGTTCTACTAGATGCTTCATAAGTTATTTCTAATTTAATAGATTTTAACATTTCTACATTAGTCCAATTAGTTTTAGCACAAATATCAGGATTGATTAAATAAGTATCTTTTTCTAATGAATAAATTACTTTTTTATCAATTAAATTTGTCAAACCTCTTTTATAATAAACATAAGCCGTACTTTGTTTATTTGATAACTTTTCACATATCCTTTGTTTTCTTGCAGCACTTAGAATTACTAAATTGTGAATACTATCACTTGGGTTATAAGTAACTAATTTTAACATTTCTCCAAATATAATTTGACCAGAATTATCTAACTCCCATAACTTACCAACATCTTTTAAATATAATTTAATAAACTCTGGCTCTTGGGTTGGTTCTATATTTAATAAAGATTCTATTGTTTTTATTGTTTCTTTCATTACATTGTTGTTTAAACTTTAACAAATTTAGTTATAATTTATCAAGCATACAACTGTAAAATGAAGAATATCTAACATTTCTTGTTTTTATTCCGACAATTTTGTAACATTTCAGCATGAATTTGTGAGAATCAAGCATGAATTTGTAACAATTTGACATGAATTTGTATTAATTTCGTACAAATTCATGCTGACTTCTAACAAACACCTTTTATAACTATCTGATAATCAATATATTATGTACTTTATTTTTACATATATATAATAATAAAAAGAATGATATATATATAAGAAAAAAATCTTTTTAAAAACCTTCAAACTTTTAATAAAATGAAAAATCCATTCATAATAATATTTGTTGTGATTATTGCTATTTGTGCAATTAAACAAATATTATCAATTACAATACAAGTATTATCATTTCAAAATATAGCAGTATCATTGCTAGTTATATTTGGTATTTTATTTACAATGAAAGTAACTAAACAATAACAGTTTAAACAGCAATATCATGAGCATTGAATTAACATTCAGACAACAAATAGACATACATTGTCAATTAAAAAATAAATTTAATGGTATGTCTTATGATTCCTTTTTTGAAAATTATAGAGAATCTAAATTAGAATTAAGGGAAATTCCCTTAGCAATTGCTTTTAATAACACATTTAATTGTGGTTTAGGGGTGGCAAGAGAATTATCAAATAAATATTTAAATATTTAAACAACAAGAAAATGATAATTAAAACACAATTGTATGAAACTCCTAAAATGAGAGTTTCTAATATATCAACCACTGTATTTAAAAATGCAGATGGTATGATGATTGAAGGTTGCTTGGCACAGTTGAATTACAATATGTGCATGCTATTTTGTATTGGTTTAAATTAATGAAATATTATTATTTTTATCTATCAGAAGTTGCAGCAACTTCTTTGGAAATAAAAATTTACAGATTTAATAAATCAAGTTATGTTGAAATATCTCAACTAATGTTTAACATTTTAAATCAATAGAAATTATGAAACTTTATTTATTACAACAAAAAACCTTTCATCAAGGTAATTTTGGTGATTTGGAATATTCTGGATTAGTAACAATTGGTGTTTATACATCAAAAGAAGTTCCAAATAAAATATTGGCTGAATATATTCCAATAGAATTTCATGCTCAATGTGGAAATGGTTTGCAAGAATTAATTATCACTGAAATTGATTCTGATGTTGAGATTAATGAAATTAGTATTGATGACAATCTTTATCCTGATTTAAATCAAGATGATTATGAGCAAGAAGTTCCAGAATATAACCAACAATAATATGAAATATCTCATACTTATTTTAGCATTTGCATTAAATATATTCTTGATAGAGTATTATCAAGAATATTATTTAATGATATTATTTATTCTATTTGTCTTTTGTATTACTCTATATGTGGTAGCAGTAACAATTAAATCATATTTTAAACAACAATAACATGAAAAATATAGAAATTTCATTTGGATATAATGGAGATAGTAAATTTCAAAAGTTTACTTATAAACTTTGTGAAAAGTATAAATTTCTTCCTACATTCTGGATGAGATTTTTTTCTACTTGTGAAGATAAAAAAGAATATTTTACAAAGAAACACATGATATATTTTGATTTTCTTTCTTATTCTTATGAATTAAATTATAAAATTCCAAAAGGAAAAACAAAATATCAATGGAAAATTTTCAAATATTAAACAACAATAAAATGGAACATACATTATCAGAAAAAGAATATGGAGTTTATACAGATGTATTTAATAGTTTGGGTAAAACTTTTACAATTACAAATTCATTTGAAGACAATTCTGTTTTATATAAAAAAAGAGTTAGAAACAATGATTGGAAAAAAAGATTAAATAGTCATTTTAAAAATTTAAATAATTTAAATAAAAAATAAAATGGAAACAATATATTGGACTATGAAAAGTGGTCAGAAAATAAATATTGATGAAATGTCAACTTCACATTTAATCAACACATTAAAAATGATTGTTAGAAATAGTGAAAAGTCTTTACCCAAACAGACTTTTTCACTAAATGGTGATATGGCTAATGAATTTAATTCAGATGAATGTTGGCATAATCAGTATTAAACAATTTAAATAAAAAAACAATGAAACTTTATTTATTAACAGTAAATTATCAAACAGGCTATGATGAATATGATTCATGTGTTGTTTGTGCAGAAAATGAAGATGATGCTAAGTGTATTAAACCAAATGGTAGTGTTTTTATAGAAGATGATTATTGTACTTCTTGGGCATTTAGTAAAAACAAAATTATTTGTGAAGAAATTGGTACAGCAAATGAAAATCAAGAACATGGTGTAATATGTGCATCATTTAGAGCAGGATAATTTAAACAATATTAACATGAAAAAATATTATATATCTGGCAGTAATATTCCAATGAGTATTGCTGAATTAGATCTTGCTAACTATTATATTAGGAAAGGTCAAACAGTTAACAATGCCATTAGTTTGGCAATTTCTCTTATTTAATTTCATTTTAAACAATAATAACATGAACACTCAATTACTTATACAAATGTTAGAATTATCAGCATCTAACAGTGATTCTAATTCTATTACTATTAAACTATTAGATTTAGCAAGACAAATTGCTGTTGATCCTGAATTGGATGATCAAGTAATTATGGATTCATTTAGTAATGAATTCTATGATGTAAGAAGTTTATATTGCATCAAAAGGTGTTTTGATTTTAAAGTAAAATAAAACAATTTTAAACAATAACAACATGGATCTTATAAAAGATTATACTATTGAAACAACCTACATAGCAGTAATGGTTGATCAATCATTACCTTATGATGGACTTTATATTACAAACAAAACATTTAGTAGTCAAGAACAGGCATTAGATTATGCTTATAAAGAAAATAAATATGCTGAATGGATTATATTACCAAAAGTAAATTTTTATCCAAATAAATAACATGGAAGAATTATTAGAATTGATTAGACTCTTAGAGAGGTCTGTTGAAATTAATGGTGAAATCCCATTAACTAATGTACAACTTCTTAATATTTTACAGAAAACAAGAAGGAATATTGATTTTAAGAGTAAAAAAAAATTAATGGATGATGATGAAAATTATTGGGACATTTTAAATCCAAATCAATAACAAAAACAATTTATTTTAATTTAAACAAGAAAAAAATGAATACAATATTATTTATTATAGGATTTGTAGTAGTTTATTACATATTTGATTTTATAACAGGAAAAAACAAATAACAATTTCATAAGGAATTGTTTCACAGTTTAAAAAAATAAAACATTGGGAACAAATTATAGTTGCCTTCCAATAAAAAAAATAAAAGCATTGGAAGAAAAAAGAATTTTGATGTTAGATAGAACAGTTAATGTTGATGAATTATGTCCTATCATCAATGAATATTTTGATAATAAAATTGAAGAATGTGAAAAAATTCATATTGGAAAATCATCTTATGGTTGGGTATTTTTATTTAATCTTAATGACAAGTTATATTATCATGATAAAGCATCTTTAATTGAGTTCTTAGAGCTTAATTACATAGAAGATGAATATGGTGAGTTAATTGCATTTGAAGTCTTCTGGAACAATGTTGTTTTAGGAAGACCTTTCACAAAATCACATAAAAGAAATGATGATTCTTATTTTTCAATTGTTGATGGATTAGAATTTTTAGATTGTGAATTTAGTTAAGAATTTGTTTAAAAGTGAATGTTGTGTAATTAGAGATGTTATTTTATAGCATCTCTATTTTATATTTGCATCTGACTGATTAATAATATTATAATAGCTGGTAAAGAAATCAAAGCTGGTATAGAGAGTTAGGAATAAAACACATGAGTTGTATATGATTTTGAAATACAATAAAAGTCCTAATAATATTATATAATTAATTAAAAGATGACATTATTATCACACAGTTGCAAATGTGTGTAGGCAGCAATAATAATAAACATTTTTTTTTCTAGAATATTCTGGCTTATAAAAATGAGAATTTTCCTAATATTAGGATAGTGG